>Ga0187771_10000794_pt1 | contig 20062 bp, 12 predicted proteins | sample 0116_SJ02_MP15_1_FD_133139 | JGI IMG/M metagenome (GOLD analysis project Ga0187771, IMG submission 133139) | Tropical peat soil microbial communities from peatlands in Department of Meta, Colombia - 0116_SJ02_MP15_10_MG | ecosystem: Environmental > Terrestrial > Soil > Wetlands > Peat | place...
TCACCGTAATCTGGTCATATCAGAACGGTAAGTGGTTTGAGGCGTCGCTCAGCGGCGGCAAACTGTCCGGAACCCTCACCACCTTCCAGGACGGGTATGGTTATTGGATCTACATGACGAAGCCGGATAGCGTCTTCGTTGTGGGGAACATCATCTCACCTCCACCTGCAACTCCGCCAAGCTACAGTCTCACATTAGGCTGGAACCTAGTTGGTTTCAAACCTGAACCGACAATAGGCGATGAGCCGGTGGGCACATACCTTTCAAGCATCACCGGACAATATTATGCGAACAGTGTTCTTATCTACGACAACTCGGCCCAGTCCTGGATCCGAGCCGATCCATCCTACATGCTACAACCCGGGCAGGCAATATGGATCATGATGAATTCGCCAGCTACACTCCAACCGTAACATCGAATCACAGAACCGGGCGGCCGAGCCCCTGATCAAAGTTGACCTGTGGCTTGAAGAGTCGAGCTCTCGCGGGTACGACTAGTACGTACGTGGGCTTCAACGAGCCTCACGACCAACAGTGACCCTGTGACGGTCACCGTAACCAGTACTACAACTTCAGGTGTCTCCTCAGCAACCACCACCTCAACCAACGCTAGGGACTATTCGATAAGCTTCAACCCACAATATTGGTTCTGCAACGGAGTCTCAGTGACCTTCACCGGCCCACTGGTAGAATCGGGACTCTACGGTGACACATTACAATTCAAATACTTCCAATACAACCCGACCTATCCGAGCATTCTCGTCCCACTCTTTACAGACTCGAGTTTGACCGTGACTAGTGATACGGTGAATTATTGGATAAGCCCCAACGAGTACGCGCAAGTCAACTTCGCCTACCAACCCAATATAGCGGTGAAGGTGGTTGACCTAACTCCCAAATCAAACGGCTACGCGCCCGGGCTGCTCTTCACGCAACTGACAAACATCACGCCCGAAGGCGAACAGTACTGCATGTTTGATTCCTCGCCGATGCCCACACCAGAATTTCCGACCGCGTCAACAGAATTGCTTCTGATCTTCGCGTCGATCGGATTAAGCCTTGGCTTTCTAAGAGCTCACAGACATTACGGCGTGGATGCAACGAGGTAGGCAAGAACACTAGTCGAGAATCGTGTATCGACGGCGAACATTCGGTTTAATGCGTCTACGGTCTCAGCGTGGCTGGCGTGTTCAAGAAGATCCACATTGCTTCTGAAGGTTTCAGCTGCGTATCCTGAGTTGCGCGTATCCAGACTTGGTTGGTGTTGTCGAAGATCCAAACATTCGCTAGCTCGTAATGTTCGGTTAGGCTTTGGAGGTAGGCGGTTACCATTTCGTCCGCGCTGGCGTTCGGTTGAGGTTTGTAACCGACAAGATTCCAGCCCGTGTTGAGCGAGTAGCTAGGCGGTGAGGCGATAGATGGAACCACCGAACCAACCAACCCACCCCTCGTGGCGGTGGCGTTTTTCGCGTTGTTCAGCGTGAACGCTGCCTTAGCATACGCCCAGTAGCCTTTTCCGTCGACTAGGTTCTGGAGAGACCCAGCACAGGTGAACTTAGCGTTCGCGCCGCTTCCCTGTTCGGTTACTGTGCAGGATTGCCATGCACCGTTCGTGTAGGTGAAGACAGTCGTCACGTTGCTCATGAAACCGAACTGCGGATTGGATCCAAAGATACCGGCAACAGTGTTAGGGAAAGTGACGTTTGTAATTGGCACAACAGGTAATGAAAAGAGATTCCAGCCTTCGACGAATGATAACGGACAATTGTAGGCTGATGGGATGGACGTCTCCATGCAAGATTGCTGATGCTGATTCACGACCAGGTCGAAGCTGGTCGAGTTAGAAACAATGCCGCCCGTGGCAACTACCGTTATGTTGTATACCCCAACCGGCGTTGAAGGCTCTGTGCTTATCGTGAGTGTGCTAGTATAGTTTGGCACCGCGGACGAAGGATCAAAGGAGCAAAAAGCCCTTGGGGGCAATCCATTTACGCAGGCGAGCACGACCGGCTTAGAGGTCGTGACGTTGATATTGACATTGATTCGTGTTGAACCAGCTTCACCCTGATTTGTGAGTACATCGCCTGAATTTGTGAGTGTAAAGTTCGGATGCTCCGCCAAGTCTAGGGCGAGACTTACCCCAATCGGAGTCCCCCAACCAGTAACCGGATCCCAACCAACAGCCGCGTCGTAGCCGTTGTTTCCGGTTGTTATGTCATGGAAATCAGTTGAGTACCTGTTGCTGCTCGCCAGCTGATAGATTAATGGATCAATGTTCCCAAATTCCACACCATTACTCAGTTGAACGGCAACCGCCAGAAAACCGGCCCAAAGGGGTGTCGAGAGACTAGTTCCGGCGCAAGGAAACCACCCTCCTCCCGAACCTCCGCCGCAAGCGGACGCGTAAGACGAATAGACCCAGAAGTTCGGGCTAAAACCAAACATAGAAACATCGGGAACGCCCCGACCGGACTTTGCATGAATGGTGCTCAACTGCCATGACGGTTCGGGGAAAACACCACTGAATCCGCCGCCGCTGATACTTGCTCCGTCTTCCGAACCATAGCCTACGCAAGTTGTCTGTGCACAACCTGTCAGGTATAGGTTGGTAGCTCCGACACCTAACACGTTGGGGTCGGATGTTGGATATTCCGGCCCAAACTGAGCACCGCTGGGATTTGCGCCCTCGTCGCCGCTAGCGAAAAGGACCGTTAAACCCTGCGCTGCATCAATCGCAAACCTCGCATCTGCTTGCCTTACAAAGCTTGGATCGAGTTGCCCGTCACTCTGATCTGTGCCGTAAGTCCAGCTATTCGAAGCAACCTGTGCCAGCGAATTGCTTGCGACGTAGTCTATCGCATCTAAGGGATCGATGGTTGCGTAGAATAGGCGTATCGCGGCGCCGGGAGCCATCGCGTGTACGGCTTCAATATCCAGCGCAGCCTCACTCGCCCACGTCGAGGAATATGTGAAGGATCGGCCACACGTCACCCAAGTTGTAGGGGCGCTTTCACATAGGAATAGGAAATTCGGATCTGGCCCAAGGCCGTACTGAGAATCGTACGTGTGAAGCGCCGAGCCCTTCTGGCAACAGGGGTTGGGATCACCCGGCGCGTCGATTACTGCTACTGTCGTTCCGGTTCCGTTGAAACCGTTTGAGTACAGCGGATTCATGTCGTAGCCCGTTTGCACGGCCTGAGCGCAGTAAGGCTCCCCACCCTCTCCGCATGGTGTTTCTGCGGGTTTCACTATAGTGTAATTCTCTAAGCCTGTGATGTCTTGGATTAGGCTTGCCACCCCTTGGGGTAAGGTTGGGTCTGTGTCTGCGGAATAGAACAGGGTACCGTTTCCGTCTGAATAGAAGTTGAAGGTTACTTGAAATGCCTTCTGCACAGCGCCAGCCAGTGCCGACACGTCGAGTACTATCGGGGAGGCGCCGTCGGTGACGGTTAGACCCTGCGATTGCAGAAAATCGGTGACAGCCATTTTTTGAGTTATGGTTTCAATGAATGGTGCGAGTGTGGTTGCGTTCAGAAAATGCCTATACTCGGGATAGGAGGGGTCGCTTATTGCGGCGAGGCATTGGGAGAACTGGTCTTGGTTTCGTATCTTGAACACGAATTCCATTTGCAGAGAAAATGTGGAGAGCATCGAGCCTACCTCTGACGCGGCATGCGTTCGAACCTTGTCCGGAATATTTCCCGGCACCGTCGTTGGTGCTGAGGGTTGAGAGGTTTGGGTTGTTTGGTTTAGGGTTGATGAACTTGCTAGGCATGGGGACAGCGCGTTGCCGCTGTGGCTGTCGGGTTGGCTCTGAAGAAATTGTTTAAGCGGAGCCGATGCTCCGCTTGAAATCTGAACGCCCACTCCGAGGACCGGTGAACTGAGTACGGTTAGAATCATGAAGCCTACGACGAGCGGCTTCATGCGAAACATGACTTCGGTCCCGACCCCAAATCCTACGGAAACATATCTTACAGTGACAAAAAGCCATTTGGGATTGGAGTCAGGATAAAAACCTAGCACCGAGCATCGGCCGTCAGATTTTCGCTTTTTCTACTGAACCATGCATTAGGATACGGAGAACAAAGCCCTACGCGCAGGGGATTTAGCATGTATTGCGTTTAGGCGCTACGCTGAGCGACTAGGGAATCAAGAGGCTTGACAGTTCTAAACGACTAGTAGCCGTATGCTTCTGAGGTTGGCGGTTCGAACGGAACCGTTGGGGAGATAAGAAAAAGGGAGAAAAGGGGGAGCGTTTTGGGTTTAGGTTTCCTCGACCGTTTAAGGCGTGAGTGTCGCTGGCGTTGTCATGTAAACCCAGACCGCTTGCCCTGGAGCGAGACTTGTCTCAGTGTTAGTCCATGTGCCCAAACTGTTTTGGTACAGGTAGACGTGGGCGGTGTCGTAGTCGCCTGTAATGCTACTCAGGTAGCTGGACAGTGATTCGGTAGTCACCGTTGGCTGAGGTTTGAAGCCCACCAAGTTCCAGCCTGCCGTAAGCGAGTAGCTCGGAGGAGTTGCAGGCGGGGGTGCGAATATGTACCCATTAACCCACAACGTGTCCGCCTTCGTCATGTACACCCAGTAACCGAACCCATCCTTAGCCGTGGTCAATGTACCTGTGAATTTCGTGCCGCTCAGAGTGGCGGAGAGCCATTTACCGCCTTGATAGGACCAGATAATCGACGACTCACCCGCAAGCGCTAATCCACCGAACACAGTGCCAATTGGTGTGTTAGCTGGGATGAGGGGTAGACTGATCAAGTTCCAACCCTGAACCAAACTGATCGGGATTCCGGGAGTACCCGGGTACGCGTTCGCAGGCGCTAGGAAAGGTTGAATGTCAGTAACGAAGTTCGCAACATCAGGCGAACCCCAACCGTCAGTCAAGTCGTAACCCGTTCCCGCCGCGTAGCCGGTCTGGGTACCGTTCAGATCTGGACCGATGGATTTGCAGAACTCCACGCATGCGACAGGTCCCAGTGCGTCGGTGTTGTTGCCGACCTTTATGTCGTGGAAGGCGTTGCTGTACAGGTTGCTTTGGGCTAGTTCGTAGATTGCGGGGTTGATGAAACCTACAGGGCTCCCGTGTGCTTGCTGGACAAGGGCTATGATCGCAGCCCACGCAGGTGAAGCAGCGCTAGTGCCTCCAAAAACAACCCAACGACCCTGTGGGTATCCGGCTTGTCCCAGTAAGCTGGATGGTCCCATGTATGCTAGTACGCCACCCTCGCTTGCCGCGTTGAAGGCAACATCTGGTGTTGCCCTGCCGCCGCTGTATACCGTTGCACCGCTACCACTCTCTACACTCGTACCGTTCGCCAACATCCAACTGGTAGGTAGACTTGATTGGTAGTTGGGTCGTGCATATGACCCGATAGCGGGGTAACCGTAACCAGGGTAGCCTGCGTAGTAGTCGTTGCTGATTCCGCCGCCCGTGGAAGCCCGCGATGCTGCGATGGCAGGGACCTCCTGCCAAGCCCCCTCACCGCCGTAACCTGTCGGGAAGCAGCTTGTGGGAACGCCAGCCGTTCTCTGTGCGGTCGTCGTGCATCCCGTCGTCCCACCGTTAATAACTACTAACCCAGTGTTGCAGGTTGCTGCCGCGGCGCAAGTGAACTTTCCACCTGGACCTGGCGGGAAGTTGAGAACAGATGGATTGCTTGTTCCGTATTGGCCTCCGTATGGGTTCCCTCCTGTGCCTCCGACTGCTAGAACGTTGGGATTCGTTGCTGGGTATGACGGAGTTAGCTCTCCCGTTCCGACCGCTGAGTATGCTTCGTTCGCTCCGTCGTCGCCGGATGAGGCCATTACGGTCCAACCGTTCGATTGAGCGATCGACATTATGGTATTGTAAGTGGATCGGATTGTGGGGTCGAATGTGGGTGGCGTATATCCCGGTATGCTTGTTGCGCTACTATTGCATGGTAGGTAGTAGCAGCCGACCAAATCGTCTGGTTCGCCGAAGCTCTGGGTCATTATACTGCCGGCGAGGCTGGATTGACTGACAACGGCCATCTCGGCCGCGTTGAGGTCCGTATCATAGTCCGTGTTCGCGACGACCAAGATTATTTTGGCGCCTGGGGCGAGGGCGTGTGCCTGCGTGACGTCGAGGGTAATTTCCTCCGCCCAACCTAACGTGTCAGAATTGAGCGTCGGGGTTGGACAGTGGTCGGTCACTGCTCCGGTCCAGGTTGGCCCGCAGAGTATCTTGAAGCTGGGTGGTGCTGCTATGCTGAAGTTCCCGTCGAAATCCTTCAAGTCTGCCGCAATAGTTGGGCTTCCGAAAGCGTCCACTATCACAATTGTGGCCCCAGTTCCGGTTAGTGTTGATGGGAAATCGTAGGCTTTGCGCAGAAAGTTGGGTGGGTAGCACAGGATGGTTCCAAGGGAGCTACTGAAACAGAATGGGGCTCCTCCTACGGGAGTTACTGCCGGGTTGAACACGGTCGCCGGATTGAATGTGGAGTCAAGTACGATCATGGGTGGGTTCGCTATTTCGTGAAGTCGAATTCCCCCAGCCGCCGAGGTTGAGTTCGTTGCTACGAGAGATGTTGTAATCAGGACAAGTAGTGTTAGTGCCAGTAATTTCAACACAATTTTCATTGGGTAAATACACCCAAACCTGCTAATCATGCAACGTTGATACTTAACACTTGGCCTGGGAACGATGGGAGTATTTAGTCGAAGATTTCATCTATTTATAATAGCGAATACAAGTGCACGTTTTAGCGGGATCAACGAGTATGGATTACTCATTGTTCTAAAGGCTAGACTTAACCCGAAACCATGCGGGTACATATTGGGGGCTTAGGTTTGCCGAAGCGATTATGGGCCCGTTCTGCGACGTCCGTTTGCATAGCCGTGTGTATGGTTCTGTTTGTTTCCACCGTTTCGGCGGCGATGCAGCCGACTGCGCAGGCTTGCAGCTCACTCACCGTCCAATCCGATAAGGACACGTACACGCTGGGCCAACCCGTGATCATAGCTGTCACTTTCCACGCCACACTTCCTAGCTGCGTTGCCCCCATGTTCGTTCATGGCTACGTGCTCACAATTCAGGTCTTCAACGCAGCGAACGATGAGGTGTACTCGTGGAATCACACCGTCCCTGGATTCGTAAATGTCACGGAATCGTGGACTCCAACCTCTGTAGGTGATTACTCAATCAACGCGACCTCATACCTCACCATTCCCGGAAACGACCTGATGACGAGAGGATTGCAAGCCTACAAAGTAATCCACGTCCAGGACCCCGAACGATCAATGACGATTGAAGCCCTCACACTGAGTGTGATAGCGATAGTCGCCGTTGCGGCAGGCTACTTCGTGTTTAGACGCAAGAATAGAACCTCCAAATCCACCCCCTAGAAGGAATCTGCTTACTCGGATTAATCCTGAATTGTGAATTCAGGGATATGTCCCGGAAATTTTGGGACGCCCGCTCCGGTTCCGGTTGACTTCTTATCCACCGGGATGGATGGGTTATCATCAACTCTGTATCCGCCCGTGGAATTTGGTTCTGCGTAGACTGTGTGCCGGATCCAGGACGTGTATGATGAACTATTTGACCAGAGGAAGACGCCGTTGTCGAAGGCGTCATATTGCGGTGGCGCAATTGTTCCAGCATAGAAGCCGAGGCTGCCAATGTACGCGTTTCCGGCGTGGTCGAAATTCACAGATGTGTCTCCCCCCAGTCAAAGGTTGAACCAAATACGAATGGGTTAGTTGCGAAGAGCACGCCATCGGTCGCAACGCTCGTCCCACCATTCGGGCTCACGCAGTAGCCGGCCCAACACCAGCGAAACCTGAGAGCCCCTCTGGGTTGTCGAGCACATGTCGATAATCATTTGCGCTTCCTATGATCACTTGGGTGCTAGCCGGATCTACAGCCAATGACTCGCCGTTCTGCTCAAGAAAACTTGGGTCGTTGTTGAAGATGATTGTAGGGTCTGAACCGGTAGAGAGAGGGTTGGCGGTTAAGGAGTTGAAGTTTGAGATCGAAGAGATGGACATTCCATTTCCGCCAAGACGAATTGGTCCGGAGATTGCTGCCACGTTGGTCAGCTGTGTCAAACTTGCTGTTGCCGCAGCGGTTGCTGGACTTCGTTTGAGGGTCTCGCGGACGCCATAGATGTTGAGTCCAGCCCTTGCAGACCTAATGGTCGCCTAAAGTTACCAGCGACTGAAAGACAGTTGAGTTATCAGGCCTTGCCGGGCAATATTTCCGCTTCCATAAGATACTCGTATTCTAACCTGTTCTCCATAGCAAGCTGATCAGTCGTAATCTTGAACGAGGTCTCCAGTTTGAGGGATCGTGACGTTGAGCAACCTGACTTGCAACATTTTGCGCCTAGAGTTGCAAGCGTCAAGATCTTCGAGACTTTCAGCTCCGAACATGCATGATGATTCCTGCCTGCCCGCTGCGTTTGTTCTGATGATTACCATTGTTCCGGATGATACGCATGGTAGCCGGTAAGTAAACCGTTAAGTATCGCAAGCCAATGCCTTTACCTCGATGGATTATGGCCAACCTTCGCGCACATCTTGCATTGTTCGCGTTGTTTAGTGTGCTCGCGTCGCTACTAGTCGTCTCGGGCCCTGGGTTTGCTCAGGCACCTCCTGGGATTCCGATGATCGTGTCTGGGTCGGTTACGCTTAATGGAAATCCGGCCGCTGACGGGTATAACATAACAGCGTGGGATAACGGTGCCCAGGTGGGGTCAGCATTAACGAGTGGAGGAAACTATTCGGTGCAGGTATGCGGGGGGGCAGGGCAGACCTGTAATCAGGGTGACACTATCAGCTTCCAATTGGGCGGGTTGACTGCAAGCCAAACCACGTCGTTCAACAGAGGCTTCCCAGTCAGTCTGAACCTAACCTTCACCGGAACCCCAAGCCAGGGGGCGCAAACGATGGCTACAACTCAAGCCCAGACCACCGCGCCGGTCACAACGGAAGTGACTAGCGTGGCTACACCGGAATATCCCAACTACCTACCAGTGCTCCTGGTGGCAGCGCTAATCACGCTGGGTGTCATGGCTAGCGTGCGACGAAGGAAAGAACGGAGCTAAGCGGAATTAACGGGCAGCATCGACGAGCCGACTCGATCGTTCATACGGGTCGGATCGTAATCTGGTTGCTTATCTGAAAGTTGTCGAATGAATAGGCGTAGGTTTTCCTACGCCTACATATGCCGGGTTTTGTTGAAACGGAAACGTTTTGGAAGCTAATTTGTGACTACGCTTCACAGCGACTGTGATTCTCACGGGCCGCTTGGAACGACGTGAGTTTGGGGATAATGCACGTGAACTCTTATTCAGAAAACTGTAAAGAGTGTTTTTCGACGGATTGCGGTGCGAAATTCGAAGCTTGGGTTATGGTTTGGTTGGAGGGTGGTGAATCAGGGCGAAAGTGGCTGAGGTTGGAGTCTGGTTTTGGGACGTGAAAGGTTGAAGGGCTTCGGACGTGGAAGTCTTTAAGTTTCAACGCGGATATTTCATGTTGTGATCGTGGATGCTTCCCGCACGATTCGCGGTCGCCTTCATTGTTCTGCTGGCGGTATTCTCGACGGTTATCGTTGAAGCGCAGTCCGCTGCGGGGACGGGTTCAGTGGAGTTGACGATTGCGGGACGTCAGATTCCAGGGGAACTGACCAACTCAACCCTCTACCCCGACAACACGGTTACGATGAGCATGATTGTGGATTATTCGGCGCAGACGAACATTGGCCAAGTGACAATAACTGCCACGGGCAACTGGTATGGCAGGTCTAACGGCACTAGCCTCGCAGGCATAATTTACTCCGTCAAGGGAACGGTGCAGATCTGTTACGTCTTTTACTGTCCTGCGGCGAGTTACGTGGGTTACGGGACGTGGAACGGCGCGCTGACAAGCAATCGCACACAGGCTGCCGGAACATTTGAAGGCACCCTGATCTTCACAAACTCTCAGATCCAGAACGTTACACTCCACAGGCCGATCACGATCTCTGGCACGTGGAATTCCACGCTTCAAACCTCAAGCTGAACTAGCAAACGTCTCTGCCAAGGCTGACATGCAAATCTCGGCTATCTTGCGATTTTTCGACCGGTTTCTACTCGAAGGAAAACGTGCAACTTATCTCGTTTGCCCCGTGGGCGCGCAATCTTGAGTTTGCTGAGTGGAGTCGAATTACTTTCGTTGTTGTTAATGGTGGGAGTTATCTTTCTGTTGAGTCTGTGGATGAGAGCTTGGTCGAGTAACATCTGTTTGTAGGCGTCGTCACTGTTCTGATCGTGGGATTGATCTACATTAGCAGGCTGATTGTGGTGTTGCACGGATTCATACTTTTCCAGTTGTCGCTCGCCGCGGTGCTAATCTTATTGCAGTTCCGCATCGTCAAGGTTCCCGGTTGTTCTTAGGAGTCGGGTCTGAAAGATTGAGACAGCTAGAGTAGTCGGATTAGGTGGGGCGAATAACTGTTCACGTATTTCGTGGCGTAGAGTAATTTCTAGGCCGCCATAATCTGATGCCGTCTTCGTTTGCGTTCGAGTATGAGGAGGGAGGCGCTGACGGCTGAGAGTGCTGTGATCGCGGGTAGGTAGAGTTCGGGGACTGGGGTGTTGTTTTCGTGTAGGTTCAGGTTTTCGCCTAGCTGTTTCTGGCCGGGGGATATTGTTGCGTTCCATGATTGTGGTGAATACCCTCGCGCGTTGATAGCGAATGTGTAGGGTCCGGGTTGAAGGTATCCTTCATAGAAACCATCGTAAATGGAAAATGACGTGTATGTGGCTCCGGTGGTGGTTGTGGCTAGGATGGTGGCCCAGCTTACGGGTCGAAACTCATCGCTCGACGTGAAACCTAACACCGTTCCCGAGACTAGGCCGTTCAAGTCGACTTCAAAGGCTGCGCTCGCTTCTCCGCCAGGCGCTGTGCCGGAAATCTGCCATTCACCTTGTTGTGAGTATGGTCCAATGTGGTTGGCGATCATGCTGTGGCCTAGGTAGGTGCCATTGAGGGCGGCATCCTCGGTTAAGCTGATGCCTAATTTCGAGGAGTTGCTCGGGATAATGTGGTACGATTCACCCATCAGTAACCCAGCAACGGGCGGGTAGTAGTTCGGCGAGTTCCCCGAGTTGGCCGCGTACCAGTTTACGAAATCCATTTCCGCCGTCCATCCGCCTTGGTAATCTGGTTTGCCCGGTATCCCGCTGTTCGAAAAATAGCCCGCCGCATTCCAGCCTGCACCTGGGTTTGCATAGCAGTCAAGTTCGAAGCTGCATGCCTCCCGGTGGGATTCGGGGCCGAAGGTGGGGTGTGTGAAGATGGGGTCTCCGAAGTATGGGCCCCCATACGCGGGGGGAGTTCCGTAAGCTGTGTACCCTCCCTTCGGTGCACCGTAGTAGGCGTCCTGTCCGAAGGGGGGAACCTGGGGTAGGCCTGCCATTAGAACTTGGAAGAAAGTTATCCCTCCCGGAAGGTAGTTGAATGTGTTGAGTGGTTTCGGTCTTGGTTGGAGGGCGACTCCGCTTCCTCCGTCTGTTGCTGGCCCGAAGGGGTACTGGCTTGTGCCGTCGGCGCCTTGTGCTTCGTTGGGCGCTATCAGGTATGTGCCCTCGCTTGACATCCATTCTGCTACGAGGCTTCCCGTGTCATCGAACAATCTCATTCTCGCCGACATGTTTGCTTCGGTTGGGGTGATTATGCTCTCCTGCTTGAAGAGTACACTTAGCGTTATGTTGACTCCTATCACTACAGTGATTGAGATGTCGGTGACAGCTGTGGGTTGCGCGTAGGCTGTGGAGGGGGCTTCTTGGAAGTAGCCGTAAGTGTATGCTCGCAACGCGTATTGACCCGGGGCGAACGAGGTGGGGTACAGCCACATTGTTGGGGGGAAGGGCGCGAAGAGATTCGGTGCAACTTCAAACATGAAGAGGCCGACGGTGTATCCTCCGACGAATCCTGGTGCTCTCAATTCCTGTCCGAAGAATGCGTCGTTGGCTCCTATGTATGATGTTCCAGTGGGAGTTACTGGATCCCAGCCACCGCCCACGGCATGTATTGAGGTGGGAGTGATGTTGGGGCAGTTTGCGGCAGCGTCGCCTCCTTGGTAGAGGCAGCTGGTTTGGAGTGTGTTCCCGTCGGCGAGCGCCGTCAGGGAATCTCCAAGGAAGTCTGCTAAGGTTCCGTTGTTGTAGAATCCAATGTCAACTTCCTGCCCGACGGAGTTACCGTTGAAATCGTAACCGGTGGGGTTTCCCCAAACCCAAGGCCTGAATACGTGGGGTAGTTCCCAGTCAACGGAGTAGACGGTTAAATTGAACCCCGGGGCCCGGTAGAGGTGGTCGCTGACCGAGGTGGGGGTACCGCTGAGGCTTACTGAGACTTGGGTTGGTGGCTCCTGCTCGGAATAGCCCAGCACATAGACGTGGGGGGTGTAGGTTCCCGCTGGGATTCCATAGTTCTCTCCGCCCCAAGTGTCGTTTATGCCCCAGAATTGTATGTTCGCATTGCCTGTCTCGATAGCCTGGGAATTTAGTTTCGCCGCGTCAAGGTCGTTGCCCCAAACATCGTTGAAGGTCGTGGGTGTGGTGAATCCGCCGCTGTACGCCCCATACGTTGGGTAGAGCCCGTAATATCCGAGCAAGGTTTGGTTGTATGACCATACTTGTCCGTTGCCGTCGACTAGGGTGCCCGACATCATGCCCGCGCCGGTATCGATCGGGTCTACGGTGATGCCGTTCAGTAGGTCATGGAAGTGCACTGTCTTGTTGATCCAACTTGATAGGCGCACGTTGATGGGCAGGGATACGTCGCCCGCCCATTCGTTCGGTGTGACGTCGAAATAATACTCCTGAAAGGTGCTGCCATCTAGGGCGGATTGAACGTACCGGAAGACCCATGCTCGCACGTAGTATCGTCCAGGGGTGAGGCCGTTCACCCAGGTAGCGTAGACTTGGGGAACCATTCCGGTTAGGTCTCTGGGTGCTCCGTATTCACCTTTCACGCCGAACTCGAAGTGGAATGAGTCGGCGGACCCACCTTGAACGAACCAATTCTGTGGAGGCCCCACCCCCATAGGGTCTTGCATCAAAACGGCTGGGGCGTTGCCGACGGAGACTTGGTAGTATGAAGCTGACGCGGCGTTTGGGAAACCGTAACCGTTTGTAGGCGTGTATTCATGCCATGGAAACGCCAACTCACTTGCGGTGCGTGGGTCTCCGCACTGTCCCGCGTGCGCCCAACCGTAGAAGAAATTTTGGCCGCCGGCCACGCACGGTAATGGCGACCACGAGATCAGGTTTGCGTGTGGGTCGGGTGTGTGGGTTAGGGTTGGCCCATCATACAATTCGATCTTAACATATGTGTTCTCAGCCCACGGTTCATTGCTGAACTGGTGCTCTGGGTAGACGTCGCCGTGAATCACCGCCCCAGGTTGTAAGTAACCATCGAAATGTAATGACTGTCCGCTTAGGACGGTGGTGTTGGACTGGATGAGTTCTTCGGGGTAGCCGGCCGCTGAGGCGTAAATGTCGTAGATGCCTGGCGCCAACCCCTCCAGCTCATAGTGTCCGTTGGCGGTTGCGTTGAAGAAGGCTGCGGCGTCGACTGTCGGCAAATCGGGTCTCTGCTGCCCTGTGTAGGGGTCGAGGCGAGTTGTCATCTTCGCGTAGACGGTGCCCGCCTCGGCGATTGGTTGACCATAGAGGGATGCATTGTATCCGGCGTAGCGGATTGTTCCGGTGATTATCGCCGGATCTAGTTCACCCTTCACGAGCATTACGGGCCAGTTTTCTGTGGGGATGAATTGTGTCGGTGCTTCACCGGGCCCTGGGTTTGGAAAGCATGAGGAGCCCTTCGTGTATAGGGCGCATATCGATGAGGCGGTCCCTTCCTCGCCCGCCAAGTAGCCGCTATCGCCCCACAGTAGGATCTTGAAGAAGTACCTTCCCGCCACGCTTGGTGCCGTGAGGCCGTTGATTCTCACGTAGTACCATTCGCCGGCGGACGTGAACTGTATGGTTTGGCGATCGTAGTAGACGTTTGAACCAACAGTGTCTCTGCCGTTCTCGGCTAGAACGGTGACTAGTGTCCAACCGGGAATGTAGCGGTCAGACATTCCAACCTTCGTCACGGATATTCCTGCATAATCATTCGTGATTGAGGAAACGACCTGTGATGAATCCGGTACACTGAACCCAGGAGGGATTGCGATCATCAACCCTGTCCAGCCTCTGGTCTCAGTTGTGGCTCCCTTGGGGCCGGCCGTACCAGTGCCGTCGGTTCGGTAGCCGTCGGTTGCTGTTACTGCGAAGATGAGGTCGCCGGTTGATTGCGTAAGAACTGCCCCGAACGGCGAATAGGAGTTGTCCTGAAGCTGATACCAGCCTGAGAGTCCGCCCGGCGGGTTGCCTTCAGGGTAGGGTGACTGGTATCCGGGAGGGAGAGATGATGATGCGGCGTTTGGTGATCCTTCATACGCGTTCAGGCCGGCGCCTGGCCAAACATAACCGACCACGCCTGTGACATGATGAAAATTGTTAACGCTATACGGGTAGGTTCCGGTGAGATCTCCCAACGTGAAGCTTGCGTGGACAGGATTGACGGGAAGTGTGCTAAGCACAAAGATAAGGCCGGTCAGGATTGCGATGAGCTCTTTTCTGCGCAAGCCAGCCACGACGATCAAGTGGAAAATGTAGTCGTCCAGTTGCCGGTGACGGGGAAAGGTGCCGATTGGGCCGGCGGCGCGTTAAGAATGTTTAGCTCACCCTGAAAGGTTCCTGACGCGACGGACCCCTGAGTTTTGTTCCACTTGAAGGTCCCTACCCAGCTTCCGCTACCCGTGTAATTTCCGTTCTTGCATTGACCCGAAATGCAGGCATAGATGTTCCCCTTCACGTTTGCAATCGACCCGGTTATTATGGCGAAGTTGGTTGTCCCGCTCCAGACTCCGGTCGCCGTGACGAGAATTGATCCGTCTGAGATTGGAATCGTCTGGTCGACGGACATCTGCATTGCCACGTGTCCATCATGTGTTATGGTTCCGTTGGTCAATGTTCCCGTGAGCGTGTAACCATTCAGAGAGAATTCGAAATTTCCTATGCCGGCCCTGCCGGCGACGATCGTTCCACCTGACAAGGAGAGGAGGAGAATCCATACGATGAGGAAAGAGGGAATCCACCTGATACCTAGCATTAGAGGCAGCAGCCCTTTTGGGCTAGAGCGTCAGAGGGGAAGAATCTTTCGCTCAGCGACACGTTAACTACAACCTGTCGGCCGTGAAGGCATTCCAGTTGACCGCTGCTCTCGTTTCCGTGCTTACTTTATAGGGATGGTTTCTCGCGAGTTGAATGGCGCTATTTGCTAAGAGAGCCCTTGTCCATAAGGCGCTTGAGTGATTCGCGCAGTTGTGGTTCTGTTATTCCGAGGTCAGAGCACGCGGCGGATATTGATATTTTGCCGCCGTGGTCGCTGACATATTTGATAACGATCCCGTCAATTGTTTCTATAGCTGTTTGGTCGACGGGCTGTTGAGAACTGGCAGGAACCGATCTTCTCCGTGAGGAGAACACTATGTAGGCAATAAGTATGGAAATGATGACGAGGCCGATTACAGTGATTGAGCTCCATTGCCGCGCGTTCGCGGATTGTACGAGTAAACTCGTCTCCGTACTGGTCTGCTTGATCGTAAGTGTTTCCACTATGGACGCTGTGAACGTCTGCATCGTAGGCTGATTTGAGCTGGCAGATTTTTCCGTGATTGTTTGGGTAAGGGGGGCAAGCGATGTCAAAGTTGTCGTCGTTGGTGGAATAGAGATGGAGACGGTTTGAGTACTGGGCGAAATTGAGGTTATGACTATTGTCGATGAGAGGATAGAGGTAGTGAGTAGGGTTGAAGTAATAGTCGCCGTTCCGGTCGCGGTCACGGTTACGTTTTGATTCATTGAACTCTGTAGAGGCAATTCCCAGATCCTCCCCCCAACATCATCTGTGTAGTACAGGTTTCCGGAGGGGTCGAGCGTAAGCTGTAGACGGGAGGAACCTTGTGTAGTGAGGACGGTTGGAGTGTTGCTGCCTGCGACTAACTCGTCTATGCTGCTATTGTACAGCGCATAGAAGACGTCCCCCAGCCTGTCGACCGCGACGCCGGTCGGCCTGCTCATCGTATTCAGGATGGTTGAGGGTGAGGAGGATCCTGATGGTAGTAGGTTTAGGGTTAGGTAATCGCAGGTCGCATAGTACAGGTTGCCGGATTGGTCGATGAAGAGTCCGCCGAAACCATGGTTTGGGTCATGTGGCTGAGGCGCGGTGAGTAGGGTGGTCAGGGAGTGTGAGCTAGCATCGAATCTTACTATCTTATCGCCACATGTTTGTCCCGTTATGAAGTAAATGTCGCCAGCCGAGTCGACTGACATGTAATTGGGGTAATTCAGGCCTGTTAGGAGAATCTGTGGGTTGCTAGAACCTGGCTTAAGTCGACTCAGAGTTCCCCGGTAATACTCGTCGAAGTAGACATTACCAGCTGCATCAACTCCAACTCCGTACGGGCCGTTTAATCCGGTTAGGATCACGCTGGGAAACGAGGCTCCCCTAAGAAGTTCAAGCAATTGGCCACTGCAACGGTTCACCCAGTAAACTGTTCCGGCAGTATCAACCGCAATTCCTGAAGGGCAAGACTGGCTAACAACCAGGGCTGTCGCAGGTCCGTATTGGTTCGGAGAGGACGCATGAACCGGGCTAGTGGTCGGTAACCCAACAACGGCTGTGACGGCGACTAGAAAGGCTAGCGCGGAAACCAAATTTTGTCTGGAGTGAGAGCCCATTGGATATGTTACCGCTGGAAAACCTCGCTCGCCGCATTTGCTCAGAAGTCAGAGGCATATTATTCAGTTATTCGGAGGTTGCAAGTCCAACTTTGGACGGGATATGTTGAACGTGCCGGAAAGCGTTGGCGTTTAAGACGGACTCTGAAGACCGACGTTTCGGTGTTCGGCATGCGTATTTAAGCCGTTTTCGCTCTCTTACTACAAGCAATGTGATTACGCAAGTGTTAATTACAAATTGAAACACAACTAGATCCTGACGGCCTCGTGGAAATAACTGATCTCTTATGAAGTTCCATATGAAATTTCGAAGTCTTAGGACTTCGACAGTGACCGTCGCCCTAGCTGTTGTGCTAATTGGCCTAAGCATCTTGGCGGTGGTAAGTGCCATCCCTCCACCCAGTAACCTTCCGGTTCCAGTTTCATCGTATGGCGTTGTTGCCGTTTACTCGAATGAGGCGACTCAAACGACCCTAGGCACCGTAAACATCAACGTGGTCAGTAACGGTTACGGAGCGTTCTTCGTGGCAAAACTATTGGTGTTCCTGAATAATCCACAACAGTCCGACTTGCTCCTTTCCACGATAAGTATTGATTCGTTCTATACTATCACGCTCTCCCAATACTATGCACCACAATCACCGAAAGTTGTGGTTATTGCATCTGGCTATACGATGGGAGACGTCGTGAGTTCACTGCCCAACTACCTGAGTTCGATGCTCGTCAAAGACCCAATTGGGAATACGGCGATAGTATTGAACGGCGGCGCGGGCAACGGGTTGAAGGTCGCATTAACATTCGCGACACCGGGAGTAGGAAGCGCCGGAACAATCGGAGCTGAAGCCGTCGTCACGGCACCGTCGAATGACACCATTACAATTTCGCTGTCCTAAACCTGGATTCCCCCCAGTAACGTTAGCAAAGTGCATGATGACTCATGTCCTCTGTTCCGAATCCGATGAGTGGCGGGTCAGGAGAAATTTGAACTCGATAAGGTTCAAGTCCCGAGGTCTAGACCAACAAAATGGGATTAATCACCTGCCGGTTTCCCTACTGACTGCTAATCGAAGTACTAGAGAATTGTCAGGCCGGAAATCTGGCAGTGACCGGGACCGAGTTATGGCCCTTTGGTTAGTTTACTTCCGCAAACGCAAATAACCGGTGGGGGTCTCTCTGTTTGGCGGTTTGCTTATGACTACTGCCCAGTGGAAGACGCTAGAGAGGTCGTGGAGTGGTTGGCAGAACAGAACCGGCCTTGATATCTTGGCCTTGAGGAACCCGAATCTTGCCTTTCGACATTGGTGGTTAAAATGTCGCAACTGCAAAATGGTATTCTCTCCTGTGACGGGTACATTGAACAATGGACAGCCCTACAGGGTAAATGTCGACCGACGTTTCGGATTCTGGCTGTGCCCTAGGAAGTGCAATCTTCCTCTTCTTGAGTTAATATGAAAACCGTAAGCAATGCTTAGTTTTGCTAGTTGATGCTTCGAAAGAATGAGAGCGAACAGTTAACGTGGAAGTGTATTCGGTGCGATAGAAGAATGAGTGTTTATGGTCTTGGTTTGCAAGGCCCACGGACGTCACGGATTAGAGATATTTTAAGACCATGGGACCTGAACGCTATAAGTGGCGGGTCCGGAGGGATTTGAACCTTGTCGGCCACTTCATGCGTCTGCTGGCTCTCGACCTTCGGGTATCCCCAATCCAGTTAAGAGCTTCGGCCAGATCCGTGTTTCGTCCGCCGCTCTACCTGGCTGAGCTACGGACCCGCTGAAGGCCTGTGAGGGCTCCCTCGCAAATTAAAGTATTCTTGGAGGTAAGCAGTAATCGGGCTGAGTGTTATTCATGAGTGAACTGGTTTTCATTGGTTTGGGCCTGTACGATGAACTGGGCCTTTCACTCCGCGGCCAAGTCGAAGCGAGAACGTGCGACCACGTCTTTGCTGAACTGTACACAAGTGTAATGCCCGGTTTGAGCATTCAGAGCTTGACGCAAATGGTGGGTAGACGTGTCGAGGTTCTTTCGCGAAAGGATGTTGAAGAAGCCGCGGAAGAGAAAATTCTTTCGAAAGCAAAGGTGGGGAAAGTGGGGTTTCTAGTCCCGGGCGATCCGATGGTTGCAACAACACACGTTGATCTGCGTCTAAGAGCCCATAGAGCAGGAGTCAAGACGAGAATTATACATGGAGCCACGGTTGCCTCAGCGGTGGCCGGCGTGACTGGGTTGCAATCGTACAAATTTGGCAGAACCATAACCATCCCCGTCTCCTGCGACGCCCAACTCCCCGACAGCACTTACGCCGCACTCAGGACAAACTTCGAAGCCGGCTTGCATTCACTTGTACTACTTGAAGTGGATGTGGAGAACCATCGTCACGTCACGGTACGTCAAGCCCTCGAACAACTCCTGGCTATTTCTGTCCGCTCAACAGGGCAATTGATCAATCCAGAGACATGGGTTGTCGGCATAGCCAGGTTAGAGGCACCCGACATGATCGTTAAGGCTGCAAGAGTTTCCGAACTCATACAGTTTGATTTCGGCGAACCACCGTACTCCCTCATCTTCCCAAACAAGTTGCATTTCGTTGAGGCCGACGCTTTGGAAGAATTCTGCGGCGCGCAAAGGATTGGTCGGTAGTCCGAATTGAGAGAACTGAATGAGGATCCAGCTGCAAGGGCTCGAAAGTATATCGCTGTCCTTGAGACCGCGTTTCAAAAAGCAAACGCAAAGACCGTTGATACAGAAGTTCGGGCCTTCAATGTTCTCAGGGTTACAGATTCCATTCAACGATACTTGCAGGACTCGCAACACTACCTCGACGAAGGCCACCCTACAACTGCACTAGCGTCCGTCGCATACGCTGAAGGTCTACTTGACGCCCTTCTCTTTCTAGAATTGGCTTGAGAGCGACCATTCAGCAAGCCATTTACTTGTGAACGGAGCACTTGCAGAAAGTAGAGGCGGCGTCAGATGAGTCAGGACGAACGGACACTCATCAAGGCCGCATACATCACCCAACTCAAACATGGGCCATTCCCGAAAAAAGAATTCACAGATCTGCTCAGACCTGACACCGTTAGCCGACTCGTGGCTTCGAAGTGCTTGAAGGAGCAACAGGAGGGCGACGAGAAAAAATATTCGCTGACCGAGTATGGCCGAGGTCTGATCAAAGTTGTTTTGGCAGGTGGAGTCTACGACGTACTTCATGTAGGGCACTTGGCGGCGTTAAGCGAGGCGAAGAAACTTGGCGA
>Ga0187771_10000795_pt1 | contig 20047 bp, 19 predicted proteins | sample 0116_SJ02_MP15_1_FD_133139 | JGI IMG/M metagenome (GOLD analysis project Ga0187771, IMG submission 133139) | Tropical peat soil microbial communities from peatlands in Department of Meta, Colombia - 0116_SJ02_MP15_10_MG | ecosystem: Environmental > Terrestrial > Soil > Wetlands > Peat | place...
CTCGTTTCGCCATCTAGAGCGCTTTTTTCATCAGCTCATTCAGCTTCGCGATAGAGAAATTCTCGGATCGACAAAACTCGATCACCTCTTGTTCCGAGCGTTGGAGTTTCGCCACAACATTCGGGACCTCGGCAGCAATCTCGTCAGGTACAGTGACGATCCCGTGCTGATCGCCATGCAAAAGGGTGCCTGTTCGGACTTCCATCCCGTCAATGGTGACCGGAGTTCCGATGTCAAAAATGTGAGCGTACGCGTGTGAAACAGCGACACAGCCGGCAAATAATTGAACGCCAATTTTGCGGACTGACGGCAACTCTCGGACCGCACCGTTAGTGACGTAACCCACACAGCCCAACGCGTTAAGGATCGCCGCATGCATATCGCCGACAAACGCACCGCGCCCTGGCTTCTCATCCATGTCTTCAAGTACCAGGATCCGGGGCGCCGGAGTTTCGAGAATGCGGGTCCAAAGGTCTCCCCGGTCGCGGAAGAATGGTCCTGCAATGGGAGGGTCACCACTGCGGAGGCGGCCAGTCACGGCATAGCCGACCAAGGGAGGTGCGTCGGGGAACATGCATCGAACCTTGCCATTGGTAAACCCGGTATTACGCAATCTGACATTGAATTTTTCAATGGCATTCGCAATCATGCAGGTATCGAACTGACGAAGAGTATCGAGTTCCTTTTCAGTCAGCAGCGGTGCACTAACCATTCGAATTTCCTCTCTGGCGGTGATCGTGGATCATCGCGGGAAGCGTCATTTCGCCTTTCAGTGTTCTAGGAAGCGCCGCAAGGGTGCTTCTAATTCGGCCCGCAAACGACCCTTTTAATGGCCTCAGGCGAGATCGCCTTGTACGAATCGCAACCGCTTGGTGTGCCCACAACTGAGTAGGAGAATTGGACCCAAAACGCTTGAGTTCCTAGCGGCTGGACTTTACGACAGGGAAAATAGAGAGGGCGGAGGACGGTTATAGAGATTCGTCTCGAGCAAAACACTCGAAATTGGAGAATCGGACGGTGCAGTCTGAGGAGAGTGACCCGGATCATGGAAGATCGCGGCTCCCCCCAGTGGTGGCATCCAGGTCAGAGCATTATTCAGAAGGCGCTGGAGGCGTGGCGTCAGAGAATGGTTCTGGACGACGGTCTGCGTCTCATCGGCTGGGCCTTGCGACCAACTATAGCGATTAGCAACACTGATGGTAAGTGTGCAGGCCGCGACCAGCACAATCGCCGTGCACCAGCGCTTGTGACCAGATCTTCCCGGTTTGGTTAGTCGTAGCATCGCCAACCGAACAATTTTTAGCATAACACGCAATGTCCTGCAACCGAGTGTGCCCGTGAACGGTGACAACAGTAACAACAATTTGGATGCATAATTCCGGGTAGAAGTTGCACCTGGCGCGAGTCTTAAGCGTGCGTCTTCTTAGACCTGCCTAGCCCGCGAGCGTCAAACGAGCGCTCGCGTTGCTCATGATAGCGATGATCTCGACATTGCTGCAGTCCACATCTTCCTCGTCTTCCGCACGAATCACTTGAATCTACAACCGGAGTTTGCGGGTATCAGGGCCGGCTTCCGAAAAACACGTGGCCAACCAGGATACAAGTGATCTCTGAAATGAATCACCACATTCGAAACGCTCTGGGTGCCGTTTCTCTGACGACAGACTCTCGCACGCCGGATGTGGTAGTCTGATAACAGATAGTCAGTGCGTTTCTCCACGTTATTCGGGAATTTTCGAGACTCTTTCTGCAGTCAGTGGCTTGCAAGGGCGTGGGGCCCTGCACGCTTGTTCTGTGCAACCAACCAAATTTGCGCTGGAAGAAGCCAGGTTTCATGAGCACGATGACATTGCCTCTCTTGCAACTGCGCATCCGCGCAGGGTCCCTTCTCCGTGACTACGCCGAACTGATCAAACTGCGGGTGACGACCCTGATCGTTATGACGGCATGGTGCGGTTATTTCTTCGGTGCCCGCCAGGCGGGGATTTCCTGGGTTAGCTGGGAGCTATTTCATGCTTTGCTCGGGATTGGGCTGGTCGCCGGGGGTACGGCGGCACTGAATGAAGTGATGGAGCGCGAGGTGGACGCTCACATGCGCCGGACTGCGTCGCGCCCACTGCCCAGCGGCCGCATGAGCCTGATCCATGCCACCGTCGTTGGCTTGCTGGCGACGGTTGGGGGTTCGATTTACTTGACCGTTCTCACCAATCCTCTGACCGGACTGCTGACGTTCCTGACGTCCGTGGTCTATCTGGCGGCGTACACCCCGCTGAAGCGCATCTCGCCAATTTGCACGTTCGTGGGAGCTTTTCCCGGAGCCATGCCGGGAGTTCTGGGCTGGGTTGCTGCCCGCAGTCAACTGGAATGGGGCACACTGGTTTTGTTCGCCATACTTTTCGTCTGGCAGTTTCCCCACTTCTTTTCCATCGCATGGCTTTACCGTGAGGATTATGCGCGGGGTGGAGTCCGCATGTTGCCCGTGGTGGAGCAGAGCGGACGCTCAACTGCACGACGCATCCTGGCCTACTCCGCAGCACTGATTCCGGTCAGCACGCTGCCCAGTTTCCTGGGGATGGCGGGTAGAGTTTATCTGGTGGGCGCTGTAGCGCTGGGCTGCGCCCTTCTCTACTTTGGGATTCGGCTGGCATTTCTGCGCCTGCCACTGGCCAGTGCACCGTCAAGAATGCGCGCCCGGCATGTTTTGCAAGCTACGGTGATTTACCTCCCCCTGCTCCTCGCTCTGATGATGAGCAACGCCGTGAGGCCGTAACAGCCGTCGCCATCTTCGCTCCCTAATCCCTGAGTTCTCGAACGGATTCCTCTGCTTCTCTCTATGCAGCGATGCTTGGCAACAGGGACCCAACCGGAGGGCATCCGATCCAGAAAGGCGTTGGTCCCCGTCCCGAATCGGAGTACAATAGCTGCCGCCCTTACGGGTGAAAGGGCCTAGAGCAAGTTTCTGGGGTTCGCGTCCGACATCAGCATTTACCGGGAGGCTTGTATGGATACGCAAGCCGTGGCGAAGGAGTCTGCTCAGAAGGAAGGGGTTCAGCCAGAGACTGGAGCTTGGTTTGACGGGAAGAGACTTTGGACGAAGATAGTCCGGGCGGAGCGTGAGAAACTGTGGATTTTCACGTTCTTCACAATCGCGGGTTTGGTTACCCTCGTTGTGATGGCCTACTACGCCGCTCGTTACTTTGGGGAGTAACGCAAATGGCGTTGCGCGCTGGTTCCCGCCTAGAGTAGCAGGTCGGTTTAAGGGGCGAGACGAAGTGGGGGGACTCTGATTCCCGATTCTGAGACTGGTCCCGCCTTCTTCCGTAGTGGAAAGCCAGTCCTACGCCTACCGTCATGAGGCTGAGTGGCGGAAGCACAAGAACGACGACCGCTCGCGTAATGGCTTGTTGGCCTTCCTTGGAAGCCGCGGACGCGGTGCTGTAACACATCGCACAGCCCTGTGCGATTGCGGGAAGGGTCGACGCCAGGAGCACCATCAACAGCAGGGCGCAATATAACCCGTGTCGCTTCTGGATGGCCTTAAGCCACCCTGCGGTCCGGCGCTGGACTGTGTTTTTCACCGTGCTCCCAGTGAGAGAATGCGAAATGCGTCGGGAAAAAAAACCATCATCATGGCAAGGCAAAATGCCAAGGAACACATTGTCAGGTACTTCATGCGCAACGCTTCATACTTCATATGCATGAAGTAACCGATAATGAGGGCTGCTTTCACGATGGAAAGGCACATGAGAATCGCCAGCATCCGCCGGGGATTCATGTTCTGATAACCGAGATAGACCTCGATTCCTGTGAGCACGAGAAGCCCACCCCACACCAGAAAGATCGGGGTGACCTTGTGATGCCGATATTCTTCCGCTACGTTCCGCTGCAAGTCCATCTGCACTTGATCCATTCGACTGCTCCTAAATGATTTTGGTCGACATCAAGTAGACCAGCGGGAAGATGAACATCCAGACCAGGTCAACAAAATGCCAATAGAGACCCGCCACTTCCGTGTCCGCGGCATCGTACAGCTTCGGTTTGAGCCACAGGATTACAGAACAAACTAGGGCCGCAATCAGCAAAACATGCACCGCGTAATGAAATGGACTGTAAGTCGGCGTCGCGAGCCAGGTAGCGAGCCATGCCAGCAGGAGTATCGGAATAAACTTCTTTCTTAGCGCGATAACTCCCAGGTAGATCACGCCCAGCGTCACGTGCAGCATGTGCATTCCGGTAAGTCCGAAGAAGGTGGCTGCAAACTGGGGCACACTCGCAGACACAGTCGCGAACTCGGAATCTACGGCCTGTTGGGGAAACGCTGGAAATATCGGCAGCCGCAGCCCCTCGGAGATGAGATGGCTCCACTCTTTTGCGTGGAGAACAATGAAAGCTGTGCCGCATACCATGGTGGCCAGCAGCCAGCCGCGGCGCGCGCGGTCGTTTCCCCGAACTGCGGCGTTCACCGCCAGGACCATGGTCAGCGAACTGGTCAGCAGAAATGCCGTCATGATCGTGGCATTGATGATGCTCCCGGAGTGGAAAGGCGTGGGCCAGTTTGCAATGGAGATTCGGCCGTAACTGTAGGCGTACAGGAGCGCGCCGAACGTCAGCGAGTCCGACAATAAGAACAGCCACATCCCGATTTTCTTCGAGTAGGTGCCAAACAGCGACGGCTCATAGATCGCCGTCGCGTTGGGCGCTATGGCAGCTTCCCCCATCTGTTACTCCTCCTTCGCGCTAACCCGCAAACTCCAGCAAGGCCAGAATGTAGATCCAAAGTAATGCCATGAAATGCCAGTACCAGGCCGTGATATCAACCAGGATGCAGGGCGATTCCAAAGAACGACGCCAGAGAACGGCCGACGCAACCACTAGCAGGGCCACAATTCCACAAAATAGATGCACCGCGTGCGTTCCGGTCAGCAGGTATACGAAAGAACTGCTCGGACCGGAAGCGACGAAAAAACCTTCTGCCGCGAGGCGCCGCCATGCCAGCCCTTGGCCGGCCAGAAATGCGAAGCCGAGCACGATCGTCAGCGCCAGCCAGGGGAAGTCACGGCTGGTGCCCATTGAGATGCCAGGAATAGAGTGCAAAGGTTGAAGGGCGACGCGGCGGGCAAATTGGCGCCGTGCGCGTTCCAGGGTCACGCTGCTGGCGAGCAAGACACCCGTATTGATCAGGAACAGCGCCGTGGGCAGAGGCACAGGGAACCAGTCATGAACGAGTAGGTTTCCGCTGCGATCAAGCGTGGGGAGCCCTTGCCGCACAATGTAGGCGCTGGTGAAAGACACAAAGAGCATCGAGATCGGCACCACCGCCACCACAAACGCGAGACGCGACCGGCGCAAACGGGATGCGAAATCGTCCCTGCGATGATCACCAGGATCGCCATCCCCCCCACCTGGAACCGGCGGCCGATTGTCGCGACCCCCGCGCGAGGTCACGGATTCTGGCGGAGCTATGGTTGGGCTGAGAGCTGCCATGGTTTTTCTTGCCTCTAGTGCGCCGCTACCAGTGCCGGGTCAGTTTGCATCACGTAGTCGCGTGCCGCTCCGGGCACGCCGTACTCGTATGGACCGTTGTGCACCACCGGAGTGTGTCCGCCGAAATTGTCGTGCGGCGGAGGCGTAGCGACGGTCCACTCCAGCGTGGTCGCTTCCCACGGATTGTCCACGGCTTTCTTTCCCGAGCGCATGCTGGAGAAAAGATTCCAGACGAAAATGAACTGCCCCGCGATAGTGACGAAAGCCGCATAGGTGATGAACTTCTGCACCGGCATCAAGGGAGCCAGGTAGGCGACTTCGGTCAATTGCGAATAACGGCGCGGGTGTCCAGCCATCCCCAGATAGTGCATGGGCATGAAGATGGCATAGGTCCCGATGAAGGAGAACCAGAAGTGCCACTTGGCAATGGTCTCGCTCATCATTCTGCCGAACATTTTGGGAAACCAGTAATAGGTGGCGCCGAAGATACCGAAGATCGCCGCCACGCCCATGATCAAATGAAAATGACCCGGCACGAACCAAGTATCGTGCAACTGAATGTCGAGAACGGGTTGCGCCAGAAACGGTCCGCTTAATCCGCCCGAAACGAACAAGGAAACAAAACCAATGGCAAAGAGCATGGGAGCAGAAAAGCGGATCCGCCCGTGCCAGAGCGTTCCCAGCCAATTGAAGGTCTTAATGGCCGAGGGAACCCCGATTGCCATCGTCATCACCGAAAATGCGAATGCGCTGTAGGGACTCATGCCGCTCATAAACATGTGGTGTCCCCAGACCATGAACCCTAACAGTCCGATGGAGAGCATGGCGTAGACCATCGCCCGGTAACCAAAGATCGGCTTGCGTGAGAACGTGGAGAGTATCTGTGAGGCAACACCCATTCCGGGCAGGATTGCGATGTAGACTTCCGGATGGCCAAAAAACCAAAACAGGTGCTGCCACAACAGAGGAGATCCGCCACGATGTCCGGTCAATTGACCGTTGATGGTGCCGAGCGGAACGAAGAAGCTGGTTCCGAAATTGCGGTCCATCAGCAGTAAAATCCCCGCCGACAGCAGAACCCCAAAGGCCAGCAAACCCAGAATGGCCGTGATGAACCATGCCCAGCACGTCAAAGGCATGCGCATCAGGGTCATGCCACGGGCTCGCATGTCGAGGGTGGTAGTAATGAAATTGAGAGCACCCATGAGCGATGCGACACAGAAAATGGCAATGCTGATAATCCACAGGTCTGCGCCGAGGCCCTCCCCTGGGCCTGCCGATTGCAAGGCACTCAATGGCGCATAGCCAGTCCAGCCATGAAGAGGCGCACCGCCGGTCACAAGAAACGCAGAAACCATGACAACGAAGGCCACGAAAGTCGTCCAGAATGACAGCATATTCAGGACGGGAAACGCCATGTCAGGCGCGCCGATTTGGATGGGTAGAAAGTAGTTGCCAAATCCGCTTTGCGGGGCCGTTGTCAGCACGAAGAACACCATGATCGTGCCATGCATGGTGAGCAGGCTGAGATACGTTTCCGGCTTTATCTCCCCCAGCAGGGGCAGCGACGCGGCGGGCCAAATCAGGTGTATGCGCATCAGCAGAGAAAGAAACATGCCCACGAAGACGGCGACCAAGGCGAGAAAGTAGTACTGAATGCCGATCACTTTGTGGTCGAGACTGAACACGTATTTTCGAATGAACCCCTGAGGCGCCCCGTGTTCACCATGGAATTCCTGAGCCACCATTGATCGTCTCTCCTCTACTGTTTATCGGCCTCGCGAGCCGCTAGCCACTGGTCGAACTCGTTCTGACTCACTACCTTCACCACGCCATGCATTTTGTAATGGCCCAGCCCGCAGAGTTCCGCACACGCAATTTCGTACGTGCCGATCTGGATTGGGGTGAAGTGCATATGGATCGCCAAGCCGGGCACGGCATCCTGCTTGAAGCGCAGTGCGGGAACAAAGAAACTGTGGATGACGTCGTGCGCGCGCAAGATCAGCTCAACCTCACGGTCCACGGGGACTTCCATCACACCGGTCACGACGTCATCTTTGGAAGACGGATCCTTTGGGTCCAGGCCCAACGCGCCTTCTCCTCCCGCCGATGGGTCTTCCAGCTCAGGCCGCGTTGCCCCGAATTTTCCGTCGGGACCGGGATAACGGAAATACCACGCAAACTGCATCCCCGTGACCTCGACTCGCGTGGCCCCATCGACCGCGGGGCGAAAGCGCTCTGCCGCCCAGATAGGACTGCCGATCAGGTTCAACCCGACAAACAGAATGATTGTTAGAGTAGTCCAGAGGATTTCCAGTTTGGTGCTGCCATGCGAATAACCGGCGCGACCTGTGGAGCCGTCGGCGCGATATTTCCAGACGAGAAAACCCAGAGCCATCTGCGCCACCACGAAGACGACACCCACGATCACGTAAGTGACCGCGAATTGATGGTCAATGGCCGCCGCCGATGCAGAAGCGCCAACCGGCAACCACCACTTCTTCGCAATGAAGAAATACGAGCTGAGTAGGGTAATCAGCCAGATGACGCAGAGAAGCCCCAGCCCCATGAACAGACCTCCTGTTCGCTTGATGGAATTGGTTGTCCCCAGTTCTTGGAGCGTGCCCAGTCCAGGCAGCGACCCTTAATGGACCGAGAGTTTATCACAGGTCAACGTATTGTGCGTAACCATTCCCACGAATCGTCGCCCGAGAGAACTGCTGCGTTTTCTTCGCACGCCGAGTCGGTTCGCGGCGAGACGCATTTGACGAGGGCTAGAGTTTTGAGTGATAATCGCGTCCGCCTAGGTGGGGTTGGGGGAAATGGCAAGGCTTTCGAAGCGTGTGGGGGTGGTGTTATTTCAACTCGGTGGGCCGGATTCAAGGGCCGCGCTCGAACCCTTCCTCGTTAATCTGTTTTCCGATCCCGACATCATTGATCTGCCTCTGTCCCGCCTGGGACGGCGCGCTTTAGCAAAGCTGATTGCACGCGCGCGTGCCAAAAAAGCTGGCCCCCACTACGCGGCGATCGGAGGTCATTCTCCCATTCGCGCGCTGACTGAACGACAGGCGGCAGCGCTGGAGGAGCGCCTGAAGTCCGATGGTATTGAGGCGCGCTGTGTTGTCGCGATGCGCTACTGGCACCCGTTTGTGGCCGAGGCCATTACTCAACTGCAGACTTTCGGCGTCGATGAGCTGGTGCTGTTACCCCTATACCCTCAGTATTCCAGCACGACGACCGGCAGTAGCCTGAACGACTGGAATCGTCACTGGACGGGGACGACACCCACTATCCGGGTGAATGCCTTTTACCGCGATTCGCTGTACATTGACGCTCTGGTGGAGAGAATTGATGAAGCCCTGGCGCCTTTTCCCTGCCGCGAGAATGTCCAACTCGTCTTCAGCGCTCACGGCGTGCCTTTATCGGTAATCGAGAAAGGCGATCCGTATCAACAGCAGATCGAGGAGACGACCGCTCTCGTCATGGAAAGAGGCGCATGGCCGAATCGTCACTGCCTCTGCTATCAAAGCAAGGTGGGAACGAGCCGATGGCTGCAGCCTACGCTTCGTTCCACGCTGCGGAGTATAGCGGCCCAAGGTATGGAGGATGTTTGTGTAGTTCCCATTTCGTTCGTATCGGACCACGTCGAGACCCTGGGAGAGATCAATCATTGCGCCCGGCAAGAAGCTCTTGGTTTGGGCATCAAACGGTTCGCAATGACCGAAGGCCTCAACGACTCGCCAAAATTCATTGAAGCTCTACGGAGACAAGTGCTCGCGGCGATCGGCGACGCGAGTCTTATCGACCAAGGGGAAGCAGAGAGGGAGCCGGCGACGCTTCAGGTGGCCGCCGACTGAAACACGGCAACTGGTTCACGAGGAGGGTCATGGAGCAGAATCCGGGTGTGGCCAACGTGGAGGCCAAAAAGCCAAGTGCGGCTGCGCCCTATGTCGGCTCGACCGCGGTGGGTACCTCAAAAGCGGCGGCTTCCGCCGGAGTGGCTGCGGTAGGTCCAGAAGATGGCACAGTCGATCAGAAACGCCGCCGGCTCGCCTGGGTAGCGATCATTGCCTTCTTGACAACTTGGTTCCTGGCATTTTTTCGCTTTTTCTTACCGCGCACTCTCTTCGAACCATCCACCGTCTTCAAGATTGGCTATCTCTCCGATTACGGCCTGGGCGTCGATACCAAGTGGCAGCAGAAATACCGCATCTGGGTGGACCGGCGGCCCGATCGTCTCTTCGTTATTTATGCCCGTTGTACGCACCTGGGCTGCACCCCAGATTGGAAAGCCAGCGAGAACAAGTTCAAGTGTCCGTGCCACGGAAGCGGCTACGACGACGAGGGCGTTAACTTTGAGGGGCCTGCGCCACGGCCGATGGATCGGGCGTTTGTCCAGTTAGCGCCCGATGGGCAGATCCTAGTGGATACTTCCCGATTGTTTCAGTGGCCGAAGGGGCAGCCCAGCCACTTCAACGATCCGGGATCATATTTGCCTGTATAAGCATGGTGGCTGAATAAGTCTCGTGGCTGAGACGGTGGGCTCATAGCAAAGACTTCGCGGCAGGGCGTTGAGCGAAAATGAGGTCGAGCAAAAATGCCTGACGAGAAAAATGGCGGCAACTCGAAGTCAACCAGCGTGATCGAGCAGTTGACCCAAGAGGTGAAGGCGGACCTTCAGTCTCTCGCAACCGATATCCCGGCCAAAGCCAAAGAGCAAGTCGATCTGCTGAAAGACCCGACGAAGACTCAGGTCTACACCTCGATTTTTCGACACAAGCACGACAACACTCCTCGCAATCGAGCTCTCGGGGTGCTGTCCAATGTCTTCCTGCATCTGCATCCAGCCAAGATCAACCGCGACGCCGTTCGCTACAGCTATACCTGGGGAATGGGCGGCATAACGTTTTACTTGTTTATTGTCCTCACGTTCACTGGCGTGCTACTCATGTTCTACTACCACCCAACCAAGGTGCAGGCGTTCCGCGACGTGCTTTACCTCGAGCATGATGTTCCCTTTGGCAAGCTCTTGCGGAACATGCACCGTTGGGCGGCGCACTTGATGGTGATCGCCGTCTGGCTGCACATGTTTCGTGTATTCCTTACCGGCTCCTACAAGAAACCGCGGGAGTTTAACTGGAATATCGGCGTCTTCCTGCTGGTTTTCACACTGCTGCTTTCCTTTACCGGATATCTTCTGCCCGATGACCAACTCGGATTCTGGGCCGTCACGGTGGGTACGAATATGGCTCGCGCTACGCCTGGTCTCGGACATGAAGGACCATTTGGGCCGCAGTTGGGCATGACTCCTTACAACGATGTGAGGTTCGGGCTGCTGGGCGGCTCGATCGTGGACGCCAACGCGCTGCTTCGCTCTTACATTTGGCATTGCATCGGCATTCCGATTGTGGCCTCGGTGTTGATGATCGTCCATTTCTGGCGCGTGCGGAAGGATGGTGGCATTTCCGGGCCGGCGTCGGTTGTGCTCGAAGCCGAAGTCAAGGAGGCGAGACGGTAAGTATGGACTGGAAGCAACTGTGGGAGATCGTCTCTGCCCCCGACAATGTGCCCATCGTGGGCTTAATTCCGCTTCTTGCCTTTTACATCTATCTGGCAGTTCGGCAGGCGCGTGCGAATGATGAACTCATTGCGCAGCTCGAAGGCGATGCCGCATTGGCTAAGACCCACCACCGTAAGACCTGGCCCTTCAAGCCCGGATGGCAAAAGGAAATTCATGTTTGGCCATTTCTGCTGCGCGTGGAGTTTCTGGCGGCGATCATCGTCACCATCATCCTGATGGTCTGGTCCATCACCCTGAATGCGCCCCTGGAAGAACCTGCCAACCCCAACCTCACCATGAACCCGGCGAAAGCCCCGTGGTATTTCCTCGGCTTGCAGGAAATGCTGGTTTATTTCGACCCATGGATCGCGGGCGTGGTGATGCCAACTCTGATCATCATTGGGCTCATGGTGATCCCTTACATTGACACCAATCCGCTCGGCAGCGGTTATTACACCTGGAAACAGCGTAAGTTTTCCATTTCGATGTTCCTCTTCGGGTTCATCATCCTGTGGGTTTCGATGATTATGATCGGGACCTTCATTCGCGGGCCGGGATGGCAATGGTTCTGGCCTGGGCAAACCTGGGATCATAACCGTCTCATCTACGAGGTCAACCGCGACCTCCCAGACATTTTTGGGATCACGTCCAATTGGGTCAAGGGAGTGTTCGGCGCGATCGTGGTGGGTGGCTTTTACCTGATCGGCGGTTTCCTTTTGCACGCTTTCTTCCGCCGTTATAACCCAAAGGATTACAAGCGCATGAGCTTCTTGCAGTATTCGATCATGATGTTCTTCGTACTGACGATGTTTGGGCTGCCGGTCAAGATGTTGCTGCGGCTTCTGTTTCACATCAAGTATGTGTGGATCACTCCCTGGTTTAACGTTTGAATGTTTAACGTGTGAATGTTCAATGTGTGAAATGTTCAATGCGTGAAATGGCGCGTCTGCTCGAAAATGGCCGAACTCATCCGTGCCGCGAAACTTTAGGAGGTATTGGTGCCGGAAAAGCCCGCCCCTGAAGATGATCCGCTAGTCCAGAAGTCGCTGGCTACATGGTATGCCGTAGCTACGATTCTGCTCGTCGGATCGCTGCTCTGGGCATTGTGGGATGAGGCGTTCGGACAGCGTCCGTGGAAGGCCTATCAACATGTGTGGAAGGAGCGGTATTCTGCGTTCCTCGGGACGGCGCGTTCTAGCTCGGAAAAGACAGAAAAACAAATTGAGAGCAACGACGAGTATCTGAAGCTCAAGCAGGCCTACGAGCAAATCAGTCAGCAGACGGCGCCGCACACGAAGGAAATCAACGATCGTTTGCGCACTCTGAGCGCAAAGATTCTCGCGGTTCAAAACGTGTTTACCGATCGACGCGCTTATGTGAACGCTCTGACTTACGACATCGAGAACACGACGAGCAAGTCATCGAAGAAGGCCAAACTCGAGGATCTCAACGAATATGAAAAACATGAAACCGCGACGGTCGAGTACCCAGATGGCACCAAGGTGAGCTATTTGTATCCGCAACTCGAGGAAACCTACAACGATCTGAAGGAACAACGCACTGCGCTCAGCGCCGAACTCGGTGAAGTGCTCAAGCCGGTCGCTGAGCAGAAGGCCAAGCTCGACGCGTACGTCTCCGATCACACAGTGGACCTTACGTCCACGCAAATCCGCGGCCTGCAGGATAAGACCGAGCTGTGGGATCCCGTCATCATGCAGATCAATGTCGCGGATGCCAATATCGTGGACCGGTGCGAGTCGTGCCACATGGGGATCCGGGAACCGATCAAGCTGACCGCAGCCGCGATGGCGCCCAAAGGCAGGCCGCCGGACGAGTATGCGCGGGCTTTCACTTCGCATCCCGATGCGCAGCTACTGAAGATCCACGATCCGGACAAGTTCGGCTGCACTCCCTGTCATCAGGGCAATGGCCGGGCCACGACCAGTGTCGAGAAGGCGCATGGGACCTACGAACACTGGCTGTGGCCGCTGTTTCCCAAACCAAATGTCGAAGCCGGCTGTCAGACTTGCCATGCCGCCGACATGCTGCTGGTGAGCGGCGACGTGGGCTGGACGATCAGCGAAGGCAAGGATTTGTTCCGGCAGCGCGGCTGCGTCGGCTGTCATCGCTACGAAGGCTATGACACAGAGCCAGAAGACATCAACTCCATCGCGCAGCAGATCAAACAGATGGAGGAGCAGAAAACCCAGAACCTCAAGCAGGCAAGCTACCTGATGCAGCAGGCGGACGCCGCCGCCACTAACCAGGAAGCCAGCCGTCTCAACAATCAGGCCGTGGGGCTGCGGGTTGAGAACAGTAAACTCGATCTGCGGATCGTGCAGCTCGATCGCACCACCAAGAGCCTCCTGCAGGACATCAAGAAGATTGGACCCAATCTGAAGGATGTTCGCATCAAGCTGAACAGAAACTGGATTCCGGTGTGGCTGAAGAAACCGACCGATTTTCGTCCCACGACGCGGATGCCCAATTTCCGCCTCAACGATGAGCAGATCCAGGCTATTTCCGCGTACCTTTGGCAATCGGCTCTGACCGATGAGCCCGTAAAGCAGAAGCCCGGGAACGCCGCGCATGGGAAGGAACTGTTTGAGACCCGCGGCTGTCTGGCATGCCATTCCATCGGCGAAGGCGACCAGATGACTGGCGGCACTTTTGCGGCGAATCTGACTCGTGTCGGTGAAAAGGCGACTTACGATTATCTGGTGCGCTGGGTGCACAACGCCCGTCAGCGCACGCGTCCGTATTGTCTCTACGAGAAGAAAGACATCGGACCCGAAGACTATGCCAAGAAGGGTTTGCCGTTTATCTTCGACCTGCAGCACAGCAAGTGTCCGAACGACGGCCACGAACTGCAGGTTCAGAACATGACGGTGATGCCCAGCCTGCGCTTATCGGACGACGATGCGCGTGATGTCGCCTCCTACCTGATTACTCTCAGAAAGAAGGATGCGAGTTCCTATCCGGACGCCCCTTTCATGGACGATCCCAAACTGAAGGCCGAAGGAAAGAGATGGATTCAGCATTTCGGGTGCGCGGGGTGTCATGAGATTGCCGGCCTGGAAGACGAAGGAAGGATCGGAACCGAGCTGACTTTCGAAGGCAGCAAGCCCATCGAACGCCTGGACTTTGCCCTTCTCACAGAAACTGCGCAGCGCGGAACGGCTGAGCCGATTACTGATGCGGAAGACCGCGCCAGGCTTCCGGAGGGTCCCGCGAAGGAACCGTGGTACTCCCATCTGGGCTTTTTTGAGCACAAGCTCGCAGAGCCGAATATCTGGGATAACGAAAAGATCAAGTCTGAGACCGAGAAGCTGCGCATGCCGAACCCTCACTTGACGCCGGAACAGGTGCGGGCGCTGTCGACGTTCTTGCTTGGAAGTCAGGAAACCGGACTTCCGGATTCTTATCGCTATCGTCCTCTCGACTATCGGCGGGACATCCAGGAAGGATGGTGGGTGGTGAAGAAGTACAACTGCACCGGCTGCCATCAGTTCCTTGCCGGTCAGCAAACTGCGCTGATGGGCATGCCGCGTTACCAGGAAGCGCAGGAGCAACTTCCGCCCAAACTGCTGACGGAGGGCGCTCGCGTGGATCCGCAGTGGTTACTGCATTTCCTGTCGAATCCATCGCTCAGCGAAACCGACAACAATCGCAATGGCGTGCGCTGGTATCTGCAGGTGCGCATGCCAACATTCAGCTTCTCGGAGAACGAATTGGGCAAGCTGGTGCGCTTTTTCCAGGCTTTGTCGCGCCAGCCATTTCCCTACATTCCGGAGCCGGAACCGGTTTTGACAGCGAAGGAAACCGACATGGCCCGCAGCTTGTTCTCCAGCCCGGCGGCGCCTTGCCTGAAGTGTCATGCCACCGGCGATCCGACGCATGATCGGAATGCAGTCGCGCCCAACTTCCTTTTGGCTCGCGGACGCCTCAAGGCGGACTGGATGGAACGTTGGCTCATCGATCCGCAAGCCATCAGCCCAGGGACTTCGATGCCTTCGGGACTATTCAAGCGCGAAAACGGGCGTTGGGTATTTGCCGGCCCCACTCCGCCTTCCTTCGCGGGCTATGATAAGGACCAGACGCGCCTCCTGGTGAACTACATCTTGCAACTCACTCCGGAGGAACAGCGGCGTGCGGCGGGAGCGACCGGTCGCCGCCAAGCCAGCGGGAACAGCGCACTCGCACAGCCGAAACAATCAAGCAATGGAAGAAGGCAGCCCCTCAGCCACAAACAGGAGATGCACCGGGCTGGAGAGTGAACACAAAGAAATCTGATCTCAGAGAGGAAAGGTGCGGTGAAACCATGAATTGGAAACTACGGACAACCCTGGTTGGCTTGTGTGCCATCGCCAGTCTTTGCTTTGCGCTGACTGGATGCAGCAAGAAATCGAACGAAGAACAACCCTCCGGCGCTCCCGCGGCTGAGTCAGCGCCGCCAGCGACGCCGATTGATCCCGCAACCGTAGCCAGCGTCTCAGGCACCGTCACACTGACGGGCACTCCGCCCAAGATGGCCAAGATCGACATGAGCCAGGATCCAGGCTGCAAGGGCATGAACATGGCCGAGACGGTGGTCGACAATGCCGGCAAATTGGCCAATGTTTTTGTCTATGTGAAGGACGGTCTTGGAAATCGGACCTTTGACCTTCCCACCACTTCTGTGACGATTGATCAAAGCGGATGTAAATATCATCCGCACGTTCTGGGAGTCATGGCTGGACAAACGCTCAAGATCGTGAACAGCGATCCAACCACGCACAACATCCACCCCACTCCCGCCGACAATCGCGAGTGGAACGAGTCGCAGCCTCCCCAAGCTCCGCCGCTGGAAAAGACCTTTGCCCGCGAGGAGATTCTGCTGCCCGTGAAGTGCAATCAGCATCCCTGGATGAAAATGTACGTCAACGTCGTAAAGAGCCCGTTCTTCGCGGTTACGGGTCCCGATGGAAAGTTCGAAATCAAGGGCCTCCCTCCGGGCGATTACACTTTGGCGTTCGTGCAGGAGAAGCTAGGCAAACAAGAGCAAAAGATCACGTTGGGTCCGAAGGACAGTAAGACCGTAGACGTGACCTTCAACGCCGAATAAGTTTGATCTACTTTCGCAATGAAAGCATGAAATAGACTGAGAAGGCGGCCGGATGACATGATGCTGGTGATCTCTGTCGTTCTTGCGGTGGTTCCACTGTTTGGGATTGCATGGACGATTGCGACGGGCACGATCACGACGCAGGACGGCTTATTCATGAGCCTGATCTCACTCGCCGTCTCCAGTCTTTTCGCGCTCAACGCTTACTGGGAACTGCGGGACTCCGGCGCACTCGCCTTACTGCGCAAGAAGAAGGCCGGGGAGGCGGCGGCATCCCCGGTTTCACCAAGAACCACTGAGAAAACGGTTCCTGAGGGCAAGGATACGGCACTAACCGCAGGTCGTCGTTAGGCTCCATGGCTGCAGGCCGGACCTTTGAGTGAGGCTCTGGTCTCCACGTTTTCGATTTAAGCGAAGGCGATTCAACTGTATATGCCGGTAACTGACTCGAAGCTCGGCGCCAATACGATGCTGGATGCCTCCTCAGACGCGCCCAGCGGCGAGCCTGGTTCTGTGCCCCAGGTCAAGCGATCGAGCATGTCCCTGCAGCACCGTCTGCTGTTCCTCGTTCTCGGCTGGCTGCTGGTTCTCACGCCGTTCTTGTTCTGGTGGAACACCTGGTTTGGGCGCAGCCTCACCAGCAAGCAGATGGATGCGTATCTGAAGGATGATGCTCATCCGCGTCACATTCAACATGCGATCATCCAGATTGGAGAACACATAGGCCGGCGGGATCCAAATGTCACGCGCTGGTATGGCGATTTGCTAAGGCTTTCAGCGTATCCGCGCGAGGAAGTCCGGAGCACCGATGCATGGGTAATGGGACAAGACACTGGAGTTCCCGGGTTTCATGAGGCGCTGACGAAGATGCTACAAGACCCGTCATTGCTCGTACGCGGCAACGCAGCGCTTTCGCTGGTGCGCTTCGGGGATTCTTCGGGGAGGGATCAGATCCTCTCCTTGTTGCGTCCGGTTGTGATCACCACCTCCATCGCCGGACGGATTGTGGACGCGTCTCCCGCTGGCACTTCGATCCACCAGGGTGGACTGGTTGCAAAACTAGAGACTTCCAACTCGCAGATTCAGGAACTGCGGTCGCCAATCGCAGGCCGCGTCCAGGTGGCCTCAGCGGCGGGAACCACTGTGAACGCAGGAGCTTCGGTCGCAACTGTCGCCCCCGACGAAGATCAAGTTTGGGAAGCCCTGCGCGCGCTGTATCTGATTGGGCGGGTCGAGGATCTGCCAGTCATCCGTCCTTACGAGCGAGACTCGACTGAATTCTCAGAGAAACTGCGAAAGCAAGCGATTGATACCGATCGTGCTATTCAGGAGAGAGCGAGCCATTGAGTTTGGTTGTGGACTGCAGATCCATACCAGGAGGGTAAAGTTTGCAATGAAGCTTGATCGAGCTAATAGCTCATTGGCCCGACTTCCTTCTCTACATCAGCGATGTCCACCATGACGATTGCGTCCCAGGGACACCCATCCAGGAAACATCCGTCCGGGCCTTTGCTGACACACTTTTTGCAGCCAATACAGAGGAGCGGGTCCACTTCGATTCGACCAAACGGCGGGTGATCCACGTCAGGGATCCAGAACATGCAATCTTCGACTGGGCAATACTCGACACATGCCGGCGATCCCGCACAGCCCGTGCAGCACTCGGTGATGACGGCCAGTTCCTTGGGCTTCTTTTTGCGGGGGGTAGTCAAGCCCTTGGAACGTGGCTCCTGCTTCAGTTCGTCCGGTACCAGCCCCACAGTCTTAGAAACCGGAGATGTAGTCATGGGAAGGGATTATACCGTCCGCGGCGGGCTTTGCGAAAGTAGTCGGTGGAGTGGCCTGGGACTCAGGAGTAATGCGATCCCTCTCGTCTTTGGAGCCCTGCTGAACTCAGCAAAGCGAAGCCGGGGCCGACGCAGGACATTTTGTCTCATTTTCGATAGCATAAGACAACCGTTGAGGTTTGAACCTATGGCTACGGAATTCTGCCAGAAATGCAAACAATCCCATCCCGGCCGCACCTGCGATTACGACGACCAAGGTGAATGTGCCGAAACGATTGAAGCCAGCAAGGACGCAGAAGAGTCTGACCCGGAATCAGAAGAACTTCCAGATCAGCGGACGAGCGTGCCACCTCGCGCAAAACTGGGGTAGTTTGACACCGCGAAGTGGCGGACGGAGAGACTAAACCAGGATATCGCGGAGTCGCGGCGGGCTGCATGTCGCGTACGCTAGACGCCACGAGCAGAACGCGTAGATGGCGAAATGAATGTCTGGTTTGTTTGCTCCATCGCCCTCAGAGCGAAACCGTAAACCTAGCGGACTTGTACTTGATGATTGACAATCCTCAGAATGGCCCGGAGTCTAATTTCCGAACTGGTGGTACCACAGCACGTCACCGTATGGCGTACTGCTTTCAAATAGGAGGATGCGGTGCCATCTCCGTTGAGGCTTGGGGGAAGGACGTTCTGGCGCCGGCTGCTCGCTTTCAGGGGTTTCGAGGAACAACTGGATGCGATTGCAAAGCGCTCGACTCATCGTTTCTCTCATCATTAGCGTGACCTTGGTATTCCTCTGTACCTCGTAAGACCAAGAACTCTCTGTGGGAGACGATAGACCACCGCAACGGTCGCAGACTTGGCCGTTTCGCTCACCGCTAGCCTCTAGGGGGGCTAACCTATCTATACTGCATGGATTGCCTATCAGCTGCCTTACGATGTTGGCTTGTTCATCTTGAGCACGTAGGCGTAGTGCCCGACAAGACGTGAAGGTAATCTGACCTCAAGGTCCTCGCCTCTCTGAACCCATTGAAGTGGTTCATTCTCTCCCAGCATGTAGATTGGTGATCCGGTTTTGAGCGCAAGATTCTTGACCGTTACACTCCCCGTCTTGGGCTCACCCAAAAGAGTGACATAGACAAAAGAACTAGCCTGCGTGAAACGTACGGGAATGCCTTCGGCAGTTTCGCCGACGGCCCGAATCCATGGGCGAGTACCGTAGATGGCCTCACCATTCTGCTTGAGCCACGCACCCAGCGCCTGCAAGCGGCTCATCTGAACGGGGGGAATTGTTCCATCCGCCTCCGGGCCGACGTCAAGGAGAAGGTTTCCGTTCTTGCTCACAATGTCGACCAACAGGTAAATCAGCTTATCCGGCGCGATCGTTTCGGCTTCACCTTCGGCGCGATTGTAGCCAAACGACTGCCCCAGCCCGCGGCATTCTTCCCACTTGGTAGGACTGATCTTGTCGAGCGTCTGGTATTCGGGCGACTTGAAATCAGAGTGCTTTACCCCAAAGCGGTCGTCAATCACGCCGTCAGGAACCGCGTTGTAATACTCGGCCATAATCTCCAGCGGGTGGCCCGACTTGGGGTAGTCAATGTCATTCCACAGCACAGCGGGATGATAGCGGCTGATCAACTCACGGTATTGTGCGTCGGCGTATTTGCCGTAGGCATCGCTCTGAGGCTTCACCTTCTGATAATCAGCCGCTTCGGCGATGGGGCCTGGAACGAACGTCCAGTCATAGCCACCGGAATAATACAAGCCCATCCGCAAGCCCTGGGCGCGCACGGCATTCGTCAGTTCGCCGACAAGATCGCGCGCCGCGTGCTGCCGGTCCGTGGGAAGACTGGGATTCGGCGTGGCACTCGGCCAAAGGGTGAATCCGTCGTGGTGCTTGGTGGTGAGCACGATGTACTTCGCGCCGGCATCGCGGAAAATCTTGGCCCACTCATCCGGATTCCATTTCTGAGTGTCTTTATTAAATGCCGTGGCGAAATTGTAGTAGTCGTAATTGGGGCCGAAATGCTCACGGTGATACGCCTGCGTTGGCGATCCGTCGAGACGCATGCTGTTCAGGTACCACTCGGCGTAAGGATTGTGGTGAATGTAATC
>Ga0187771_10000796_pt1 | contig 20042 bp, 15 predicted proteins | sample 0116_SJ02_MP15_1_FD_133139 | JGI IMG/M metagenome (GOLD analysis project Ga0187771, IMG submission 133139) | Tropical peat soil microbial communities from peatlands in Department of Meta, Colombia - 0116_SJ02_MP15_10_MG | ecosystem: Environmental > Terrestrial > Soil > Wetlands > Peat | place...
CGCGCGCTCGCCGGCATCGGCTGCCACTTCATGGCGAGCTGGATGGAGCGCGGCACCTCGGGCCTGATTCAGATGGGCGCCGAGGGCGTGGACTGGGCCGCGCACTCGCGCTTCACGACCGAGAAGCACGTGTTCCAGAACCTCGGCGATGGCACCTACTACCACTCCGGCTACCTGGCCATACGCCAGGCCATCGCGGCGCGCGCCAACATCACCTACAAGATCCTCTACAACGATGCCGTCGCCATGACCGGCGGCCAGCATGTCGACGGCGAGCTGTCGCCGCAGCAGATCACCTTCCAGCTCCACAGCGAGGGCGTCCGCAACATCTACCTGGTGTCGGAGACGCCCGACAGCTATCCGGCCTCCGACATCGCGCCGGGCACCACGGTCGCCCATCGCGACGAGCTCGACGCGGTGATGCGGACCCTGCGCGAGACGCCCGGCTGCTCGGCGATCGTGTTCGTGCAGACCTGCGCGGCGGAGAAACGCCGCCGCCGCAAGCGCGGCATTCTGGAGGATCCGCCGAAGCGCGTCGTCATCAATCCCGCGGTGTGCGAGGGCTGCGGCGACTGCTCGGTGCAGTCGAACTGCATCTCGGTCGAGCCGCTGGAGACCGAGCTCGGCCGCAAGCGCAGCATCAACCAGTCGAGCTGCAACAAGGATTTCTCCTGCCTCAAGGGTTTCTGCCCGTCCTTCGTCACCGTGAACGGCGGCCGGCTGCGCAAGCGCGCGCCGCTCGAAATGTCGGCGATCGGCGAACTGCCGCCGGTGCCGTCGCTGCAGCCGCTGGACAAGCCCTACAACGTCGCGGTCGGCGGCGTCGGCGGCACCGGCGTGCTCACCATCGGCGCGCTGCTCGGCATGGCCGCCCATGTCGAGGGCAAGGCCAGCATGATCCTCGACATGTCGGGGCTCGCGCAGAAGGGCGGCGCGGTGCTGAGCCACGTCCGCATCTCACAGAACACCGAGGAGGTGACGTGCTCGCGCATCGTCACCGGTACCGCCGACCTCCTGCTCGCCGCCGACGAGGTGGTGGCGATCGCCAAGGAGACGATCGGTCTCTGCGAATCCCAGCGCACCCACGGCATCATCAATACCCACCTTATCCCGATTGCGGACTTCATCCGCAACCGGGATTTCGATTTCCAGCGCCGCAAGGTCAATACCGTGCTGGAGAACGCGATCCGCAAGGACTCGACCTTCGTCGATTTCACCCACGCCGCCGAGGCGCTGCTGGGGGACGCCATCGCCACCAACGTGATGATGCTGGGCTACGCCAGCCAGCAGGGCCTGTTGCCGGTGTCGGCGGAAGCGATCCTCAAGGCGATCGAGCTGAACGCCGTGTCGGTGAAGATGAACACGCTCGCGTTCCAGCTCGGCCGGCTGGCCTGCGCCGATCCGGCGCGGCTCGCCGCCATGCTGAAGGACGAAGCGGCGGCGCCGAAGACGCTCGATCAGATGTCGCTCGAGGAGATCATCGCCCATCGCGGCGCGCTGCTCCGCGACTACCAGGGCGGGCGGCTGGCGCGGCGCTATCGCGCGCTGGTCGACCGCGTCAAGGCGGCCGCCGACAAGACCGGGGTCGGCGAATTGCCGGTGCGCGCGGCGGCGGTCTCCTACGCCAAGCTGCTCGCCTACAAGGACGAGTACGAGGTGGCGCGGCTCTTTACCGACGGCCATTTCGCCGACCTCATCCGCGACCAGTTCGAGGGCGACTTCACCTTGAACTTCAATCTCGCGCCGCCGCTGCTGGCGCGCGAGAAGGATCCGCTCGGCCGCCCGCGCAAGATCGCGTACGGGCCGTGGATGCTGCGGGCGTTCGGCGTGCTGGCGAAATTCCGCGTGCTGCGCGGAACGCCGCTCGATCCGTTCGGCTATTCGGCCGATCGCCGCCTTGAGCGCGAGCTGATCCGGACCTACGAGCAGGATGTCGAGCGGGTGCTGGCGCGCCTGGGCCCCGAGGTCTTCGACGCCGCGCTCGGCCTGTTGTCGTGGCCCGAGCAGGTTCGCGGCTTCGGGCCGGTCAAGGAGAAGGCCGCGGCAACGGCCAACGCGCGGCGCCAGGAACTGCTCCACGAGCTCGACAACCCGCGCCCGAGGGTCCCGACGCAGCTCGCCGCCGAATAGCTCCGGCGTTTTTCGCATATGCCCATTCCGTTTCGCGTAGCGGAATGGAATGGGGCGCAACATGCTTGCCAATCGGCAAGCGGCGGTTCACAAAATTCAGCGAACACACGTGTGCTTCGGTTCGTGTGCTTCGGTTCGTGCCAGGGCGGCAAACGTTGTGGCGCGCAAGAGAATTTTGTGGCGGAGACGTAATTGAGCATCAGGGGCAAGGCGTATATCGCCGGGATCTACGAACATCCGACCCGGCATGCGCCCGACAAATCGGTGGCGCAGCTGCACGCCGAATGCGCGCGGGGCGCGCTGGCGGACGCAGGGCTCACCAAGGACGATGTCGACGGCTATTTCTGCGCCGGCGACGCGCCCGGCGGGCCGATGGCCATGGCCGACTACATGGGGCTGAAGGTGCGGCATCTCGACGGCACCGACAGCGGCGGCTGCTCCTACATCATCCATCTCGGGCACGCGGCGGAAGCAATCGCGGCCGGGCGTTGCTCAGTGGCGCTGATCACGCTCGCCGGCAAGCCGCGCACCGGCGGCGCACCGGCGCGGGCGACCGGTCCGGAAGTGGATTTCGAGGCGGCCTACGGCGCCACCACCCACAACATCTACGCCATGTGCGCGCTGCGCCACATGCACGAGTTCGGCACCACCAGCGAGCAACTCGCCTGGGTCAAGGTCGCGGCCTCCCATCACGCGCAATACAATCCGCACGCCATGCTGCGCGAGGTCGTCACCGTCGAGGACGTGATCAATTCGCCGATGATCGCCGACCCGCTGCACCGGCTCGACTGCTGCGTGGTAAGCGACGGCGGCGGCGCGGTGATCGTGACCACGCCGGAAATCGCCAGGAGCCTGAAGCGGCCGCTGGTGCGGCTGATCGGCGCCGGCGAGGCGCTCAAAGGCCCGCGCGGCGGCCAGTCGCTCGACCTGACCTATTCGGCGGCGGTGTGGTCGGCGCCGCCGGCCTTCGCCGAGGCGGGTGTGACGCCAAAGGACATCAAATACGCCTCGGTCTACGACAGCTTCACCATCACGGTGGTGATGCAGCTCGAGGACCTCGGCTTCTGCAAGAAGGGCGAGGGCGGCAAGTTCGTCGCCGACGGCAACCTGATCTCCGGCGTCGGCAAGCTGCCGTGGAATACCGACGGCGGCGGCCTGTGCAGCAACCATCCGGTCAACCGCGGCGGCATGACCAAGATCATCGAGGCGGTGCGGCAGCTGCGCGGCGAGGCGCACCCCAAGGTGCAGGTGCCGAACTGCGATCTCGCGCTGGTGCATGGCACCGGCGGCCTGCTCGGGGTGCGCCACGGCGCCTCGACCGCGATCCTGGAGCGTGCGTGATGAGCGACAAACCGAAATATCCGGCCCCACAGGGCAATGCCGAGACCAAGCCGTTCTGGGACGCGGCCGCCCGGGGCAAGCTTCTGATCAAGCGGTGCCTCTCCTGCAAGGAGCCGCATTACTTCCCGCGCTCGATCTGTCCGTTCTGCTTCTCCGACCAGACCACTTGGGAAGAATGCGCGGGCGAGGGCGAGATCTACACTTTCAGCGTGATGCGCAAGTCGCCGACCGGGCCCTACGCCATCGGCTACGTCACGTTGAAGGAAGGGCCTTCGCTCTTGAGCAATTTCGTCGACTGCGATCTTGCGAGTCTCGAGATCGGCCAGAAGGTGAAAGTGGTGTTCAAGCCGACCGACGGCGCGCCGCTGCCGTTCTTCACGCCGGTGACGTAGACGGTTTATTCGCCGGCGCGGCCCGCCGCCGCGTCGGACAACAATGAAAAAACAAACAAACGAGAGTTTCGGAAACGCCATGGCCATCGAGTATCCAAAAATCCTGTCGTTGAAGCGCGAGGGTGATCCTTACGGCTGGACCGACCGCGAGGTGATGCTCTACGCCCTCGGCATCGGCATGGGTGCCGACCCGATGGACGAGCGCGAGCTCGCCTTCGTCAACGAGGGCTGCTTCCAACCGCGGCCGCTGAAAGTAGTGCCGACCTTCGCCTCGGTCGCGGCGTGGGGCGCGGGGCCGGGCGATCTCGGCATCAACCGCCTGCTGGTGGTCGACGGCGAGCGCGACATCACCTTTCACCAGCCGTTGCCGGTCAGCGCCAGGATCACCGCGGATTCCCGCGTGGTCGCGGTCTACGACAAGGGCAAGGACAAGGGCGCGGTGATCACGCGCGAGACCGTGCTGCGCGCCGAGGGCGGCGAGCCGCTGGCGACTTTGGTCAGCTCGGCCTTCGCCCGCGGCGACGGCGGCTTCGGCGGACCCTCCGACGGGCAGCCGGCGCCGCATGCTGTGCCGACCCGCGCGCCCGATCGCTCGGTCGACATCACCACGCGGCCGGACCAGGCGCTGCTCTATCGGCTGTGCGGCGACCGCAATCCGCTGCACAGCGATCCGGAATTCGCCCGCCAGGCCGGATTTCCGCGGCCGATCCTCCACGGCATGTGCACCTACGGCCTGACGTGCCGCGCGGTGCTCCAGACCTATGCCGACTACGATGCCGCGGCGTTTCGCCGTCATGCCGTGCGGTTCTCCGCGCCGGTCTATCCCGGCGAGATGGTGACGGTCGATCTGTGGAAGGACGGCAACGTGATATCGTTCGAGGCGCGGGTCAAGGCGCGCAACGTCACCGTGATCAAGAACGGCATGACCGTGCTGGGCTAGGGCGGACGCCGAAAGCGTCCGCAACGATCGGGAGCGGCAGATGGGTCTATTGGACGGCAAGGTCGCGATCATCACCGGCGCCGGCGGCGGTCTCGGCGAGGCCTACGCGCGGCTGTTCGCGCGCGAGGGCGCGGCCGTGGTGGTCAACGATCTCGGCGGGCCGCGCGACGGCAGCGGCCGCAATCTCTCCATGGCCGAAGGGGTGGTCGCGGCGATCAAGGCCGAGGGCGGCCGGGCGGTGGTCAACGGCGCCGACATCTCGACCATGGAAGGCGGCCAGTCGGTGTTCGACGACGCCATCCGCGCCTTCGGCCGCGTCGATATCCTGGTCAACAATGCCGGCATCCTGCGCGACGTCACCTTCGCCAAGATGACGGAAGCGGACTGGGACAAGGTGATCAAGGTGCACCTCAAAGGCACCTTCTGCGCGACGCTGCCGGTCTGGCGCTGGATGAAGGACAACGGCGGCGGCGTCATCGTCAACACCTCGTCGACCTCGGGCCTGATCGGCAATTTCGGCCAGAGCAATTACGGCGCCGCCAAGGGCGGCATTTTCGGCCTCACCAACGTGCTCGCGATCGAAGGACGCAAGTACAACATCCGCCTGTGGTGCCTGGCGCCGGGCGCGCTGACGCGGATGACCGCCGACCTGCCGCGCTACCAGCAGAACCCCGGCGCGGCCTTCGTGCCCGATCAGATCGCGCCGGCGGTGCTCTACATGGTGAGCCCGTTGTCCGGCGATCAGACCGGGAAGATTCTCGGCGTCTCCGGTCCGCGCGGGGTGCGCGAGATGAAGATGCTGGAGATGCCGGGCTGGAAGCCGCAAGGCGCCTGGCGGGCGGAGGATATTGCCGCGCACGCCGGCGAGATCTTCTTCTCCGATAATGAGAAACTTGCCGCGCGGCGATTTTGACGAGGATCCATGAGCGAAGCACCCAAATCCGCCGCAGAGCCCCGCTTGGCCTCCACCGTGCTGCTGCTGCGGCAGAACGCGGCCGAGATGGAAGTCTTCATGGTGGTGCGCCACCACCAGATCGATTTCGCCTCCGGCGCTCTGGTGTTTCCCGGCGGCAGCGTCGATCCCGCCGACCGCGAGATCGCGGCGCGGCCCGAGCTGTTCCGCGCCGGCGGCGCGCTCGATGCCAGCGCGCTGGCGTTGCGCGTCGGGGCGGTGCGGGAGACGTTCGAGGAGTGCGGCATCCTGCTGGCGCGGCCGCGCGGCTCCGACGCCCTGATCAGCGCGGAGCAACTGAAGGCGATCGGCCAGCCGAAGGCGGAGACCGCCGGCGCGTTTCTCGATTTCGTCGCCACGGCGCAGCTCGAGCTCGCGCTCGACCTGCTGGTGCCGTTCGCGCACTGGATCACGCCGACCGCCATGCCCAAGCGCTTCGACACCCATTTCTTCATGGCCTTGGCGCCGGCCGACCAGGTCGGCGTCCACGACGGCCGGGAGGCGGTGGATTCGGTCTGGATCGCGCCGCGGCGCGCGGTGGAAGACGCCCATGCCGGCAAGTTCACCCTGGTGTTCGCGACCGAGCGCAACCTGATCAAGCTCGGCCGTGCGGGGAGCGTCGCGGATGCGATCGCGCAGGCGAAGGCGGCGCCGATCGTCACCGTGATGCCGGAGATGTTCAAGGACGACGCCGGCAAGCGCCACCTGCGCATCCCGAAGAATGCGGGGTATGACGGCGACGTCTTCACCATCTGAGCCGGACCGGATCCGGACCGGCTGAACGAACGAGAGAGAAGAGACAAACAAAGAGGAAGCAGGGTGGACCACAAACTGTTCGCGGGCCTGAAGGTGATCGACTGCGCGAGCTTCATTGCCGCGCCCGCGGCGGCGACCGTGCTGTCGGATTTCGGCGCCGACGTCATCAAGATCGAATCGCCGGGCGAGGGCGACGGCTACCGCCAGCTGTTCGTCGCGCCGGGCTATCCGGTCAGCGATTTCAACTATCCCTGGATGCTGGAGAACCGCAACAAGCGCGGCCTGGCGCTCGACCTGAAGTCGCCGGACGGCCTCGGTGTGCTGCACCGGCTGATCGATCAGGCCGATGTCTTCATCACCAATCTGCCCCTGCCGGTGCGCCGCCGGCTCAAGATCGGCTATGAGCACCTCGGGCCGCGCAATCCGCGGCTGATCTACGCCTCGTTCACCGCCTATGGCGAGGCCGGCGCCGAGGCGGAGAAGACTGGCTTCGACTCCACCGCCTACTGGGCCCGCAGCGGCCTGATGGACAACGTCAAGCCCTCGGCCGACGCGCCGCCGGCGCGGTCGGTCGCCGGCATGGGCGATCATCCGAGCGCGATGGCGCTCTACGGCGCCATCGTCACCGCGCTGTTCAAGCGCGAGCGCACCGGCAAGGGCGGGCTCGTCACCTCGTCGCTGATCGCCAACGGCCTGTGGGCGAACGGCGTGCTGGCGCAGGCGGCGCTGTGCGGCGCGCAGGCGATTCCGCGTCCGCCGCGCGAGCAAGTGCCCAACGCCTGTACCAACATGTACCGCTCGCGCGACAATCGCTGGCTGACGCTGTCGGTGCTGAACGAGGCCCGGCAATGGCCGTCCTTGCTGGAAGCGCTGGAGCGGCAGGACCTCGGCCTCGAGCCGCGTTTCGCCACCATGGAACAGCGTCGGCTGCATTCGCGCGAGCTGATCGCCGAATTCGACGAGATCTTCGCGACGCGCGATCTCGCCGACTGGCGCAAGCGCCTCGATGCCGTCGGCATCACGTTCGGGGTGACGGGGACGCTCGACGACATCCGCGACGACGAGCAGATGCGCGCGGCCGGGGCGCTGGTGCCTTACGCCGACGGCGCGCACCTCACGATCAGCAGCCCGTTCGCGATCGAGGGCGAAACCAAGACCCGCCCGCGGGCTGCGCCGACGCTCGGCGAGCACACTGCCGAAATCCTTCGTGAGCTCGGCTTCGACGACGCCGAGATCGCGCGGCTGCGCGCCTCCGGCGCGGTCGGGTGAGGGCCAGGCCTTCATTCGACGGGGCCGACATTGCGTGTGACAAGGTTGGATCACGACGTCGTCGGTGCGGGCGAATGAGCGGCGCCCAGCGCTGACGCGGCAACAAGGACCGCTGCCTGACCATGGCGCGCATCGGCTTCCTGATCAATCCCATCGCCGGCATGGGCGGGCGTGTCGGCCTCAAGGGGACCGACGGCGTCGCCGAGGAAGCCGCGCGGCGCGGCGCCAGTCCTTCCGCGAACGAGCGGGCGCGCGAGGCCTTGCGCGAGCTCAAACGACTGATCGATGGCTTGTCCAGTCCCCCCGCTCTCGAATGGCTGACGGCCTCAGGTGACATGGGCGCCGATGCGTTGTCCTCGACGGGATTTGCCGCCAAGCTGCTCCTGCACAGGGCATCGGCGCAATCCTCGGCGGAGGACACGAGGCGCCTCGTCGCCGCCTTCATGGCGGCGAAGGTCGACCTCATCCTGTTTTGTGGTGGTGACGGGACGGCGCGCGATATCTGCGCCATCGCCGGCGACACGGTGCCGATTCTTGGCATTCCGGCAGGGGTCAAGATGTATTCCGGCGTGTTCGGGACCACGCCCGTCACGACAGCACGCATCCTGGCGCGCTATCTGCTGAAGGAGATCGGGCTCGCCACGACTGAGATCGTCGACCTCGACGAGGACAGCTACCGGCGCGACGAGTGGGCGGTCCGTCTCTATATGTCGGCGCGGACGCCATCCGAGCCGAGCTACACGCCGACCGCCAAGGCCATCATTGCCGGCGCGGATGAGGACGCGGTCAAGAGCGATATCGCTGCGCAACTGCGCGACGATATCGCTTCGCACCCGGATATGCTCTACCTCCTGGGACCGGGCAGTACGCTTCAGGCCATCGGGCGCGCGCTCAGCGTCGAGAAGACACTCCTCGGGATCGACGCCGTCGCAGGCGGCATGCTGGTCGGCTCCGATCTTTCGGAACGGCAGATCCTCGATCTCTTGGCCCGTTACCCGGTTCGCAAGCTCGTGCTCAGCCCGATCGGCGCGCAAGGCTTTATTTTCGGCCGTGGCAACCAGCAGCTCAGTCCGGCCGTTATCCAACTCATCGGTGCTGACAACATCGTCGTCGTAGCGACCCCAGCGAAACTGGTGCGAACGCCGTTTCTGAGGGTCGATACCGGCGACGAGGCGCTGGACGAAGCCTTGATTTCGCGCAAGTTCCTGCCGGTGATCGTCGGATATCAGCACATTCGCCTGGTAAAGGTGGCGGGCTGACCCTCGCGAGTTGTCGTCCCCTTGACCGGTCACAGCGACTTCGGGCCATCATGAGCTACGTGCCGCATACCGACCGCGAACGAACCGAGATGCTCGCTGCCGTCGGGCTGAGCCGTCGCGAGGACCTGTTCGCGGCTGTGCCGGAACAGGTGCGCTTCCCCGCGCTCGATCTGCCTGCGCCCACAAGCGAGCTTGATCTCGCGCGCGAGATGCAGGCGCTGGCGGCGCGCAACCGGCCGTGCGATGTCGCCGTGAGCTTCCTCGGCGCCGGCGCCTATCACCATTTCCGGCCCGCCATCGTCGACGCCGTGATTTCGCGCGGCGAATTCTATACCTCCTACACGCAGTATCAGCCCGAAGTCAGCCAGGGATTTCTCCAGGCGCTGTTCGAATATCAGAGCATGATCTGCCGGCTGACGGGGATGGAGGTGAGCAACGCCAGTCATTACGACGGCGCGACGGCGCTCGCGGAGGCGGTGCTGCTCTCTCTCAATGTCGCGCCCAAGCGCAACAAGGTCGTGCTATCGCGTGCCGTCAATCCGCAATACCGGGCGCTGATCAGGACTTACCTGCGCGGGACGCATGCGGCGATGATCGTCGGCGACGAGGACGATACGGCGGATGTCGACCGTCTGAAGGCCCTGCTCGATCAGGATACGGCCGCGCTGGTGATCCAGAATCCCAATTTCTTCGGTCAATGCGAACCCGTCGAGGGCTTGGCCGAGGCCGTTCACCGTGCCGGCGCCTTGTTGATCGTCGTCACCGACCCGATCTCGCTGGGCCTGTTCCGGCCACCGGGCCACTACGGTGCCGACCTGACCGTCGCCGATGGGCAACCGCTCGGGATTCCGCCGTCCTTCGGCGGGCCGCATCTCGGCATCCTTGCCGCCCGCAAGACCCATGTGCGGCGGCTCTCCGGCCATCTGGTCGGCGAAACCGTCGATGCAAACGGACGGCGGGGCTACGTTCTCACGCTGGCAACGCGCGAGCAGCACATTCGCCGCGCCAAGGCGACCAGCAATATCTGCACCAATTCGGCGATCTGCGCGCTCGCCGCCGCGACCTATCTGGCGACGATGGGCAAGCGCGGCCTGCGGCACGTGGCGGAGCTTTGCTACCACAAGGCCCACTATGCCGCCGCCGAGATCGGCAAGCTCAAGGGGTTTTCGATCAATCCTCACGCACCGGCACAGCCGTTCTTCAAGGAGTTCGTGGCGCGGATGCCGGCTCCCGTCAGCGAGATCAACCAGCGCTTGCTCGATCGGCACGGCATCGTCGGCGGCTACGACCTCGGCCAGGACGACCCGCGGCTGAAGGACCACATGCTGATCGCCGTCACTGAAGTGAACACGCGCGCAAGCATCGATGCCCTGGTGAGGGCGCTGGGCGAGGCTGCACGATGACGCACGATGACATTCCGACCGTCTACGAAATGAGCGTGCCCGACCGGCATGGTATCGATCTGCCGGCGCCGGACGTTCCGCTGGCGCCGCTGCCGGCCGACGGAGTGCGTGCGGATTGCGGTCTTCCCGAACTGTCGCAGCTCGATGTGATGCGCCATTATCTGGCGCTGTCGCAGCGCAACTTCGGCGTGGACAGCGGATTCTATCCGCTCGGCTCCTGCACCATGAAATTCAATCCCAAGGTCGACGAGCAGATCGCGCGGCTGGCCGGCTTTGCCGAATCGCATCCGCTGCAGGCGGCCGACACCGTGCAGGGCAATCTGGCGCTGATGCACGAGCTGCAGCAATGGCTGGCGGACATCGGCGGATTCGCCGGCGTATCCCTGCAGCCGTCGGCCGGCGCGCACGGCGAATTCACCGGCCTCCTGATGATACGCGCCTATCACCACGAGCGGGGGGATGCGAGACGGACGCGCATTCTCATTCCCGATTCCGCGCACGGCACCAACCCGGCATCGACGACCATGGCGGGTTTCACCGCCGTCGAGCTGCCATCCGATGCCCGCGGCAATGTCGATCTCGAAGCCGTGCGCGTCGCCTGCGACGACACTGTCGCCGGCATCATGATGACCAATCCGAATACGCTGGGCCTGTTCGAGGAGCGCATCGGCGAGGTGGTCAGGCTGGTGCATGAAGCGGGTGGCCTCGTCTATGGCGACGGGGCGAACATGAATGCCCTGGTCGGTATCGTCCGCCCCGGGGATCTTGGCGTCGACGTGATGCATTACAATCTGCACAAAACCTTCGCGACGCCGCATGGCGGCGGCGGGCCCGGCTCCGGCCCCCTCGGCGTATCGGCGCGGCTGAAGGACTTTCTGCCCGGTCCCGTGGTCGAGCGCGACGGCGGGGAGGCACGTTATCGTCTTTCCATGCCGGCCAAGTCGATCGGCCGGGTGTCGACGTTCCACGGCAATTTCGGAATGTTCGTCCGGGCTTACGCCTATATCCGGCAGCATGGCGCGGACGGGCTGCGCGCCAATTCCGAACATGCCGTGCTCAATGCCAACTACCTGCGCGTCAAGTTGCGCGATGCCTTCAAGGTCCCGTTCGATCGCACCTGCATGCATGAATTCGTCTGCCAGGGCGCGATCGAGGGCACCGGCGTGCGCGCGCTCGACGTTAGCAAGCGGCTGCTCGATTATGGTTTCCACCCGCCGACCAACTACTTCCCGTTGATCGTGCCCGAGGCCCTGATGATCGAGCCGACCGAGTCCGAAGCCAAGCCGACGCTGGACGCCTTTGTCGCGGCAATGCTGGCTATCGCCGGGGAAACGCGCGACGATCCCGCGCTGGTCAAGAGCGCTCCCCATCGGACCCCGGTCGGTCGTCTCGACGAGGTGAAGGCCGCGCGTGAGCTCGTGCTTGTCGATCGCGCCAAGGCGGCTGTCGGCTGACGCCGAAAGGTGTACGATAGGTTGAAACCGTAAGGGGCGGGAAACTTGTCCAGGTCGGCCATGCCCATGCGACATACCCCGGAACGTATCTCGAAGCTCGCGCCGGATGAGGTCATCATCGTCGGCACCAACACTGCGGGAAGACATGGCGCGGGTGCCGCAGCACAGGCTCACAGACACTTCGGTCTGGAGCTTGGAATCGGAGAAGGTTTGTCGGGCCAATCCTATGCCTTCCCCACCCTCGACGATGGGCTGCGGCAGCGCGCCGATTCCGAGCTGCGCGAGAGCGTACAGAGACTGTTCAAGTGCGCCGCCGAGCATCCCGCCAAGAAATTCCTGCTTACAAAGGTCGGATGCGGAATAGCCGGGTACTCCGAAGAGTACATGGCGTCCCTGTTCAAGAACGCGCCCGCGAACATTATCAAACCTCTTGATTGGTAGTGAATTCGCGAATCACAAGTCGAACGCACCAGGATCGAACTCGCAGGGCGGCTCTGGCGCCCGATTCATGCCTGTCCTCGGCGCGGGACGTGCAGTGTGTCCGATCCTACGTGGCCTGGCTCTCCGACTTGTAGATGATCCGCAGCACGCCCCATTTGCGGCCATCGACCTGGATCGGGGCGGAGACGTCCTTCAGCAGCTGCTTGCTGCCGTTCATCTCGCGCAGGTAGCACTGCAGCAGGAAGGGGGCGTCGCTGGCGCAGGCGCGGACGGCCACGCGGTTGGAATATTTGCGCTTGTTGCGGCAGTGGGCGTCGTTCCACTTGGGGTCCGGACCTTGCGGCTGTGAACTCTCCTTGGTGGTCGCCGGCAGGTAGCCGTTGCGATCGAAGATGCCGGCCGAGACGATGCGCGGATCGGTTGCCGCGATCGCGGCGACGATCGGATGCCCGACGGCCTCGAGGATAGGGAGGCTCGGTGACGTGAATTGCTGCGGATTGGACGCGGCGATCGGCCGATAGTCGTCGCTGAAGAGGCCGTCGCGCGAGATCGCGCCACGGGCGATATGTTGCTCGAGTGCCGCGCCGATGCTTTGGGCTTCCGACCGCACCAGGTTGATCATGGGGGTGTCGACGGTGGCCGTCGAGAACTGGCCCGACAGGCCGATGACGTCCTCGGACACTTGCAGCACCGCATCGATGCGGTGGCTCGCTTCCTTCAGGTTGCGGTCGCAGGAGCGCACCCCATCGACCAGGGTCGAGATCCTGGTGACCACGCCGTCGCAGCGATCGGACACGTCCTTGGCGAATTCGGCGATGCCGTTGGACTGGGCTTCCATCGACAGCACCGAGCTTTCGACCACCTCGTAGGTCTGCCGGATGCTGTCTGCGGCCTGGCGGGCGTCGTCGGCGCGCCGGCGGCCGCTCTCGGCGTGGGCGCTCAGATCCTTGAGCCGCGCCGCCAGGTTTCCGATGGTGTCGGAGATGTCGGTCGTCGCGGTGCCGGTCTGGCTGGAGAGCGTTTTGACCTCCTGGGCGACGACGGCGAAGCCGGCGCCCATGTCGCCGGCTCTGGTCGCCTCGATCTTGGCGTTGAGCGCGAGCAGGTTGGTCTGGCGCGAGATCGCCGAAATGCGGCTCGTGGCCTCGTCCACCTTCTCCAGCGCCTTTTCGAGGCCGGCTGCGACGTTGACGATGCTGTCGGCGAGGTCGATGAGAAATCCGATCGACTGCAGCGCCTGGTCGAGCCGCGCGCGGGAATCGTCGATCTGGCCGCGGGCGGCGGATCCGGCCGCGCGGGCCGCGGCGGTTGCCTCGAGGATCTGCCCGTTGCTGCCGGCCATGTCGCGCGCCGCTTCGTCGAGCGCGCGCAGCGAGTCGTTCTGCTCGGAAAGACGATGGCTGACGGTTTCGATGCTCGCCGCGACGTCGGTGACTTCGAGGCTGAACTTGCCGGCGCTTTCGGCGATCTTGCGGACAATGATGGAGTCTTGGTCCGACATCGTTGTCGTCGTCATGGGCGGGTCGCAGTGTCCGGAATGGGAATGCTTCGAAAGAAGGGGATCGGAGAAAGTCTTTGGCCCGGCACGGACGCGCCCGGTGCGTCCGCGCGAAATTCCGGAATCATGCAACGCGGGACTCGCGCGACATGTTTCAGGTATATAAATTTTAATATTGAAAGAAACGCGCCGTCAAGTTTCCGGGCGGTGCGTGACGGCCGGGCTCACGCCCCGCTGGTGACGTTGGTCGGCAGCGGCAGCACCTCGGCGGCGGCGCGATCGGGGGTGTCGTCCTTCCAGCGCACCGAGCCGAACGGCCGCTCCAGCATCCTGCGCACGCGGATCGGATCGGGGCCGAGGTGGAAATCGATGGCGCTCTGGTGCAGCGCGCGCTCCGATTGCGTCGGCCGGTTGCGCTGGCGCAGGTAGTCGGTCCAGGTCGGGCAATGATAGCGCTCGGTCCACAATTCGGGATCGGCGAGGTCGCGCGACAGCGACCAGCCGTAGGCGCCGTTGCGCTGGCGGCTGTGCTGGACCTGCTGCATCACGCCGTAGAAGGCGCGGGCGCGGTCGGGATCGACGCGGTATTCGATCTCGATGACGATCGGCCCTGAGCGCGCGGTGATGGCGAGGTTGACCTCCGGGTCGGCCAGTTGATCGAGCGCATCCTCGTCGCGGCCGCCGGTGGCCGGCATCCGCAGCCACAGCCCGAGCGCCGGCGCCGCCAGCATTGCGGCCGCGGACAGCATGAGGGCATGGTCGGTGCCCACGCGGTCGGCGACATGGCCCCAGACCCAGGCGCCGATGGCGACGCCGCCGGAGATCGCGGCCTGGAAGGTGGCGAGCGCGCGCCCGGCGACCCAGCGCGGCGCGGACAGCTGGATGGCGACGTTGAACAGGGTGATGGACAGCGTCCAGCCGGCGCCGGCGACCACCAGGGCGGCGGCGGTGAGGACCGGGATGCGGCTGAGCGACACCACGGCGATGCCGATGCCCATGGTGAGCAGGCAGGCCCGGACCGCCGCCTCGCTGCTGAACTTGCGTGCCGCGCCGACGTTGAGCGCGCCGATCACCGCGCCCATGCCGAACGCGCCCAGCATGATCCCGAAGGTCTGCGCGCCGCCGCCGAGCAGGTCGCGCGCGATCAGCGGCATCAGCGCCAGGATCGCGCTGCCGCCGATGCCGGTCGACAAGGTCCGCCACAGCACGACGCGCAGCGACGGCGAATGGATCACGTAGCGCACGCCGGAGACGATGGCCCGGGTCAGGCGCTCCGGCGGCAGCCGCGAGGGTTCGACCACACGGCGCCAGGTCAGGAGCGTGACCATCAGCGGCAGATAGAGCACGGCGTTGCAGACGAAGGCGGCCACGGCGCCCGCGGTGGCGACGATGACGCCGCCGAGCGCCGGGCCGAACGAGCGGGCGAGGTTGTAGCTGATGCCGTTCAGCGCGACCGCCGAGGGCAGGGTATCCGGCGGCACCTGCTCGCTGACGGAGGCCTGCCAGGACGGGCCGAACAGCGCCATGCCGCAGCCGATCATGAAGGTGAAGGCGAGGATCAGCGGCGGCGTCAACAGGCCGATCGCGGCGAGCGCCGACAGCGCGACCGCGCCCGAAAGGCCGATCGAGAGCGCGGTCAAGCCGATGCGGCGGCGGTCGAACATGTCGGCGATGGCACCGGCGGTCACCGACAGCAGCATCACCGGAAACATCAGGGCGGACTGCACCAGCGCCACCATGTCGGCCGACGAGGTCAGCTGCGTCATCGCCCAGGCCGCGCCGACGCCGTGAATCATCAGGCCGAAATTGGACAACAGGCTCGCCAGCCAGATGCGGCGGAACAGAGCGATGCGCAGCGGGGCGCCGATGCCGTCGAGCAACGAGAAACCCTTTCGATTCTAGCGGGGCCAAGCCGGTCCTTTATAGTCCGGGCGCGGCGATGTGGCACCCGCAACCGCCGCGGCGGCGGGATCCGCTACCCGCAGGGCCGGGGCAGAAAATCCGGACCTAGAAACCCTTGACCACCTGCAGGCGGGCCTGCTGGCGCTCGAAATCGACGAGATCGAGGTGATCGCCGGGCGTGGTCGCATGACCGCTGACCTGTACGCTCCAGGCAAGCTTCAGCGTGGTCGCCTCCGGCAGCGCGATGAACAGGCTCGGCCCGACGAAGAAAGCCTCGCCCTGCGCGGCGTTCAGGAACGCGCCCTGATAGGCGGAGAGGTGGCGCACCTCCGCGCCGACGAAAATGTCGGGGCGCAGCGCCACCGAAGCCGCGGCGGAGATCTCGAGCGCGCTCTGCGAGGCGAAGGCGCCGGGAAGATGGGCGAATGTCGGCGTATAGCTCGCGTTGAAGGCCGCGACCACGCGGTCGGGCAGGATCGCGACGTCGACCAGCGCGATCAGCGGTAGCGCTGCGGCATCCTGCCGTTGCCCGCTGACGCCGTCGTACCGGCGCCACTGCGGTTCGAACGAGAGCGCCAGCGCGAACGGCGCGCGGTCGCGCGACAGCGCCTGCCATCTGAGCTCGCCGCCGAGACCGTCGAGCCCGACCGTCGACTTATCCGCCAGCGCCGGCACGCCGCGAACGTCGTGGGCATCGGTCAGGAGCGTGAGCGACGTGCGCAGGCCGTCGGCCCACAGATAGCGCAGCGCCGTTTCGCCCTCGACCGCGTTGTAGTGACCGGGCTTGCCGAACCGGCCGCTGAAGGTATTTTCCAGTTCCCGGTCGCCCTTGAGTCCGACATCGGCTCCCTCGGTGAAGCCGAAAATGTGCTCGGTGTCGGGCGCACTGGCCGATGTTTCCAGGAAGGTGCGGCCGTTCCAGCGCAGCGCGCGCAGGCAGCCGAGCAGGCCGCAGTCGAGCTCCAGCACCGCGGTTTTTTGCAGGTCGCGCAGATTGAGGCCCATGGTGTCGCGGGTGAAGACCCGCTGAAACCGGCCCTGGGCGAAGACATAGACCTCGTGGCGGCAGCCGTTGCTGGAGCAGATCGCGCTGCGATCGACACAGGCCAGCTCCTCGAAATGAAGGGTCAGGTAGCGCCGGCCGGAAATCTCGGAGACGCGGGCGAACCATTGGCCGGCCGCAAGACGTTCGCCGCAGGCGGGCTTCCACATATCGAGCGCGGCGCCGACCTCGCGGGGGAGACGGTCGAGGCTGAGCGTGTGGGCCGGGTCGCCAGTGGTTTCATAGGCCGCGGTGGCCGGGGCCGAGCCGCAGGCCAGCGCGAAGATCGCGGCCGAGAAAAGGGCGAGGAGTGGGCGCGGGCGCATCATTGGCTCGGGGCGGTTGAGAGAGCGAGAACCCCGTGTAGGCCCGAACCGAAGCGAACACTATTACAATACCGGGGTTCCCCACGATTTCGAACCGGTCGCCGGTTGACCTCAGGTTTCGAGGTCGGAAACGACCCTCGGTTGCTTGACCCTGCGCCGCCAGTGTTCTTATTTTGTTCTCATGGCGATCGAGACCCTTGGAGAGGCCTATCGGCTGAGTTGGCGCGTCCGCGTGCGCTGCGTGCGCGGCGTGGTGGAAAGTCCGGTGAGCCTCCGGCGCTGCGACTACCAGGCCGAGCTCGACATGCAGACCCTGGTGTGGGCCAAGGGCCTCAGCTTCCCGCTCGGCCGGCTCGGCAGCCGCCTGATGTGCCCGCATTGCGGCAGCCGCGACGTCAACGTCATCTTCGAGCCGCCGCCGAGGGCGCGCGCGGTGATGCGTTAGACGGGATTCCTCGCGTCCGAAACCTGCCGGATCAGGCGGCGGATCTCGCCTGGGCCCGGCGTCTTGCGTAGTCGGCCTGCATGTCGGCGTTGATGCGCTCGAGACAGACGACGACCTCCTCGGAGATCCGCTGCAGATCGGCGAACCGGGTCCGCGCGAGGTCCGGTTTTTTTGCCTGCAACGCGGCGAGCACCGCTGCGCCGGCGCCGTGGACCTCCCCATGCGGCCGGGCCAGCGCCTTGAAGGACGGCAGATCCAGGAGGACGTCGTCGGCGACGCTGTCGTACCAGCGCCCGAGGCGGCAGGTGTGGTGAGTGGGGATCTCGTTCACGCCCAGCCTGGTCTGCCCGGATACGGCGGCCGCGATCCTGGTGACGAATGCGCGATGATCCGACTTGGCAAGTTCGATCAGCCTGGAGAGATATTTCTCCCCCAGCCTGTCGGCCACTTCCGTCGGCAGCGCCGCATCGAACTTGATGTGGTAGAGGCCGTCGGAGCAGCCGACCACATTGCCCTCGAATCCGACATTGTCCTCCGGAATAACGATGGACACGCGCGTGTCGGCCGTCCACTTGGCAGGCGCGGCGACCAGCGCTCCGGATTCGGCGATATCGAAAACGCTGACCTTCTGGCGCGTGCCGCCGGCGGTTGCTTCCGCGTCCGCCAGCATGGAACGCCGGCGGGCGTTACGGCGCTCCGCGACGTCCGACGAGGTGCGAACGGCGCGGGTCAGCAGGCGGCCGAGCGTGGTCATCACCTCGTCGAGGCTCTTGCTGCCCTGGCCGACGGATTCAGCCGCATCGATCGACGCCTTCACGCGCGTCGCCACCTGGTCCATGAGGCCCGTGACATGGGTTGCCTGCGACGCCGTCTCCGTGACGCTTCGGGCGATCTCGCTGGTGGCGGCGGTCTGCTGTTCGACCGCCGCCGCCACGGAAGCGGAGATCTCGCCGAAGCCCCCGATCGTCGCCGACACGTCCTCGATCGACGCCGCAGTCTGCCGCGCCACATCCTGGATGCGTCCGATCCGCTCGGAAATCTCGTGGGCGGACTTGCCGGACTGGGTGGCGAGCGCCTTGACCTCCTGGGCGACGACCGCGAAGCCCCTGCCGGCTTCGCCGGCGCGGGCCGCTTCGATGGTGGCGTTGAGCGCAAGCAGATTGGTCTGTGACGCGATGTCGGCGATGATCTTCACGACCTGGCCGATCTCTTCGGCCGCCTTGGCGAGCTGCTCGACAACGGATTTGGTCTCTGTCATCCGGTTGATGGCGCTGTTCGCGGTGGCAGATGAGCGCGAGACCTGTTGCGAGATTTCGCCGATCGAAGCATGAAGCTGTTCCGCCGCAGCTGAAAGCGACTGCGCCGACTCCAGCGTCGACCCGGCGGCGACCGCAGCCGAACGGGCATCGCCCTCGACGTCGCCGCTGATCGCGGTCATGGCGTCGGCGCTCACCAGCAGGGCGGTGGTGTATTGCGAAACGCTGCCGACCGTGTCCAGCACCTGGCGGTTGATCGTATTGATCATGTCGTCGATCAGCCTGGCTTGATCGGCTCTCGCGACCGTCAGATAGGCCGCCAGCGAAACGTTGACATCCATGAGAACCGCGCGGCTGACGCAGCGCAGCATGATGCCGGATCGTTCACGCTGCGCCCGGGTCAGCGCCAGCCCTTCGTGCTCGCGGATCGCGGCCAGCAGGTCGCCGAGAACCATCGCATACCCGGAAATGTACCAGCCCGGGTCGATCCCGATCCGGAAATGCGTCAGACCGATGGCCTCGGCTTCGGCCAGAAACGCCGCGTCGAATCGGCCGTCGAACAGTTTTTCCCAGTGGCGGGCCTGTGCGGCCTTGGCCTTCCGCACGTGGTCAGCGCTTGCGAACTTGCCGGCGAGCTCGGCAACGGCGGTCGTACGTTGATAGAAGCGATCGAGAATGACCGGCAGGGCGGCCATCAGCGCGGGCTTGATCTCCCTGAGCGCGGCGCAGGCGGCGTCGTCCAGTCCGCTGTAGTCGAGTTGCTTCCGGATCAATTCAGTCATGTCGGGCCTATGGCTTCAATCGCAATGCGATTCGAAACATAAGGCGAAGACGCTTAACCCGTAGCAAACGCGGTCGCAGCACGCGTGCGAATCCGGGACTTGAAATGATTTTCATCATGCGATCGTGCCCGCGCTGGTATCATTTGCGGAAGAGGCCAGTTGCAACGAACGATTTGCGAAAAGGTCTCAACAGCGCAACCGTGATGCGCCGCGCTGATCGGCGGCGCGCGATCACGCCTGCGCGGCGCCGCTCGTCGCGCTTCCAACATCGTGCCCGCGCGTCGTCTCGGCTATCTGTGATGCTTGCGGAGATATTCGTGCAGCGACGAACTGCCGCTCTCCTTGAGCAGCGTCTTCAACATCATGTCGCCGCGGCGGCCGGCGGCGAGATGTTCGCCGTAGGTCTTGCGCAGCGACTTGAGCAGCGTGTTGCCATGCTTGCGGTCGATCTGGC
>Ga0187771_10000797_pt1 | contig 20034 bp, 15 predicted proteins | sample 0116_SJ02_MP15_1_FD_133139 | JGI IMG/M metagenome (GOLD analysis project Ga0187771, IMG submission 133139) | Tropical peat soil microbial communities from peatlands in Department of Meta, Colombia - 0116_SJ02_MP15_10_MG | ecosystem: Environmental > Terrestrial > Soil > Wetlands > Peat | place...
CGCTTAGAAGAGTGAATCAACCTGGTCCCGGGCTTCAGATCCTTTAGCCAATCCATATAAAATATTGGTTTAAGATTAAGAAGAGGCTGTATTGATGATGAGCGTCTTATCGTGAGGTCGTAGAGCATGGTTCAACGATATATTTTCCCTGAAACCATCGAAGCCTGCTTAAAGGAATTGGGGAAATTTTCCGGAGAGGCGCGAATCATGGCAGGAGGGACAGATCTCATTCTTGCCATCCAAAGAGGAGAGTGCAATCCTGTTGCGCTTCTGGACATAACGCGGATCGCGGAATTGGAAGGGATCGTGGAGGAGGATGGCGAGGTTCACCTGGGTGCTCGAGTCACCCATGCCGCCTGTGCTTCTTCTCCTCTCATCCAGAAATCAGGGGCCTGCTTAGCGGAGGCCTGTGCAACCGTTGGTTCGCCTCAAGTCCGTCATATCGCTACTCTGGTTGGGAATGTGGTGAATGCTCAACCTGCGGCTGATGGGGCCATAGCGCTCATCGCGCTCAGAGCAAGGGCACGGATCGTTTCGGCCCAAGGGGGAAGGGAAGACCTTGTCGAAAATTTATATGCGGGGATAGGACATTCACGGGTTGACAGTTCGAGGGAACTATTATCTTATCTCTGTTTCCCACCTACAAAGGATGGGGAAGGATCGGCCTTTCTGCGCATTGCACCTCTCAACGCCATGGGTCTGCCTGTCCTCAATGGGGCGGCTTGGGTCTCCTTAAATGAACAGAGGATTGCAGACATCAGGATCGCCTTAGGTCCGGTTTCGGACCGCCCTTTCCGGGCTCAGAAAACGGAGGCAGTCCTGAAGGGATCTTGTTGGGATAATACAAACCTTCTGGAAGAAGCCGCATCCGTGGCAAGCGAGGAGGCGAACCCAAGGGACAGCTTGCTGCGAGGTTCGGTGGAATACCGCCGGGAGCTGATCAGAAGGCTGATGAAGCGATTGCTCAAAACGGCGATCGGGAGAGCTCAGGACGATTCCATTCCTCTGGCTGGCTCGATCAGCCTGTGACCGATTTTTAAAGGAGTCTGGCTACGCTGGAGCAACTTGTCTTTTCTGTGAATGGAAAGTCCATTGAACTTGAGGTAGAACCTTCTGAGACGTTGCTTGACGTATTGCGTCGGCGTCTCCACCTCACGGGGGTTAAAAATGGATGCGGAGAAGGTGAGTGTGGAGCCTGCACGGTCTTGTTGGATGGGGTGCCCATTCACTCCTGCATCCTGCCAGCCTTGAAGGCCAGCGGTCGAACGGTTACCACCATCGAGGGGTTGGGTAGACCCGATGCGCTTCATCCACTCCAGGAGGCCTTTATCCGTCACGGTGCCATCCAGTGCGGCTTTTGCACACCAGGAATGATGCTGGCAGCAAAGGGACTTCTCGATAAAACTCCTGATCCTCACGAGGAGGATATCAAGAAATATTTGAAAGGCAACCTCTGTCGGTGCACGGGTTATTATACCATCATCGCTGCCATTCAAGAGGCAGCCAAAATTTTGCAGAGCCCTGGAGAAGCTTCTCTCGGGACACTCGTTGGTCCATCGCCTGGAGAGGGTCTATTAGGAAAGTCCCCTTTGGGTAAGGAGGTTGTGGATAAGGCCACGGGCCAATTGGTATTCTCTGATGACCTTTACCGAGAGGGAATGCTCTTTGGAAAGCTCCTCCTGTCCCCTCTGCCCCATGCAGAAATTTTGGGAGTTGATACCTCTTTGGCGGAAGAGGTGAGAGGGGTTCATAAGATCCTGACGAGTAAAGATGTCCCCGGGCCAAACCGCTACGGGGGGAATCGACCGGTGTTCGCGGATCATAAGGTGCGGTTCGTTGGGGATGTCATTGCAGCGGTTTTTGGTGGAACTCCCGAGGCAGCGGAAGAGGGAGCCCAGAGAATTAAAGTCAACTTCAAATCATTGCCAGTCGTATCAACGCCCACAGAAGCCCTCCGGCCGGATGCCCCAAAGATTCATGAGGAAGGAAATATTTGTGGAGAGACGGAGCTCGGGTTAGGAGATATTAAAAATGGGTTCGAAGAAGCAACTGTCGTCGTGGAGGATGAATACATGACCCCTTTTCTGGAACACGGTTATTTGGAGCCTGAAGCGGGTTTAGGGATTTCCGAACCGGATGGAGGAGTGACCATCTGGATCGGTACTCAAGTTCCCTTCATAGCACGCGAAGAAATTGCCAGCAACCTTTGTCTCCCCAAAGAGAAGGTGAGGGTGATCGGAATGCCCATGGGAGGAGCTTTCGGAAGTAGATTCGATCTCACCATCGAAATCGTACTTGCTTTGGGAGCATTCTTGACAAAGAGGCCGGTTAAAATCGCTCTCACCAGGCAAGAATCAATTCGAATGAGCACCAAAAGGCACCCCTACTACATGAAATACAGAATAGGGGCGACGAAAGAAGGAAAATTCACAGCCCTTCAGGCCTCCTTGACTTCCGATGCAGGAGCCTATGCTGGATGCAGTGCGTCGGTCATGGAGAAGTCCGTGATGTTTGGGGGAGGGCCATATTACTGGCCGACCTTTCATCTCGAAGGCCGTACAGTCTATACGAATAATGTTCTCGGAGGGGCTTTCAGAGGGTATGGGGTCAATCAGGTCCATTTCGCCATAGAGTCTCTCATCGATACCTTAGCCCGTGAGTTGAAGATGGATCCTTTTGAAATCCGAATGAAGAACGCTCTCGAAGAAGGGAAGATGACGATCGCCGGGGAAGTATTGGAGAGTGCGGTTGCGGTGAAGGAGACGCTCATAGAAGCGAAAAGGCTTGTCGATCGGTTGCCTCCTTTTGAGCCTAAATCTGGCAAGAGGATTGGGATGGGAGTCGCCTCAGGATGGAAGAACATCGGGGTTACTGGGTTAACTGATGATCGGGGGGGTGCGATCTTTAGACTGATGGAAGATGGAAAGGTTCGGGTGACGGTCTCCGCCGTCGACATGGGCCAGGGCGCGAGAACCGTGATGGCCCAGATCGCCTCAGAAGTGACGGGGATTGATTATGATCAGATCGACATTGTCACTGGAGACACCTTGCATATGATGGAGTGGTGTCAAGGCACCTCTCAACGACAGACGATTGTGGTCGGGAACGCTGTGATGAAGGGAGGGGAGAAGTTTAAAAGGAAGGTCTTTTCCTTAGCCTCGGAATTTTTGGACATCCCGCAAGATCTCCTTGGGTTAAAAGGTGGCGTATTCTTCCACAAAGAGAGCAGGGAGAGGATGGACTCACTGAGAGACCTTCATCGATTGGCGGAGAGTCGGGGAATAGAGGTTCAGGAGGCCTTCGATTATCATTCTCCGAGAAGCTTCCGGCTCAGCGAAAGCCCGGTGTACATGAGTCAAAACCCCGAAGAAATAGAGAGGATGGGGAAAGAGGCCTATTACAGAAATTATATTTCCTACAGCTATGGGGCTCAGGTGGCCATTGTGGAGGTCGACGAGAATGATGGCACCGTAAAGGTTGTCAGGATGATCCTGTCCCATGACACTGGCAAGGCCTTGAATCCGAAGGTCATCAAAGGCCAATTGGAGGGGAGTGCGGTCATGGGGATGGGTTATGTGTTCACCGAAGAGTTTGTCATGAAAGATGGCATCATCATTACGGATAGCATGGGGAAGTGTGGCATTCCGAGGATTCAATCCATCCCGGACCAGATCGATTATGTCCTCGTCGAGAAGCCTGAACCCTATGGCCCTTTTGGTGCAAAAGGAATCTCGGAGGCAGCCCTTGTCCAAACAGCTCCTGCCATCACCAACGCCATTTACGATGCCATCGGAATCCGGATCCGTTCTCTTCCGGTAAAGGATCATTTATTTGTGGAACTAAAGAAACGCAAAGCATAGGGTAAGGGAGAGGCCATGGGACGTTCAGATATTTACAGTTCTGGTTTTTGGTTAGTCTTTTCCATCTATATCGCCGTTGAGTCGTATCGCCTTGACCTGGGAAATTGGCACGAGCCGGGCCCAGGCTACTTTGCTTTCGGCGCGGCCCTGCTCTTTGGAAGCATGGCCCTTGCCGTCTTCGTCAAGTCCCTGAAGCAAACCTCTGCTTTGAAGGGAGAGATAGGGTCTGCGGAGAGATTCCGCTGGCAGCATGTCGTCATGGTTCTGATCGCCATGGTCCTTTACACCCTCCTTCTTAATACGATTGGCTTTGTTTTGTGCACCTTTTTAATCGTCGTTTTTTTTATCAAGGTCGTTGCCCTGCAACGTCTAATGAAATCCATCATGGTGGGTTTATGCATGGCCATCGGCTCTTACCTCCTTTTTAGCTTTTTTTTAAAGGCCCCACTTCCAAGGGGCTTCTTCCTCTTTTGAGAGGGGAGGGTTATGGGAAACCTTGGTCACATGCTCATGGGCATCGTGACAGCGGCGCAACCGATCAACTTGCTCTATTGCTTTCTCGGTTCTTTCATCGGCACCCTCATCGGGGTTCTTCCCGGAATTGGTCCTGTGGGCGCCATTGCCCTCCTCCTGCCGGTCACCTTTCATGTCCCCCCTCTTGCGGCCTTCATCATGTTTACAGGAATCATGTATGGGGCCCAGTATGGAGGCTCGACCACCTCCATACTTGTCAATATTCCTGGAGAGGCTTCTTCCGTGATGACCTGTCTCGATGGCTATCAGATGGCCAGAAAGGGAAGAGCCGGGCCTGCCTTGGGGATGGCGGCCTTTGCCTCGTTCATCGCTGGGACCATAGGTCTTTTTGGCCTCGTCTTCCTTGCGCCCACCTTAGCCGAATTTGGGTTGCGGTTTGGCCCACCCGAGTATTTTGCGCTCATGGCCTTCGGGTTGACCCTGGTCATTTATCTGGCCCGTGGTTCTCTGGCCAAAGCCCTCATGATGACTGCATTCGGCCTGATCTTGGCCAGTGTCGGTCTTGACCCTGTGTCCAGCGCTCCCCGCTTTACTTACGGGATCATCGATTTGAGAGACGGGATCGGACTCGCCCAGATGGTGATTGGACTCTTTGGGGTTTCTGAGGTATTGCTCACCGTTGAGAAATCGTTTACCCGGAGTGTCTTCGAGACCAAAATCAAAGGTCTTCTGCCGAACTTGAAGGATTGGAAGGATTCCTTCTATCCTACGCTCCGCGCCTCTGTGCTTAGTTTCTTGATGGGGATCATTCCTGGAATTAGTGTGGTCATTCCGACCTTCATCTCTTATTCTCTTGAAAAGAGGATTTCGAAGCATCCAGAGAAGTTTGGAACGGGGACCATCGAAGGGGTAGCTGCGCCCGAAGCAGCCAATAACGGCGCCTGTGTCGGTACCATGATTCCTCTGCTCAGCCTCGGGATCCCCACAGGAGCCTCGAGTGCTCTGGTCCTCGGAGCGTTGCTCATCTATGGCTTGCATCCAGGTCCCTTGCTGATTAGAGAATCCCCTGAGGTGTTCTGGGGAGTCATCGGAAGTATGTACATCGGAAATGCCATGTTGCTGCTCCTCAATCTTCCTTTGATCGGGATCTGGGTGAGGGTATTGAAAATTCCCTATGCCTATCTCTTTTCATCGATTATCCTGTTCTGTCTCGTAGGCTCCTATACGATCAACAATAGTCTGACGGACATGTACGTGATGATCCTCTTCGGGATCGTCGGATACTTGATGAACAAGTTCGACTATGAACCCGTTCCCCTCATCTTGGCTCTGGTGTTGGGGCCCATGATGGAAAACGCATTCCGCCGTTCCATGATCTTGTCTGACGGAAGTTTTCTTATCTTTTTCATACGCCCGATTTCCGGGATCCTTCTGGCCCTGGTCCTCTTCATGCTCATCTCGCCGATCTTCACGAAGAAGCGGCTTGCAGAAGAGATTATGAGGGAGGCTGATGAATAGGTCAGGTGTTGTGGATCTTCCAGGGAGATAGGTTCTGCGTCCATCTCTCATGGGAGGGAATGTCGGAATGAACATTGATGGAGGTGCGGAGATGAAGAGAAAATTTGGGGTTTCATTCGTGATCACTCTGATGGTTCTTGGGTTGGGATCCGTCAGTTACTCTCAAGGGAAATACCCTGACCGGCAGATCCAGCTCATTGTCCCCTATGGACCTGGAGGATCCACCGATCTCTGTGTCCGGTCTTTTATGGGAGAGGTGACAAAAGTTTTGAAACAGCCGGTCAGCATTATCAACCGGCCAGGAGCGGGTGGACTCACAGGGGCTGACGCAGTGGCCAATTCGAAACCGGATGGATATACCCTATTGGCCACTTCTGCAGGGGTATTGACTTGGGGGGTTGCTCTCGATCCAAAATCTGCAAGAGAGCTCAACCCGATAGCGATCATGGCCGTTCAACCTGTGATGATCACCTCAAGAACAGAGTCCGAGTATAAAACACTCGAAGATGTGATTAATGCGGCCAAGAAGAAACCTGGGGGAGTCTCCTGCGGATCAAGTGGGATACAGTCAGAGACCTATCTCGACCTCGCTTTGTTGGAGGCTGCCACAGGGGTTCATATCAAGCATGTCCCAATTGCGAGCAGCAGCGAAGGGGCCACCACTCTTCTTGGAGGACATATTGATCTCTGGGTTGGTTCTGTATCCACCACTCAAAATCTGGTGAAGGCTGGAAGGCTTCGGGGCCTTGCTGTCTCCTCCCCGAAGAGGATGCGCGACTTCCCCGATGTTCCGACGTTTGCTGAGAGAGGGTTCCCGCATATCAACGTGAATCTGATTATTGTCATGATGGGGCCGAAAGGGCTGCCCCCTGTCGTGATCAAAACCTGGGAGGATACCCTGGGAGTAGTCCTGGCGCGACCGGATGTTGCGGCAGCCTTGGACAAGGTCAATTATGACGTCGATTTTCAGACAGGCTCCGAGAGGCTCCGAAAGTATTTCAGCGATGAGATCAAACGGTTTTCGATTCTCGCAAAAGAAAAGGGGATCATCAAGTAAACCCTGCACCACGTGTTGAAACACGGGGCCTTCTTTCAGTGTCCGGAGTCTGAGAGTCGGGCTCCTTGCTGGAAAAGATGATGGGGAAGCGTTGATCAAGGAGTGAGCCGTGGGAGGAGACTTTGAGAAGACGATTGTGTTTGAGTTGAACCATAAGGAGGTGTCCCTTTCGGTGTCCACAGATGCCTTGCTTCTGGATGTGCTGCGTGAGCGGTTTGGCCTGACAGGGACCAAGGAGGGGTGTGGGATTGGACAGTGCGGGGCCTGCACAGTATTGGTGAACCGCAAACCCGTTTGCTCCTGTATGACCCTGGCCGTGGCAGTGGACGGCTGCCAGGTAGTGACTATCGAAGGCTTGATAGGAAAGGAAGGGAGATTGCATCCCATTCAAGAAGCCTTTGTCGAGGTGGGTGCAGTCCAGTGCGGCTTCTGTACCCCGGGGATGATCATGGTAGTGAAAGCATTGCTGGATGAGAAACCGGAAATAACGCGGAAAGATGTGATCACAGCTATCTCAGGCAACTTGTGTCGCTGCACAGGCTATGCCAAGATTATTGAGGCGGCCTTGGTAGCCGCACAAAGACTTGGGAGGTAAAGGCCTTGGGCGGTTTCGATTATCTCCGACCGGAAAGTTTAGAAGAGACCATAGAATACTTGGCTGACGGTGAAGGAAAGGTCCTTGCAGGTGGGACTGATTTGATTCTTCACCTTAAGCAGGGGAAGTTAAGGCCGCGACGTATCGTAGACATCAGTCGAATCCCTGCCCTACATGATTTGCGTGAAGACGATGGGCGGATCTTCCTCGGCGCGGTGATTACCTTTGCGGAACTCGGTATTTCTCCCATCGTTCTTCGCCATGCTCAGCCTCTTGCCCAAGCGGCCCTCCAGATAGGTTCGCCCCAGATACGAAATGTGGCAACCCTTGGAGGCAACATCGCCAATGGTTCCCCTGCAGCTGATGGCGTGGTCCCATTACTGGCACTGGGGACACGGCTCCTCATCCGGAGTCCGAAGGGGATGTCAATAGTGGAGCTTTCCTCGTTTATGGAAACGAAACAAGGTGAGGTGGCCTTAGGTGCTGACCAGCTCATCCTTGGGATGGAATTCCCTAAACTGAATCCCGGTACACGGAGCATCTACCTGAAGCTGGGCCGTAGGAATGCAGTGACAATTGCACGGCTTTCTCTTTGCACGGTGGCATCGGTGAATACTGAAGGAACGATAGAACGAGCTGCAATTTCTGTTGGAGCCGCAGGCCCCCATCCCTTCCGGGTGATCAGTGCCGAAAGGCTTCTGCTTGGAGTCCATCCCACGCCTGAGATCATCAACGATACTGTGGAGGAGATAAGCAGAGAGGTGTCTCACAAGCTCGGGGGCCGTCCTTCTGAGCCTTACAAGAGCTATGCCATCCGTGGCCTGGCCAGGGAAGCCTTAGAATATTGTTTGGGTTTAGGCTCTGATGGAGGTGAATAGTTCATGCGTGGGTTTGAAAGGAGACCACCACAAACGAAGGAGGCAATGGGCAGTGGCGTTCTCAGGAGGGACGCTCGGGAGAAGGTCTGTGGTTCGGCTCTGTATGTAGCCGATATACAACGGGCACATATGTTGTATGGCAGAGCGGTACGGTCTCCGTATCCCCATGCCTTAATAAAAGAAATCGATTCATCTCAGGCCTTGGTCTACCCTGGTGTGGTAGCAGTATTTACTGCCGCTGATATCCCGGGCAACAACATCACTGGCCCTCGGACAGTGAAGGATCAGCCTGTGCTCGCCTTTGACCGGGTAAGGTTCGCAGGGGAGGCAGTGGCCTTGGTAGTGGCGGAAAGCGAGGCCGCATTACGGCGTGGTATCGATAGGGTAAAAGTCAATTACGAACCCCTGCCTTTGGTGGACAATCCAAAGGATGCATTGGCATCAGGAGCCCCCCCTTTGCACAGGGAAGGGAATCTATGCTATCAGTTCCGGATCGTCAAGGGCGATTTCGAATCCGCCTTAAGGGAGGCCGATCTTGTAATCACGCGAACCTACCGCACCCAGATATCAGATCACTCTTGTTTAGAGCCCGATGGCACTGTGGCCGAGCCAATTGAGGATGGAGTAGTGATATGGGTAAGTAGCAAGAGCGCCCATTTGGATCGCCATGAGGTGGCTCGGGTCTTGGGGATACCGGCGGAAAAGGTGAGAGTGATCACAGCCACGGTGGGTGGTAGCTTCGGCTCCAAGCCCGATCTTCCAACGGCTTGCATGGCAGCGCTCATAGCCTGGAAAACTGGTCGACCCGCTAAGATAGTGCTCAGCCGCGAGGAATGCTTTTTTGCCAAAACAAAGAGACACCCTTATATCCTCACCTATACCCATGCGGTCCGTAGGGATGGAAAGATACTTGGAGTACGGGTGGAGGCACTCGCAGATGCCGGAGCTTATTCTTCCTACACACCAACAGTTACCACAAGAGGACTCATCCATGGTGTCGGGCCCTACTCAGTTCCAAACGTGGATATGGAGGTCCGAGCCGCCTATACCAACCATCCTGTAACCGGAGCTTTGCGAGGGTATGGACTGCCTCAATTTTCATTCGCCATCGAGAGACAGATGGATCTGATTGCCCGTGAACTTGGCCTGGGTCCCTTTGAGGTTAGAATGAGAAATGTCTTAGTGCCTGGCGACCAGATGCCTACTGGACAGGTACTCAACCATGTGCCCATGAGAGAAATTCTGGAGGCAGGTCAATGCCGAGTGAAAACCATTGATGAGCAGAAGCAGGCAGAGGGAAGATCGCGAGGAGAGCCGCGCTTCCGCCGCGCTTGGGGGATGGCCACCTGTTTTTACGGTTTAGGTCGTACAGGTATGGCAGACAGTGCAGAGGTTACTTTGCGGCTTGAGGGGGATGGTTATTTTCGCCTTCTCGTGGGTTGCTCAGACACTGGCCAGGGTTCTGACACCTGCCTGGCACAGATAGCGGCCCAGGGATTGGGAGTGCCAGTAGATTTAGTGCGGGTCACTTCTGGAGACACTCAGCTCACCAGGGATACAGGGACAACCACTGCCACCCGGGTGACGTACGTAGTAGGAAATGCAGTGAAAAAAGCCGCGGAGGAACTCAGGGCCCGCTTATTATCTACAGCTGAGGCAAAAGAGTTCGTCCCGGATCCTAACTGGCTTGCCGACCTGGCAGCTTTATGCCAAGCTTCTGGCATGGAGATGGAGTGCGCAGGTCATTTTATTACCCCAAACGTGAAATTGAATGAGAAAGGCCAAGGAGATCCCTATGGCACGTATACCTTCGGCGCCCAATGGACGAAAGTGTGTATTGATACTTGGACATGGAGAGTGGGCATCGAACGGATCGTATCCTGTTTTGATGTGGGACGAGTCATCAACCCCATTATTTTGGAGGGGCAGTTGGAAGGCGGTATCGCCATGGCTCTGGGATACGGTTTGAGCGAAGAGGTGCTCTTAAAAGAAGGGGTCATTGTGAACCCGAACTTCGATGGATACCTGATACCGACGGCGGCCGACATTCCTCCTATCACACAGGTTATTCTTGAGACTTCTGACCCCAGCGGGCCTTTTGGAGCCGTGGGCATCGGAGAGCCCTCGGCCGTGCCTGGGGCAGCCTCCCTGGCCAATGCCGTATCCGCCGCCTTGGGGATAGAAGTCAAAGAAATTCCTGTTACACCAGAAAGGTTACATGGCCTCGTATCAGAGAGGAGCAGGGAGTAAGAAAGGAACAGAAGAATGAAATCAGTATTTCGCTATGAAGATTTGAGAGGCTGGATAGAACAGGCTCGAAAACTGGGTGAAGTGCGAGATGTGGAAGAAGCAAACTGGCAACAAGATATCGGTATGGCCACAGAGCTTCTTCAACACTCAGATCATTCACCAGCGGCTTTGTTCGACAAGATCCCTGGATACCCTCAAGCGTAGACAAAGTTCTCGTGCTTTTGACGATCCTATCTTTGATTGGACCCTATTTGGGAAAGGCATGCCGAAAATTGAAAGAAGGAGAGAAAAATGTTCAGTCGATTGAATAAAGCATTCCTTTTAAGGGTTGTGATTGGTCTGATTTTCCCTTTATTTTGCCCTGGGGTAAACGGTCTCGATTTTCCCAAGAAGCCAATCAAGGTCATGCTTGCCAGCGGACCCGGTGGGGGAAATGATGTCGTAGCAAGGGGAATTATTCCCTATCTGCAACAGCACTTGGGAGTAAATGTCTCCATCGATTATCAGCATGGGGCTGGAGGAAGAATCGCCCTCGAAAAACTTCATAGGGCTGACCCTGATGGGTACGCCATCCTTCTCGATGCTTTCCCCCGATCTGTTATTGTGGAACATATGAGAGCGACGAATTTTAAAACGAGGGATTTTGTCCCTGTTTTTGTCATAGGCCCAACCTCACAAGTGCTGGTCGGGCATTCCGACAATTGGAAGACATTTGACGAATTTTTAAAGACCGCTAAGAAAAAGACTATGGCCTGCGGGCTTGCAGGACGTGGAACTACGGTCCATCTATCAGGGCTGGTCCTCATGGAGAAGCTCGGGATCAAAGTCAATTGGGTGCCTTTCGCAGCGGCAGGGGAAGCCACAGCAGCACTCGCAGGGAAACATATTGATTATGCTATTATCTTACCCACATCGGGCGTCTCGTTGATTCGGGCGGGCGCAATAAGGGCGCTTTTAATGCTCAGGGAATCCCGGGATCCTTTTTTCCCGGATATTCCCGTGCCTAAGGATCTAAAACTTGATGTGAAGTTAATCCCTGTTGTCTATGGGGTGGTGGCTCCACCTCGGACCCCTGAAATTATTGTGAAAGTGCTGGAAGAGGCATTTGCCAAGGCTGCAAATGAACCCGCTTTCCTTGAATGGGCGAAAAAGGGTCAAATCGAGATTAGCCCTCAAAGCAGCCATGATTTTGGTAAGATCATAAGGGAAAGTTATTATCCAAATGTGGAGAGATTCCAAACTCTTCTGAAGGAGCAAGAGTAACCTTCGATGCCGGGCGATGCTCGTGCATCATGATGGAGGAGGGCAGGGTTTATGAATGGGATTCGGCAAGTCACCCAACTGTTTGCGATCCCCAGAAATACGGGCCGGGCGCTTGAATTACGCAAGGGCCAGTTGATTCGAGTGATCGGTACGAGTATCGTGGATATGGTAGCGTTCAACCGAGATGATCTTACAGAGCGGTTCGACCAGGCCCGTACCAAAGTTTACAATCAGAAAATCTTTATTAGCGTTGGTGATGTGCTCATGACTAAATCCAATCATCCCCTTCTCACCATCATAGAGGATATATATAAGGAAGGGACTCATGACCTACAACATGGAATGTGCAGCCGTTCTCGTTTCGAACTTGCGGCTCGAGAGGGGAAGCTTGCCAAGTACTATTTCCGAAACGTACCACCTGAAGAGCTCCCTGATCATGGATGTTGGGAAAATCTTACCGAGGCACTGAAACCATGGAATATTCCATCGTACGACATCCCAAGTCCCTTTAACCTTTTTCAGACGGTCACCATCGATCCGCAAACTGGACTCATGCTCAACACTAACATAAGGCCCAAGCCATGTACTTACGTGGACTTCCGGGCAGAGATGAATTGCTTGGTGGCCGTGAGCTCCTGCCCTGACTTATGGGCTGGTGGAAGGCAGGGGATCGAAGTGCACATCTATGACGAAATAGGCGATCATGATAAAAGTGCTTAGTCTTTTTTTTGGCGGCCGTGCAACTAAGGTGTGACGTCATGCTATCAAACGAATCTGCATTGTTCGATCCAATCCGATCAAAGGCGTTTCTTTTTAAACACAAAGGACTGGGATATGTGGCTTGAGGGATTCCTAAATGCATTAAGCGGCACTAATCTTCTGTGGTTAGGGATCGGCACAGCGATCGGCTTGATCGTTGGCGTTTTGCCAGCCTTAGGGGCCAATTTTGCCGTGGCTTTAATGTTGCCTTTTACGTTCGGGATGAGCCCGGTCACGGCCATCATTTTTCTGGTGGCGATCCATGCCTCATGTAATTATGGCGATTCGGTGGCCTCTATTGTGGTCAATGTCCCTGGTGGGCCTGGTACGGTGGCCACCTGCTGGGATGGTTATCCGATGGCCCAGAAGGGAAAAGCAGGACAAGCCCTTGGCATAGCCACATTAGCCTCTTTTATTGGCGGAGCTGGAACATGGCTCTTCCTTGCTGTTCTGGTCGGTCCGATTACAAATTTTGCCCTTTCGATCGGGGCGCCCGAGTATTTTGCGCTGGGAGTGATGGCCCTGGGCCTCATCTCTGTGGCGTCCAAGGGCGAAACCATCAAGGGCCTCATCATGGCCTTATTCGGATTGGCCCTATCCACCGTGGGACAGGATGAAGCCACCGGCCTCACCTTCCGTTTCGCTTATGGGATCCCATCCCTGGAGGCAGGAATTCCGATCGTGGTCTCTACCCTGGGCATCTTTGCCCTTTCTCAGGTCATTGTCCTTCTTGAAGAAGGGGGGACTGTGGCTAAAGCGGTCGAAGTACAAGATAGTATTCTCTCCGGCTTCCCTGAAGTGATCAAAAGGCCCTTGACCCTTCTCCGTGCTGGGGCAGTGGGCTGGTTTATTGGCATCCTGCCGGCTCTGGGTGTCTCAGTGGCAGGAATTTTATCTTACTTTACGGAGAAAAAATACTCGAAAGAAGGTCCTCAATTTGGAAAGGGGGCTCCGGCAGGCCTTGTTGCTGCTGAGGTGGGGAAAGGAGCCTGCGTGGTTGGTGATTTAATTCCTACTTTTACACTTGGCATCCCGGGTTCTGTTACAGGGGCTATCCTGATGGGAGCCCTCATCATTCAGGGGATCGAGCCTGGCCCAAGATTCCTGACCATGGGGTCTATGCCATATACGGTCTTTGCAGGTATGGTGTTGTCACAAGCAACTTTTCTGATCAGTGGGGTGCTTCTGGGTAAGTTATTCATCCGGGTCGTCTATTGGCCAAATGCCATCATCGCGCCTATCATTGCTGTTTTAACCTTTCTTGGAGCCTTTGCTGAGCGAAACAATGACTTCGACATTTTTCTGGTCCTCATTTTTGGGATCTTTGGCTACGTCTTAGACAAGCTGAAATATCCTGCCGTCTGCATGGTATTGGGATTGATTATGGGGCCGCTGGTCGAAGCCAACTTCCACCGTTCCCTTGGGATCAGCTTTGGCTCTTACGCAATCTTTTTCACCCGTCCTATCACCGTCACCATGCTGGCCATGACCTTTCTATTTTTGATAGGACCTTATACCTGGCACCTCATCAAAAGAGTTGCAGGGAAGACAGCTTGTTTTGAGGAAGTGACCCCTCCTGAGACAAATATCGAAAAGGTAACCTTAGGAGAACTGATTCTGCTTGGAGTCGTTGCTTTCATCTTTGTTGCGTTTCTCATTACTGCACGACAATATACCCCAGGATCTCGGATGTTTCCCGACCTCGTTTCTGTCGCTGGATTGCTCTTTGTCTTTTGGCGTTTTTTGGCCACTGTGCGAAATCTATCCATCGGTGATTTAAGCTGGATTTATAGGGCCACTCTATTCAGAGGGAAAATGAGCTGGCAATGGTCTGTGGCAACAATGGGAGGGTTTATTCTTTCCATTTATGTGTTGGGATTTGTTGTGGGAAGTTTGGTCTATGTTTCCGCGGTGATCATCTTAAGTGGAGACCCCAAATGGGCAAGATCAATGCTTATCGGTTCTTTAACTGCCATCGGTATGTATTTTTTGGCGAAGATTGTTCACCTCCAGCTCCCATTAGGATTTCTGGAATTTGTTCGATAGGAGCTTTACTTTCTGATGTTATGGGAAGGAAAACAAGGGGGTGGTTGAAGAAAAAAAGGTTATATCAAGCGTTTTATGAAAAGTCCGAAATTGATAAGGAGGGACATGTATGAAAAAAATGGTTTGGAATTTTTACCTGTTAAGTTCCATGGCATTTTTAGTAATGGTAGTCATGACTTTTGCGGCACCTGCTAAAGGGGCGGAGTGGCCAACAAGGGATATCACCCTTATTGTCCCTTATTCGGCTGGGGGAGGCTATGATCTTGTGGCGCGGGCTTCGGCTCCCTATATTGAGAAACACCTCCCCAAGAAGGCAAGCGTCGTGGTGAAAAATGTCCCGGGAGCTGGAGGAAAGATTGGTCTTATCGAAATGGTCAGGTCTAAACCCGATGGCCATACGATCGCAGTCGTTGATCCAGCAGACGTCGCAGTATTGCAAGTTGGGGGACAGCTTAAAGAAATCGAACTGGCAAAACTTTCTTGGTTAGGTCGGTTGGATAAGTTACCTGACCTCTTAGTGGTGAGTGTGAAGGCCGGTCTTAAGAGCCCTGCTGATATGAGAGGAAAGACCATCCGGTTTGCAGCGATCGGTCCTGGAGTCACCTTTAGGAGTGCTGTCGTGGCAAAAGGAATTGGGTGTGAACCCAGATTTGTCAGCTATGATGGGACGAGCCCGGCCTCCATTGCCACCATGCAGGGCGATATTGATGCCTTTATGGTCAACTGGGTGAGCTCCATGCGCATGGTCCGTGCCAATGAAGGGAAGCTCCTTCCAATGTTTGTTGCCGCCTCTGAAAGGGTCTCTCAAATCCAGGAGGTCCCGAGCTCAAAAGAGCTGGGACTCAACTTGGAGGAATCGGTGCTTGGATACTCCCATATTTTAGTTGCTACGCCGAATTTTCCGGCAGAGGTAAAAAAGATATGGGAAGAAACGTTGAATAAGGTGTTTAATGATCCGGAATGGGCTGTCCAGATGAATAAGGCCGGCTATCCGCCCTCCGGCCTGATTGGAGAAAAATTAACTTCTGGCGTTATGGCCACCCTTTCTGCTACAGCGAAATTCAAAGAGATCATCACGGGTTTGGGAATGAAATAAGGGGTTGAGAGATCCAGTCGAAGACAAAAAGGAATTCTTATCAAAAGGAGGGGCCTATGTACCAAAGACTTCATTCTCTGATAGCGATGATCCTTCTGCTTTCAATCATTCCTGTTGCCTCGCATGCGGTCACACCCTTTTATGAAGGGAAGGCCATCCATATCGTTGTAGGCTTTGCAGCTGGTGGCGGGTACGACATTTACGCCAGGCTTATAGCAAGGCATCTGGGCAAATACCTTCCAGGTAATCCTTCTATCATCGTAGAGAATATGCCAGGGGCTGGAAGTATGATCGCGGCTAAATACATCTTCAGTCGGACCAAACCTGATGGTCTAACCATCGCGACCTTTACCAGCCAATTGATCCTCGGCCAAATTCTGGGGCGGGAAGGGTTTGATATTGACATGCGCAAATTTGAGTGGATCGGTGTGCCGGTGAGAGACCATGTTGTTTGTGGACTTACCAAGGCAAGTGGTATTACAAGCCTGGAGCAATGGATGGTCTCTAAGACTCCTGTCAAAATAGGTGCAAATCCACCGGGCGACGTCACAAGTGATGTTCCGAAGATTGTCAAGGCAGTCCTCAACCTTCCTATCCAGGTCGTTCATGGGTATAAAGGGACAGCTGAAATCCGGTTGGCCGCAGATGCCGGAGAAATTGCAGGGGGTTTCTGGCAGTGGGAATCAATGAAGGTGATGTGGGGAACACAGATCAATGCAGGCCAAGTGGTTGTGGTCTTGCAAGTCACTCCCGAGGCGCACCCAGATCTTCCCAATGTTCCTGTGGCGACTCGCTTTGCTAAGACAGAAGAAGGGCGTCAATTGATTAAGGCCGGTGTTTACGACCCCGCAAGTATCACCCGTCTATATGCTTTGCCCCCAGGTACGCCAAAAGATCTTGTCCAGATCCTGCGCAAGGCCTTTCAAGAGACGACAAAAGATCCAGTGCTTCTGGAAGAGGCAAAAAACTCACAGCTCGATATCAACCCAGTGACCGGGGAAGAGATTGAGGGGGTCCTAAAAGGGCTTTTCAATTTAAGTCCCACCACTGTAAGTAAGCTTAAAGAGATTCTTTTCCCTGGGAAGTAGTTGGGGTTTGATGATGAATTCAGATCAGGGTTTTGCCTTGACATCGAACTCGGCTTTTCGTAATATCCAACTTACTTGAAACTCAGCAGAGAATGGAGCAGCGTTCGCTGCTCATCTGACACCGGATACTCGGAGAGGAGGATGACTAAGAGAAAGATAGGGTTCTGGGGGCTGATCGCCGTCGCCACCTTACTCATCGCCTTAGCAACATCCGCACAAGCGGCTGCTACGCCGTATCCTACCAAAAAGATCACCATTATTGTTCCTTTCAAGCCAGGCGGAGGCTTTGACCTCCAGGCGCGCATCGTAGCCATGCACTTGGAAAAGTACTTGCCCAACAGAGTGAACATCGTCATTGAAAATGTCGCTGGCGCTGGCGGCAAAATGGGGGCGGTGCAACTCGCTAAATCCAAGCCGGATGGATACACTATCGGCGTCGTGGGTCTGGAATCGGTCGCCTTCATGCGAGCATTGGGGCAACTCCAAGAAGATCCTCAGCAGTGGACATTCCTCGGCCAGTTGAGCTCGGATCCACTCTTGGTCGCGGTGAATGCTTCCGCTGGATTAAAAACGCTGGCAGACATGAGGGCGAAAGACTTTCGTTTTGGCGTTACTAGTGAAATGCTTGCTTCGGCGGCTGTGATCTGCAAGACGATAGGTGCCAAGTTCCGCCCGGTGCTCTTCGACGGTTCCGGCGACGCCGTGCTGGCTGGCATGCGAGGAGATGTGGATGCCCTCGTCCTTTCCTGGCCATCCATGATGAAGGGGGTCAGGGACAGCCAGGGGAAAATGAGCTACCTGTTTGTGCCGAGCCAATCCAGGTTGCCCTCTCTCCCGGATGTGCAGACCCTTGGGGAGATGGGCGTGCGAGCCGAGCCGGGAGTTTATGCAGTCGTGGCGACTTCGCGCATCATTGTCGCTCCAGCCGGGGTTGACAAGGCCGTCCAGGAGATTCTGGTGAAAACAATTAAGAAAGCAACAAGCGATCCTGAATTCGCTAAGAAGATGAAACAAGCCGAATTCGACATCGCAACCGCCAAGCCGGATGAAGTAAAAACCAGGGTGAAAGCGGCGGTTGACGAATTCACTGCGGTGAAGGACATGGTCAAGTCGTACATCAGATGAAAGTGGATCGCATACAGGGCTGCTGCAAAGTCGTATCTCGCGCCTGTAAAAAGGTAAAATGAGGTCAGGCTGTTTTAACAAAGCCCATTCGTTTACTCGACCACCAAGCGGATATGTCCCCTTTGAATCGTTGGCTTATCGGTCATTTATTGCGCAAGGCCCAATAAACCCAGTCATTGGGTCTGACTCTCCTGGTATGATATTTGTTTCTTCTCAAGGCCCGTTGAATCCTCCACGAAGTAATAGCGGGGGGAATTAGAATCGGGACAGAGGAGGTATGTGATGTTTGCGAGTGGTGCATTTGCCCTTTCTGCCCTTGGAAGGGAGTAAGCGACATGTGGCTGCAGGGATTCGAAACAGCGCTTTCGGGGCTTAATCCTCTCTTCCTATTGTTGGGGACTTTGATCGGACTCGTTGTCGGCGTTCTGCCAGCCGTCGGCCCCAGCTTTGGAGTAACCCTCGCATTGCCTTTCACTTTCGGTATGAATCCGGCGTCAGCCCTAATCTTTCTCTGTGCGATCCAATCGGCATGCGCCTATGGTGATTCGTTTACATCAATTCTGCTGAATGTTCCCGGTGGGCCAGGCACAGTGGCGAGTTGCTGGGAAGGTTATCCCTTGACGCGGCAAGGCAAAGGTGGCACGGCGCTGGGCATCGCGACGGGTGCATCTTTGGCTGGCGGCATTCTTGGTTGGCTCTCTTTCGTTCTATTGGCCGCACCGATGACGGCGTTTGCGCTGATGATCGGAGCGCCGGAATATTTCGTTCTTGGCATTATGGCACTTGCACTTATCTCCATTGCTTCTAAGGGTGAAACGATCAAGGGTTTGATCATGGGCTGCCTGGGTCTGCTCATTGGTATGATTGGCAGCGATCCTGTTTCCGGGTTGACCTACCGGTTTAATTTTGGACTCGCCGCACTCGAACCCGGGGTTGAAATCACGTTGGGTGCCTTGGCGATTTTTGCGTTGCCTCAATTGATTGAGATGCTGGAAGAAGGTGGCACGATTGTGCAGATGGGGCAAATCAAGGACAGCGTTGTCAGTGGCATCGGAAAAGTGTTGCAGAGACCATTGAGTGTGCTGCGCGGTGGCACGATTGGTTGGTTGATCGGTGTGCTGCCGGCTCTGGGGACATCCGCAGCAGGGATCTCTGCGTACCTCATCGAGAAAAAATTCTCCCACGAGAGCGATCAGTTTGGCAAAGGTTCTATGGATGGCTTGACTGCAGCCGAAGTGGGCAAGGGCGCGTGTGTTTTGGGGGATGGCATCACTTCGCTGATGCTGGGTGTTCCGGGGTCGGTCACGTGGGCCATCTTGATGGCAGCTCTCATTATTCACGGCGTCCAGCCCGGACCACGCTTTATGACTGCGGGCGTTCTGCCTTACACGGTCTTTGCGGGATTACTCCTGGGACAGTTCGGGTATTTTGTGTTTGGCATTCTGTTCGCTAAGTATATGGCGAGGGTTGCTTACATCCCGAATCGGATCCTTGCCCCGATTGTGGCGATCCTCTGCTTCTTAGGCGCCTTCGTGGCAAAGAACTATGTTTTTGACATCTGGATTATGGTTGCCCTTGGTATCTTTGCCTTCGGCGCGCAACGGAACGGCTACCCCACAGTACCCATCATCTTGGGTTTCATCCTGGCACATCTCATCGAAGGAAATTTCCACTGCGCCCTTGGAGTGGGTTTTGGCTCTTACGCAGTGTTCCTCAAACGTCCTATCAGCCTTGGGATGATCATCATTACGCTCGGATTTATTGCCTGGCCGTGGATAGCGGACCTGATCCGAGGGAGGCGGTTGGCTTCCGGCAGGTCGGCAGAAGCCCTAGATGCAATTGCAGGTAGCGAGGCAAGCGAAGTAGGAATGGGCGAGCTCCTCTTCGGAGGTTCGGTCGCGATCATCCTGCTCGTTTTTATGTGGGCATCGTTCCGCTATTCTTCTGATGTCAGATTGTTCCCGGTTATTGTCTGCGTTGCGGGATTGGTACTCTCTGCGTATTGGTTCTTCGGTATAGCACGAA
>Ga0187771_10000798_pt1 | contig 20023 bp, 18 predicted proteins | sample 0116_SJ02_MP15_1_FD_133139 | JGI IMG/M metagenome (GOLD analysis project Ga0187771, IMG submission 133139) | Tropical peat soil microbial communities from peatlands in Department of Meta, Colombia - 0116_SJ02_MP15_10_MG | ecosystem: Environmental > Terrestrial > Soil > Wetlands > Peat | place...
CTGCGGTCCTGGTTCTGTTGCCGGGTTGTCAGATGGCGGATGTGCCGGTAAACGTTCTGTCGATCGATCCCTGCATCTCCTGCACGGAGAGATAAGAAGGCGGAGGGTTGCGGGGAGAGGGCGGAAGGCTATCAGGCACCGCATCCGAGTCGATTTCAAAGACTTTTATGCGACGCAAGCCGGTTTTGCGACTTTTTGTCGCGGGACCGGAAAGCGGAAACGCGGGCGCGGGCTTCCCTGAGAGATCTTTCCATGCCTCCTGTCTTTTGTTCATACTCTATTATCTAAACATCTCATTAGCACTTGACTCCTTTTTAGAGCGATTCTAAATTGGGGTCAATTTTATTTGAGGCGTGATTGAGCGTGTCTGACTGGTTTACAACGGACGACAGAAAGCCGGCCCCCGAAGTGTATCTAATCGGGGGTCGGATGTCGGAAAACGGAGAAAAACATCTCACGGGCCGTAAGATCGTGTCAACTTTCTTTTGACGCTTGCTATAGTAGGCAGCGAGGTTCGACATTCGCGCGGATCATCATCGTTTGGTAATAATTCTGAGTGATGCCATCCATGGAGTGGGTCCTATTGTTTAGGGAATCGATCTCAAATAACTTAGTGAATTTATTCAGAACCATGTCAGAGTAGATAGGGGGATTCGATGCCTGGAGATTTACTGGAAAAAGGCGCCATAATTCAACGGGACAAGGAGACCTATGCTGTTGCCCCACATATACCTGGGGGCATAATCACCGATTTTACTCTGCTGCGGAAAATAGCCGATGTAGCGGAAAAGTACGGAGCAAAAGCCGTTAAATTGACCTCAGCAGAGCGGTTTGCACTTGTTGGGCTCCAGAGTAAAGACATTGACAGCGTGTGGAATGAGCTGGGGCTGTCTCCCGGCGCAGCTATCGGTCTGTGCGTTCGGTCCGTAAAGGTTTGCCCCGGGACTACTTTTTGCCGTATTGGGTTGCAGGATGCCGTTGGTGTCGGTCTTAAGCTTGATGGGAAGTATCATGGGCTGACTTTGCCATACAAGTTCAAGATCGGTGTATCCGGATGCCCTAATAACTGTTCAGAGTCCTCTATCAAGGATTTGGGGCTGGTGGGGATGCAGACAGGCTGGCGCGTCCTGGTTGGCGGTTTTGTGTCCGGTCTCAAACCGCGGCTGGCAGATGTAATAGCCAGCGGACTGAATGACGAAGAGGCGCTGGCGCTGGCGGACAAGGTCATAGACTGGTTCAGGCAAGCCGGCAAAGCCAGACGGCTGGGACGAGTCATCGATGAGACCGGTTTGGAGAAATTTATGCAGGAGTTGGGGCTGCCGGCAGCGTAACGTCTTATGAGGAGACATACCAGGCGGTTTTATAACGGACGACAGAAAGCCGGCCCCCGAAGTGTATCTAATCGGGGGTCGGATGCCGGAAAACAGAGAGAAACATCCCACGGGCAGTAAGATCGTGTCAACTTTGTTTTGACGCTCGCTATAATCCACAGGAGGAATGAAATGCCTAAAGGACTTGTAATCTTTGCAACGAGGACTTATCAGACTCAAAAAATTGCCCAGTTCATTGCCGAAGGAATGCGCTTTGAGGGGTATGAAACTGATGTTATGGATGTCACCGGGATCAACAAAGCCAGCATGCTGGCCGGTTACGATGCAATCGTGCTCGGATCGGCCACCTATCACGGCGAGATGCTTCCGTCGATGAAGAAATTCTTGTTTATTGCCGAAAAAGCAAATCTTGAGGGAAAAGCAGGCGGATCATTTGGCGCTTTTGGATGGAGCGGAGAGGCGCTTGAACGTATTTTCGACACAATGAAGTATATTCTGAAAATGGATATGGTCCCGGAGCCGCTGAGGCTTAAGACGGCGGGCATTGCCGGCGGAACAAAAATGGCTCAAGATTACGGGCGGGAAATTGCGAAGAAAGTGGTTGCACCAAAGTAGCGTATGCTCCAGCCAAGTCGACGATCTTGAGCAGTGTGCCATCCATGTTGGGGGAAACCTATAACGGACGACGGAAGTCGGATGTCGGAAAACAGAGAAAAACATCCCACGGGCCGTAAGATCGTGTCAACTTTCTTTTAGCGCTTGCTATAATCACGGCGCCAACTTTGAAAGGAGTCTATTTGGATGGATAAATACGTCTGCAGCATATGCGGTTATGTTTACGATCCAGCAGAGGGGGACCCGGACAGCGGTATCGCCCCTGGAACCAGATTCGAAGATTTGCCAGACGATTGGATATGTCCTGTGTGCGGGGCTCGTAAGAGCGAGTTTGAAAAGGAATAAGTGTTTGTATCTCTCAAAAGGAGATGGGATGATGATTGAAGAGTACAGGAAGATTATCAGAATGGCCATTGGGAACGAAATAGCCGCATATGATTTCTATAAGAGCATTTGCGAAAAAACCAAAGATAGCAATTTAAGATATATATTCGCAGAGTTAGCCGAAGAGGAGCAAAAGCACAAGATTCTTTTGGAACGTTTTTTAACGGGAGCTAAACCTCTCCAATTTGCCGAGGTCACGGATTACAAGGTGGCTGAAACCGTAGAAAGGCCTAAGCCATCGATCGAGATGAAACCGGCTGAGGCCATAGGTTTGGCCATGAAGGAAGAGGAAGAGGCTATGCGGATGTACCAGGGGTTAGCCAATTCCAGCACGAGCACGAATCAAAAGGAGATGTTTCTGGCTTTGGCCAACATGGAAAGATCCCACAAGGTTAAGCTAGAGGAGTTGTTCACCACAATGGCATATCCGGAAGTTTGGTAGAGCAAGAGGAAAAACTCGCAAAGGCTGAGCTGGAAAGCCCATGGAAGGAGAAAACGAATGACAAGCGATCAGCAGAAGATGACCTGTGCTCACTGTGGCTATACAAGCGATGGGCGATTCGTGGGGGACATTTGCCCACAATGCGGGCTGACGTATTGGAAATGCGGGAAGTGCGGTTTTCTGATCACGGCCTCCAAGCCTCCTGACACATGCCCTGGATGCAAGGAGAAGTGCGATTTTCTCAATGTCACCTGCTATACGCCAGACTGTGGCGGACCTGGAGGTATCGATCCGCGCCTGTAGACAGTGTTGGCGGTGACCGGAAATTTTGCCATTGCCGGGGAGCAGGTTATGGCTGCTTACCATGAACTGCGCACTTTGAGGCCATTTTCGGACAGGAAATTTTTTATCTCCCGGATGGTATAGGTCCCGTAGTGAACCATCGAGGCGATCAGCGCGGCGTCGGCGAGGCCCTGGTTGAGGACGTCGAGCAGGTGTTGAGGTTCCCCGGCGCCTCCGGAGGCGATCACGGGAATGCGGACGTTTGCTGAAATCAGCCGGGTCAGTTCGATTTCATAGCCGGTCTTGGTGCCGTCGGCGTCTATGGAGTTAAGGCAAATCTCGCCTGCGCCGAGCCTTTCGGCCTCGTGCGCCCACCATAGGGCGTCTATTCCCATGTAGGTCCGGCCGCCGTTTATGACCATTTCGTAGCCGGAGGGGATTTTAGAGGAAACCTGGACTTTCTTCACATCCATTCCCAGGACGACACACTGGCTGCCGAAGGCTTCCGCCCCCTGGCGGATAATGTCCGGATTGAGGACGGCGGCGGTATTAACGCTCACTTTTTCCGCTCCGGCGAGCAGTACATCGCGCATGTCTTCAAGAGTTCGAATCCCGCCCCCTACCGAAAACGGAATAAAGATGGTCTCCGCCACCCGGCGGACAACATCGAGCATAATAGGGCGCCGCTCGCTCGATGCAGTGATGTCATAGAACACAATTTCGTCGGCCCCCTGCTCATAATAATACCGGCCCATTTCCACCGGGTCGCCGACGTCGATGTTGTCTTTGAACCTGATCCCTTTGGTGGTCCTGCCGTCACGAACATCGAGGCAGGGAATGATGCGTTTGCTGAGCATGGAAAGTCTCCACCATTACAAGATGCCGTTCCAACGGCAAAAATTGTCAAGGAGCCGCAGACCCGGCGATCCGCTTTTTTCCGGATGGAACTGAACGGCGGCAAGATTTCGCAGGGCCACGGCGGAGGCGAAGGTTATCCCGTATTCGGTCATCCCGACGGCCATGTTCCGGTCGGCTGGTTGCGGATAGTAGCTGTGGACGAAATAGAACTCGCTGCCCTCCGGGATGCCCCGAAAAACTGGGTGATCGCTTTCAAAACTGACCGCATTCCAACCCATATGTGGAATTTTCAGAAGGTCCCCCGTATCGGAATATATTTTTTCCGGAAACCTGCGCACTTCACCCGGAAGAATTCCAAGGCAGAGGGTTTGATTTTCCTCGCTGGAGTCAAAAAGCACCTGAAGCCCGACGCAGATGCCCAGTATGGGCACCATCTCATCGAAAAGTTCAAGGAGCAGCCTGTCCAGGCCGAGTTCCGCCAGGCTTTCCATGGATTTCCCTGCCGCTCCGACTCCGGGGAAGACCACCTTGTCCGCTTTGCGGATTTCCTCGTGTGAATTGGTGATTTTGCTAGGGAACCCTAGATGGTCCAAAGCCCGCTTCACGCTGGTCAAGTTTCCCGCTTTGTAGTCCAATATGGCGATCACGCCTTGATACTCCTTTGCAAGAAGATTTTGCAAGCTGTGAGAATATCCTAAATGTGTTCGGCTGGTCAAGGCCGGCAGATGATTGGGCAGTTGATTCGTTTCCATTTCATTGCTCTTCGGGTAAGATTAAGAGGGGAGTTGAAAAACGTTACGGGAGAACGAGAAATCACGGACAGCAGCACCAAGGGGCACCTGTTGGATACAGACGGACACGGACCGACACGATTGGGAAAGATAACAAAAGGGTCTGAGGTCGAGCTTCAGGTCGAGAAGCTTGCGTTTGGCGGTAAAGCGATAGCCAAAGCGGACGGGTTTGTGATCTTTCTGGACCATGGAGTTCCGGGGCAGACGGTTAAAGCGCTGATAACGAGGAAGAAGCAGAATTACGCTGAGGCAAGGGCGATCGGGACGCTGCTCCAATCACCCGGCTACAGGCCGCCTGTTTGCGCGCATTTCGGGATTTGCGGGGGATGTCAGTGGCAGGACATGTCCTATGAGAGTCAGCTATTTTGGAAACGAGCCCACGTCGTAGAGTGCCTCGGCCATATTGCCGGAGCAGGAGAGCCGGAAGTCGCCCCGATCATTGCCTCCCCCGAAACTGCGTACTACAGAAACAAGATGGAGTTTACCTTTTCAGACAGGCGCTGGCTGCTTGCAGAAGAACTCGAGCGTGAACCCGGACCGGAATCCCTTTTCGCCCTGGGTCTGCATGTCAGAGGGCTTTTCGATAAGGTGTGCAACATCGACAGTTGTGTTCTCCAGTCGGAAGAAACCTCCGCCATTATGCGGGAAGTCCGTCAATGGGCGGCAAAAAGCGGCCTTCCCGCTTACAGCATTAGAACTCACCAAGGTTTTTGGCGTTTTCTGGTCATAAGGGAGGCAAAAAGCACCGGCCAGGTTTTAGTCCATCTCATCACTTCCGCAAGCAGGGGCTCGGACCGGATTGTGGACAGGCTTTCAGAGCATGTGCGATCCAAATTCCCTCGAGTTACGACTTTTGTCCATTCCATAAATAATAAAAAGTCTCAGGTTGCCGTTGGTGATGCGAGCCGCAATTTATTTGGCCCCGGCTTCATCGAAGAAAGACTCGGTGATAAAGGCGGAAAACTTTGTTTTCGGATATCGGCTCACTCTTTTTTTCAGACCAATACGCTCGGGGCGCTGAACCTCTACGAGACGGCGAGCCGTCTGGCGGCCTTCGAGGGGACGGAAAAAGTCTGGGACCTCTATTGCGGAACAGGAAGCATAGGGCTATATATCGCCTCGCGTGTTAAAAGCGTTATTGGAATCGAACTGGTGGAAGAGGCCGTGCGAGACGCGCACGAAAATTGCCGGATCAATAATATCGGCAACTGTTCTTTTTTGGCCGGCGATTTAAAAGATACGATCGGGAAGGCTTTGGAGAGGGGGCGCCCGGACGTCGCCATAGTGGACCCGCCCAGGGCGGGAATGCATCCGAAGGTGGTGAAAACCCTGTTGGAAATCCTGCCGGAGCGAATTATCGCGGTCTCATGCAATCCGGCCAGTCTGGCCAGGGATGCTGCGCTTCTTATCGAGGCATACAATATAGCAAAGGTGCAGCCGATCGACCTTTTTCCACACACGCCGCACGTTGAATGCATCATCAGGTTCGATAGAAAACAAACATGAATCTTTTCAACAAGAAATCGAAGCGGCGCAGAATCTTATTGTGGTGTATATCGCTTTTTGTTCTCAGCGGCGTTTTCATTGCAGCAGGGTACACGTATTATCTGAGCAGCGAGATCAGGGGACGCTTTTCTTCGAGACGGTGGAGCGTGCCCGCGAGGGTTTTTTCCTCCACCGTCCCGCTCTATCGAGGCCAGGCGCTTTCGCTGGGCATGCTCAGGCATATGCTCGAAGAGCGCCGCTATAAGGAGGCCTCAAAAGATCCCGTGCTGGCCGGCGAGTTCAAATCGTCGGGCAATTCTTTGGTCGTGCACCTCAGGGATTTCCAGTTTCCAGGCGTCTATCTGCCCTCACAGGCAATAGAACTGGATTTTGAGGAGAACAGGATCGCCTCCATGCGCACCTCTAGTGAGGAGATATCCTTCCTTGAACTGGAACCGGTGGAGATAGCGCGCCTCTATGGGGCCGACCGCGAAAGCAGGTTACTCATAAATATCCGGCAGGCGCCGCAATGCCTGATCGACGCGGTAGTTGCGATCGAAGACCGCCGTTTTTACGAACACGGCGGTGTGGATTTTTTTGGCATACTTCGGGCGATGGTGGCCGATTTGAGAGCGGGCAGAGTCGTTCAGGGCGGTTCCACGATTACCCAGCAGCTGGTGAAAAACTACTTTCTGGAGTCTGAACGAACTTTGCGCAGAAAATTCGTCGAATTCTCCATGTCTCTTATCCTGGAGGCCCTTTACAAGAAAGATGAGATAATGGAGATGTATCTAAATGAAATCTACATGGGGAGAAGAGGCAGTGTCGCCATTCACGGAATTGGCGAAGCAGCGGAATATTATCTTGGTCGCAACGTCGAAGACCTGACCCTTTCGGAGGCTGCCACCCTTGCCGGGATGATAAGAGGTCCCAACGAATATTCCCCATTTGTAGACCGTCAGGCGGCCCTTGAGCGAAGAAACCTGGTATTGAAGCGGATGCTTGCGCTTCGAAAGATTTCTCCATCTCAATATGACTCGGCGCTGCTGGAAGTTTTGAAGGTTACTCGCGCCGCCAGTCCCGGTCGCCTGGCGCCCTATTTCGTGGACTATGTTCGAATGCAGGCCCAGCAGTTGTATGCTCCCGAGAGGCTCGCCTCGGAGGGGCTGAGCATCTATACTACCCTTCAGCCGGAGATGGCGGCGGCGGCCGAAACCGCGATAAGAGAAGGTCTTGCTGAAATCGAGAGTGAGAGCGGCGCCGGACGAGGAGCAGGCGAATCCGTGCCCGCTGAAACCCGCCCCGGAGGGGGTCCCAGGGGTTGGGCGGGTGAGGGGGCCGGATTCAAGTCAGACCGGGACGTTACGCAGCCCGCTCGGAGGCTCCAGGCGGTTTTGATAGCCTTACAGCCCAAAACAGGTGAACTCTATGCGCTGGTGGGCGGCAGGGACTATGGTGAGAGCAGTTTTAACCGTGCCCTAAAGGGACGCTGCCAACCCGGTTCGGCTATCGAACCCTTTATCTATCTTGCGGCACTCAATCGGTTAAGACTTTCCGACTGGGTTTTCGATCTGCCTGCACCCTATGAACTCAATGGGGTCTCATGGACCCCCAGGAACTTTGACGGCAGATATCGGGGCAAGGTGGCCCTGCGTGAGGCCGTCGAGCAGTCTCTGAAGGCCGCCTCTGTAAAGGTCGCCGTCCAAACGGGGCAGAATGAAATAATCGGGACGCTCGGCAGGTTTGGGATAAACCCTCGGCAGGAAGACTTATTACCGGTTGCGTTGGGTTCGTTCGAACTTTCCCCTATCGAGCTGGCCAGGGCATATGCTGTTCTTGCCAATGACGGGCAAGAGCCGTTTTTTTTGAGTCTAAAGGAGATCGTGTCCGAGAATGGAGACATTCTTGACCGCAAACATATCGATTTTACTTCTGTGACCTCTCCGGCCAAAGCCTTTCTGATAACCAGTCTTCTTGAAGGAGTGATGGAAAGAGGTACGGCCAGGGGAATGAAACGGCTCGGTATCGACTTCAGATGCGCGGGAGAGGCAGGTTCGTCAAATGAGTTCAGGGATTGCTGGTTCGCCGGATACACAACGGACCTGTTGACCCTTGTCTGGGTCGGATATGACGACAATGGTCCGGCCGGTCTTGCCGGGGCTCAGGGCGCGGCAACTATCTGGGTCCGGTTTATGAACATGGCGCGGCCGTGGATTCATCCTCAAGAGTTCGACGCGCCGCCGGGAATCGTCGAGGAAATGATTTGCCCGGACTCCGGTCAACTGGCGACTGTGCGCTGCAAAGGAAGGAAGCCGGAATATTTTTTGTCCGAAAACAGGCCTAATGGTTATTGCACTATTCATAACAAGTAATAGAATGCAGTCTGCATTTTCCGAGGAGGGGCGCCTATGGCGGTGGTTTTGGTGCTGCTTGTCCTGGTAGCCGGCTTAGTGCTTTCGGGCTGCGAGCGACAACAGGTCTATCTACCTCCCGAATACGGCAGGCCTGCTGTCGAGTCGCACCCCAGCCCGGCGCCGCAGCCGGCAGCGCCTTCCATCGAGCAGGTCCGCCCCGTCCCGCAAGCACATGAACCCGTGGGTCAGCAGCCCGGCGCCGCGACTACATCGGGTTCGCCGCCCATGCAGGAGCGGATTGGGACTGAACCGGGGACGAAGGCTGAAGGCAAGCAGCCAAAGAAACTGAAAAAAGAGGAAGCTGCCAAATCGCCCCAAAGGCAGGCCTCCATGCAGCAGGTCGAGCAAGCCAGGGTGCAACTGGAGAGGGGAAGAACGGATGCTGCAATCCGCACACTCGAGAAGGCCGTAAGGATAGACGCCGGAAACGGTGAAGCGTTTATCCTGCTCTCCAGAGCATGGAAGCAGAAGGGAGAAGCGCGCAGGGCGCTGGAATTCGCAAAGAGAGCCGAACTTCTCTGCCGCAGACAGCCTGGGAGACTAAAGGAAGTCTATTCGCTCGAATCGGATCTCTATAGGCAACTGGAGGAAAGCACGAAAAACGGGCATAAGTTGCGTCAGAGGACCTCCGATGGGCCTCAGAAAACTCAGTGAAAAGCGAAATCCGCAAGGAGCCGATTAGTATGGCGGATTCCGGTCCGGATCAACTCAGAGAAAGACGGATAAAGGCATACAGGGCATTTTTGATCGTCGTCCTGGTCATTTCTTTTTACCTTGCCTATCTGATTCTTTTCCCGTTCGTACACACTCTCATCCTGGCGATCGTGCTGGCCTCGATTTTCAATCCTCTTCAAGTTCGCCTCGAACGGCGCCTTAAAGGACGAAAGAACCTTGCGGCGCTGATAATCGTGCTGATAATAACCTTCCTTATTGCAATCCCGGTTTTTGTCTTCACTTCCACACTGGTGGCGCAGGGACTCGATACGGTAAACAAGACAAACGATTGGGTAAAGGCCGGCAAATTGCAGGAACTGGTCGAGGACCCCCGGATTAAAGAGTACCTGGCCGGACTGCAGCAGAGGTTTTCTTTCATAGAGGTCAACAAGACCGATATCGCCAACAATTTGCTCTTGTTGAGCAAGAACATAGGGCAGTTTCTGCTGGGGAAGGTGGCTTCCATACTCAGCAATATGGTAAGCCTGGTGGCGCACTTTTTCGTGATGATTTTTGTCGTATTCTACATGGTAAGAGACGGCGGGGAAATGGTGAGCACCATCCGTCATTACACACCGCTGAGGCCTGAGCAGAAAGACCGGATTATAAACGGCATCAGGGTCGTTACAAAATCCGTGCTTCTGGGCACCTTCATCACGGCGATCTGCCAAGGACTTGCGGGGGCGGTAGCCCTTCAGGTTCTTGGTTTCCCCGGCCTTTTCTGGGGGACCATGATGGCCTTTTCTTCACTTATCCCAATAGTTGGGACCTATCTCATATGGGTGCCTATCGCCCTCTATCTGGCTTTGATGGGCCAAATCAAGTCAGCGGTCTTCCTCTCGGTCTGGTCGGCATTAATGTCGGCGATCATAGAGAATTTTGTGCGCCCATTCCTGATGAAGGGCAAATCAAAGACGTCCCCATTCTACATCTTTCTGGCCATACTCGGCGGAGTTCAATATTTTGGGTTAATAGGCATCCTCTATGGACCGCTCATTCTCAGTTTCGCCATGATAATGCTGTTCATATACGGCGTTGAATACAGGGAGGACCTGACGGAATAGAAGGGGGATGAGGAGAGCGGACAGGCAAGCGGAACCGGGCGGCAGGTTTAGCCTGGATTATGCGTGACCATGCATGAGAATTATACTTCATTCATCCCAACCGTCTGATGTTATGGCTCAAATTCGTCAGAGGGGGAAAGCATTGTGCGCGGAGTTGGTGACAAACAGAAGGAGACCATAAAGCCGGATTTCGACAGATCCATTCTCACTGATTTTCAGGGGCAAAGATCACCAGTGATGCCGGCTTTCTTCGCATGAGTGAGATCGATCAGCGCTTCAACATCCCTGGCTGCGGTGTCCCGGATCGAAGACCCTAGATCGTCCCGACATACCGATCATTCCTTATTCTAACTGTTGTGGCAGAGAGTCTATCGGGTAGCGGCAGGCTATGAGAACCATAATTACGCCGATCACCTGAGGGTGGACCCGGCGCTCCGGTTGGCTTTGGGTAAAGAGCATCAAAACGGAGCAGGCCAATCTGCACTCTCTCGCTTTTGAGAACAGCATTTTCGCGACACCCCAGGGTTTAAAGGACCTTGGAAACGCCATCAATCGATCCGCCGGCACCCTGCTTCAGCGCAGGAACAGGCGGCGGCCCATCATCGAGGTAGATTCCACCGAGGACCCCGTCCATGGAAACCAGGAGGGTGGAGCCCTCAAAGGTTATTTCGACCAAGTGTGCCATCATCTTCTCTTCTGCTTGACCAACAAAGGTGGTCTTTTGGGCGCAAGACTGATACCAGGAAACGGGCATTCAGCTGATGGCGTCTTGGACCTTATCTCTCCACTGGTTGAGCGCTACCGATCCTGGTTCAAGCAGTTTTGGCTCCGGGGTGATGCTGCGTTTGCCAGCCCAGACCTCTACGAGTTTTGCGAAAAGAAGCGAATCACTTATTTCATCCGACTTCCGGCCTATAACAGCTTGAAGAAGATCATCCTGCCTCACCTCAATCGCCCTGTTGACCGTCCCCCAGAGGACGGGGTGCAGGTGAAGGTTACCGAGTTCCATTACCAGGCCGAGGAATGGAATAAAGCCTGAAGGGTTGTCTGCAAGATAGAATGACATGCAGGTGAACTTTTCCCCCATATCGGATTTATCGCGACCAACTCAACCCTTGAAGCGAACAGGTTAATTACGATCTATAATGGGCCTGCTGAGATCGAAAACCGCATAAAGGGAGAGAAGATCCCCCTCAGATGGGACAAGACGAACCTCGCGGGGCGTAGAATTTGATGGGAATCAGGCAAGAGTTCCTGTAGGATGCCCTGCCTACAATCTGCTCCGCATGATCCGCGACAGTGCATTCCGGGGTGAGAGCGTCAAGCCTTCCATAGACTCGATCATCAGGCGGTTTGTGAAGGTTGGGGCCAGGGTGGTTAACCATGCCCGAAGGTGGTATGTACATGTAGCAACGGCTTTTTCACTCGCCCGGTACTATCGCATTCTATTCGCCTGAACCCCTCAAGACCGACAGGCGGGAAGCAGATTACACAAAACTACGAGGATGGAGGTGTGCCCTGGAAACGCAAAGACCGGTCCCATCGACATATAGCTTGCGTCCTCCAACCGGAGATCGTATACTTTTTTCAGTCTCAGCGGAGCAACTGAAGTTTTTTCGGGCAAAGACCCGGCCTGAAAATGGGGTTGGGATGCCTGGCACTGAAGTTGCTACATTATTCCGGGCAAAGTTCTTCTAGGGAGGATTAAATGAATGAGGCTCTTCAACTGATACGGAACCGGTCTATGTCCTACGAAGAAGCCGATTTCCTTCCCTCCATTTTTGGAAAATTTAGGGATGAAGTGGTAAAAGGAACGATTCCAGTAGTACTGTTTGGCGCCGGGTCAGCAGGCAAAGAGTTATGTTCTCTTTTGAGGTTACATGGGGTTAATCCTGTATGCTTCTGTGATAACAATCCCGCACGTGCGGGAGAGTTGTATTGCGAATTGCCGATTATCTCTTTGGAAGAGTTGGGCAAACAACACAAGAGCAGCATGGTTGTTATAGCATTAGGCAGATATATCGATAACGTTAAACAGCAATTAATCGACTTAGGACATATGGAAGACAATATTCGGATGATCGAAAATTACGAGGCAATGTGCTACTATACACACCTAACAAAATGGGGTGAGCGGGATCTACTTTTGCGTGAGGATGAAATACTTAACGTTTATAAGTTACTATCAGACAGCAAATCAAAGGATATATTCATATCATTATGTTCATTTTTTGTTGGTGGCGCGGATTATAGATCATTTTTGTCATTTATATGCACATTATCAGATGTTGTACATCATAACCAGACCACTTTTCAAGAGCATAGGGATGCACATATGTATGGCGGGCATTATACATATGATGTTGAATCATATTTATATTTTAATAACGATTTGATAGTGTTGCAAGATGATGAATTTTTTATTGATGGTGGAGCATATAATGGAGATTCTGTTAGAGAGTTTATAAATGCGTGCAATAGGCGCAATATAACCTATAGAAAAATAATCTGCTTTGAGCCAAATACAGAAATATTTGCAGAGCTACAAACAAATACAATGCAATACACAAATGTCGTATTAGTGCCATTTGGATTATGGTCTCATTCAGCGGATGTCACGTTTGATATATTATCGCTGGGCAGTTCTCAAATTCGTTCACGCGATGATAACACGCCTTTTGATACATCTCATATAAATCATGTTCAATCTATAAGTATAGATAGTTATGTCTCTAATGAATCCGTATCGTTAATTAAGCTGGATATTGAAGGTGCCGAGGTACAAGCTTTACGTGGGGCAACAAAGACAATAAGAAGATGCCGGCCCAAACTGATTATCAGTGCATATCATAACATAGATGACATTCTTGAAATTCCACTGGTTATTCACAGTATTGTACCAGACTATCGTCTATATTTTAGACATTTTAGTACTAATTTTACCGAAACAGTGCTTTTCGCAATTCCATGATGTATTGAGAAGGGGCACTGCATGATATTTTGGGTTTAACATATCTGCCTCTTTTTATGCCTACTGCGTATTTAGCAGAAAAGTGGGTACGGCGAGTATAATTGTGGATTCTGCCGTAAAGGGGTGAGAAAATACTTTTGGCCCAGGATCTGAAAAAGGAGCTTGAGAAGGGGCCTCCACCGGAAGCCCCGGCAGCACAAGACGAAGAAGCGCCATCTGGATCTGTTGAACATTGCACAGGGACGTCTGCGGATGCTGAAGTAATAGGGCCACAGGAGACAAAAGTGCAGCTGATGGTTCCCGAATGAAATGGTACCCGATCTATCTTTTCGTGCCACGATAGAAACCTTAATTCTTCCCGCTTCGATAGATCAGTCCAAGGGTGGTATTTTCGCATGCTCGAACGGTCCGCAAGGGACAGCGTGACCGAATTTTATACGTTTAGACATCTCCTCTGAGGACGGGCTTTCGGATCAGCTCATGAATACGCTCTGCCACCTTCGAGGCAATGTTTTTCCAGTCGTAGAGGGAGCTGATATGTCCGGATAATTTCAAAGCCCTGTCTTTAGCTGCCCGGTAATTTTCATAGACTTCCCGCATCAAGGTTTCGAGCGCATCCAGATCGGGTTCCAACACCCAGCCTCCGCCGCTTACGAGCTTGACATCGCTAGGATTGAATTCGATGCGCCTGGCGGGAATGAGACAGGTGTAATCGGGCGGGCAGAAATCATCGGTCGATCCTCCGGCTGTTGTGATTACGGGAATGCCGCAGGCCATAGCTTCGAGGACAGGCAAAGCGAATCCTTCGGCGCGGTATGGGAGGACCATGCAATCACAGGCGGTATAGAGCCCGGGCATCTCCCAAGGATCCAACGGCGCCTCGATATGAACTATTTCGGGCGCTTTGGGGTTTTTTTGTATTTCGCGGATGATCCTCCCCGCGCCCTGGTCCAAATAAAACACCCCGGCCTTCAGGTCCTTTATGACCAGGACCACGTCGTCGCGCGAATCGAACACAGATCGGTACGCCTCAAGGAGCAAATCGACTCCTTTTCTCCAAATAGCCACCCCCACAAACAGAAACTTGAATTTTTTTTCCGAATGTATCAGGTGTTTTTGGGCCGAGGGATTGAATTGATCGACATTGACGCCTAACGGCACCAGCTTGACTCGATCTGCCGGAATGCCGCTTGCTATGTAGGTTTTAAGAACGTGACGGCTGTAGGCCCAAATTTCATCGACCAAGTTGGCCATTGGTTCGACCCAGCTTTCAGGCAGCCTGCCGTATTCCCATGGCTGCATCATCACCCAGTGACCTTGGCGGGGTGGATTGAAATTAGGCGGCCAATGATGCCTGACATGGACATCGGTCTTACCGGAAAGCGGTTTGCGAGTCCTTTGGACGATCTTTTCGAAGCGAGGATCGGAATCGGGACTGATGTTGTCCGCTTCAGCGCCCGGTATGATCGAGACCTCGAAGCCGGAGTCGATCAACTGTAGACATAATTCCCTGTTGACATGCGCCAGAGAATGCGTCACGAGCTGGGTGCCTTCCCAGGTTATGCGGTGTCCTACATGCTTCCGAGCCCGTTGCAAAACTCCATTGTCAGTTCCGGGACGGTCTTCCCAGGCCGCCGCAGCCTGGCAGGCCGGAAAGCGCGCTCCACTTGCGACAGCATTTTGCGAGAGTGTTTTCTTTTGCCTTTCTTTTTCCAAAGCCTCTTTGTATTCCCATCCGGCGTTGATAGCGTTTAACACCATAGGGACGGCTCTGGACGGACCTGGGATGCCGGCTATACTGACGGCTACCGCATGCCGCTCGTCCGGCGTCATTTCGTAAGCGCGGCGCATCGCCCTGCGGACGTCATTTACATGCAATTGCGGCATCGACGCCCCCTTATGGTGAGGCTGATACAAGAGCATTTCCTCTGTGATGGGCGTCTTCGCATCAGGGTCCACCGCGATACAAACGCCGACATTGCCCAGTCCCAACCCCTCGGGAATAATTATCAACCGGTGTCTCACGCGCGCCTCGCTAATTGGAGAGGTCGCGGCGGTATCGGTGGAGATGTATACGTTGCAACTGTCTATCAGACGAACAATGCCAGAGCGTGTTCCCAGGTCTTCATCGATGACGATGGCGGCTTCGGAACCGGTCTTTTTGCGAAGCGCATCGACAAGATTATGGAAATCTTGCCTGGGCTTTCCGGGGACAGGGTGCCATGAGGGGTAGTTGACCTTCAAATAAAGTTCGACGCTTCCGTTTCCTTTGAATTCTTCCAGATACGCCTCGATCAGGGTATCCCAGCGGCGCCTGGGCTGAAACATCGCAATGGACACAAAGCGGAAGGGCTTATCCCGGGACGATGGCTCAGGTTGGATTGGCGGCACGAAAGGATTTTCCAGCCAGTGGTGAGGCCACCATACGATCTGTATCTTTTCAGAGGGCAGGCCGGCGGAGATGAAGGCTTCCCGCTCTGTTTCAGCCATGAGCCAGACCTGGTCCAGCCCGTTACATACTTCAATCCAGTCGGCAGGGGGCCGGTTGCCCTGCTCGCTGCTGTCAAAGGTGGTGGCGATTATGCGCAGGTTCGGTTCGGGCAGTCCAATGCCGAGCCAGAATTTATGCGGCACGTGGCAGATAATGGCGGTAACCGGCGGGATGAGCGGTGTAGCTTCAAGGGACCTGATGAGATCGAGGTCGCAGTCATCTATGCCAGGCTCTATATCTTTGCTGGAGTAAATCCTGATCGGCACCCCTGCCCTGTGAAGCGCAGCAACGGTTGATCTGGCCCCGACAGCATAGCCACTTCGATTATAAAACGGCGCAATCCAGAGCACCGTGCCCGACGGCAACGGCAGTTGTTCTCCCATTTCCTCTCCTCACCCTGCCGCCTCCCTTCCTGCCGGGAGCGGGCTTTGGGTCAAGTCGCGGCATATAGCACCGTTTCACCGATAAATCCCGTGTAGTTTCGCAGATAAAAGCGATACCCGGTCCCGAGGCTGTGAAGATAGAGCGGCACTTCCCACAGGTGGTCCGGCGAATGGTACACGCAAACACCCAAGTCCGGCCGGCCGGCCCGAATAGTTTTTTCGGCGCCTTTAAGGGCTTCAAGCTCTGCGCCTTCGATATCCATGCAAACAAAGGTCGGTTTGAAGCCGGGAAGGACATTATCTATGGAAACACATTGGATACTGTCTTTTGCCGATTCCAGGATTCTCGACCCGAAGCTTGTGTCCGAGTAGGTAAACGGTTTGATTGCCTCATGGCTGTATACGGCGCAGGGGAACGCAGTAACGTGCCGCGCAAGCTGCTCGTGGTTATTGGACAGATATTGCACCGTCTGCCTGAACTGATTGGGATCGGGCTCGAAGCAAACGAGTTCATCCACTTTTCCCACCTGGCTGAATATCCTCGTCATTTCGCCGACGCTCACCCCGCAGTATATAAAACGTGAATAGCCGCGAGCAAGCTGGACGCCCTTGGGAGTGTATTGTTCATCTCTGCTACTCATCGGGATCGCGACAGGTTTTCTCTGCAAATGGGTCTGCATGCATTTGACGAAAATCTCCCTGCTGAGGTCGTCAGCAAAAAGATCCAGGCAGGACTCGATGCGTTCTTTTTGCTCCAAATAGAATCGGAACCCTTTCTCTTCCAATTCCGCGGGCAGGCGAAATGGATTATGTATCTCGTAGATATCCATAAGAGAGATGATATTGGAAAACCCCAGGCCCCGTAATGTATCAGTGACTTCTTCGAGATACGTTTGATTCCCCAGGCAAACCACCACCAGCCCATTTTCCTGTTCATCCCTGGTAGGTTGATATTCAAAAGGGGAAAGGGCCGCAATATCCTCGAAACTGTTGCCGCGTCGAAATTTTCGGTCCAGTATGACAGATGCGGTGTAGCCGTAGCGCCGCATGATGATTTCTTTGAAGTAATGAAAAGACTCACCCGCTCCATAGACGATTATTTTTCGATCCCTGAATACTTTATCTATGAAAAAAGTATCTTCCGGGAACGCACGTTGCGTCAGTAGTCGAGAAATAACGGCTTTGTGCCCCTCAGGCAAAACTTTTTCCTTTCTTTGTCGCCAATGTACTAGGCTGGAATTGCATAAAGGTCAGTTTCATTGCAGCCCCACGAGTTATGGCGCAGGTAGAATTTGTATCCAGGCCACATGGAATTCACCAAATACGGAATCTCAAAAACACTTATAAAAGAATGATAGGCGCCAAGAACAAGCTTCGGTCTCCATTTGGAGATTGTCCTCAAAGCGCCATTGAGTGCTTCAGGAATTACATTCCCGGGAGGATCCATCTTAATTAGGGTTACCTTCTCCTCACCAAGAAAATCATCGAGACTAACAGTTCTTATCTTAATATCACCATCTATTCCTATAGCACTGGCAGCTGCGAGAAATGTATTATTGGAAGATGTAAAATTCAATTCAGTAGAGCTAGACCAGACACCGAGCTGATTTAATGAGACATTCCTCAAGTTGCAAACATTCTCAGATAGAGTAACGAAATTGCCTGGATCAGGCTCAAACGCATAAATGTTCTTATAGGCGATCCTCTGACTGTCGCATGCCTGAGAAAAAGCAGTCACTGAATCTCCGTCATATGCTCCAACGTCCACATACACTTCATCATTCGCAATCTGATATACATCATTTGTGAAATAAAAATAACACTCAGGTCCATTCTCAGAATATGGAGTTAAGCCAAACAAGCAAATTGGCTCGCTATACGTAAGCATAAAGTCTCTAAAAGTCGATATGTTGTCATTGCATATTAAAAACGTAAGTTTTGCTATTAGCACGTCCTTAGATTTCTGGTCAGCGAGAGTATCATAGACAGACCGTGCCATTTCTTGATTTTCGACTAATATATCGACAAGTTCATCTTGAGATTTTCCAGCAACTGCCCCCTGTATTGTCATCTGGGTTTGCAGCGAAAAATACAGGCTCGATGATGCATCGAAATCTTTTGGCCATTTGACTCGCTCCCTCATGAAGCCATTATCAAGTAATAACTTCTTGACGGTTGCAGCATAGGATTGAGTTGCTATAAGGATAATGCTATTTTTATGGGATGCCTTAAGTTCATCTAAAGAAATAATAGGCAAGTCACAATATAGAGAGCCCGATTTGGTACTATCGCTATTGCAGAAGCACACCGGGGAAATTCCTTTCAGCTGAAGGGCGAGCAGCAGTTCCTTCCCAAGGCTTCCGGTACCATACAATACGACAGGCATACCCGCCAGAACATCTTGCTTCTCCTTGCCAAACAACCAGTCAAGTAGTCGCATGGAGGGTGGTGCAGCGTTCACGCGCTCAGATATCTGTTTTACTATAGTATTCATATTCACTCCTTCAGCGGCTTTTGATGCCTAAATTGAGCGTTGTAGTTGGACGATCACACCATAATTCTTAGGTAACTTCACGCATAAACCTGATTTAAATCTAACATCAAAGTGATCCTTATGTAGCCGATTCTTAGGGATCAAGGAATCGCAATAAGCATCGTGTCGCCAAAATCTCGGCTAAAATGTCTAAAATATAATTTATAGTCAGGGACTATATCATGGACAAGCAGTGGAACTTCAAAAATGTCGGTCCTCTTGTGATAAGCGCTAATTATCAGTTTAGGACGACATTTTCGTATTGTTTTCGTTGCGCCATGCAACGCCTCTATTTCGGCTCCTTCAACATCCATCTTTATTAATGTGATAGGTTCATCTGAAATATCCTCATCAATGCTTGTGGTCCGAATCTCTGTTATGCTGGATGCACTGCAAAGATGACTTGTATCATTACCATTTTCTGAAACAATCCTGGCTCCTCCATTTTTAAGTACATTGGAGTCGACAAACCTGACTGTATCGGGATGCGACCACAGTCCAAACGGCCGCAACACGATATTGCTGTATTGAGCGGTATTCTTTTCCAGCTCGGAGAAGGTCATGGGATCTGGTTCAAAACAGATGATTTTCTTATATGTTAAATTCCTTTTGGTGCAGGCTTTTATAAATTCCTGGGCTGAATCACCAGTGAATGCGCCACCATCAATAAGAACTTCAAGATTGTTTAAGTGAATAATATCATTGTTGAACTGGAAATATGTATCGACAATGTAAGTGGTAGGCTGCGGTTGGGCCTGAAAAGTCGATCCTTCTGCATATTTGACGTCCGAATAATCGAGCAGAAAATTTAAAAAAGACTGGTAATCGCCGCCTCGAAACAAAAGGGCCGTACGAGTAAGAAACAAATCTCGCGATTTTTGATCTGAAAGCAAATCGTATACTCTGCTCAGTTGGTTCTCGTATTGAGGCAGGTCCTTTTCGGGCCAGTACCATTGCGCCAGATGTGTGTAGTAACAAAGGGCCTCCTGGTTCGATATCGCCCTCACCCTTCTTTGATCGAACCCCATTGCAACCAGGTGTTGTTTAAGCTCTTCACGATGTGCGCCGATGGTAATGATTATCAGGCTCTTTTTATGTTTTTCGCTAAGCTCGGACAAAGAGATGACCGGCAGGCCGCAATGCATTTGCCCCGCGCGTGAGGCATTACTGTCGCAAAAGCACGCCGGATTAATCCCATGCGACTTCAATATGGGATACAACTCCTTGCCCGCCGATCCAGCGCCATACAATACAACAGGCACCTC
>Ga0187771_10000799_pt1 | contig 20007 bp, 20 predicted proteins | sample 0116_SJ02_MP15_1_FD_133139 | JGI IMG/M metagenome (GOLD analysis project Ga0187771, IMG submission 133139) | Tropical peat soil microbial communities from peatlands in Department of Meta, Colombia - 0116_SJ02_MP15_10_MG | ecosystem: Environmental > Terrestrial > Soil > Wetlands > Peat | place...
CCGGAGGGGGTCTTTTCTCCTTTCATGGCAGAAGAGATCCCGCAGGCAAAGATCAATTCAGAAGTGGCAATGAGTTCCGCCAGCTTTCCCCCGATGTGCGAGGCCTTCTCAATCCCATTGTATTCTGCAATGAGGGATGCCGCTCCCAACAAGATATCCGTTGTGGCAGGTTTGCACCCGCAGTAGGTATGCCGGTGACATCTCGAAAATGCACTCGTCAGGGCCGCTGAAAATTGCCACTCTCCGCACATAAAGACCCTTTCCCAGGGCACCAGGACATTATCGAAAATGGTGATGGAACCGGTCTCTCCAAATTGGTCAACCGGCATCCTGAACCTCTTTTTCTGAGGATTAAACACGGACCGACATACCAAAATGACCCCCTCGGCATCCGCAGGAAGAGCAAAAGAGACCGCATAATCTTTTTCGTTCTCCGTCAAGGCCCTTGTCGGAAGAACGATCAATTCATCCGAATAAGGGGAGATCGTGTTGTGAGCCTTTGCTCCCCTTACGATCATGCCCTCCTCATTCTTCTCGATGACTCGCAAATAGAGATCTGGATCCGCTTGCTGATGGGGGCGCAGACTTCGGTCCCCTTTGACATCTGTCATGGCAGCACTTCCCACCAGATCATTCTTCTGAAAGAAGTCGAAGTATTTTAAAAAACGGCGATGATATTCGGTCCCCAATTTCTCGTCCATCAGGTAGGTGATCGCCCATAAGGCGGTGAGGGAGTCGTTTCCCATGCATCTCTGAATACACCCCCCGACCTTATGGCAACATCTTCGGACCATCGTAATCTTATTGATCAAATCGTCCGTGTTCCGGGCGAGGTGATTGAAGCGGTTGATTTTTTCTCCCTCCACATCGACGGTCATGAGATCGGCGTGCTCCGGATCTTGCGCGAGATCGAAAGTGAGCGATATCACATTGATACCTGGAAGCAGGTCCGGATGGTCACGGCCAACGATTTTTCCTCCCAGGTGGACATTCTTTCTCATCGAATAGAGTTTTGAGATATACTGACCGGAAGTTCTCATCTTCTTCTCCTTGATCGTCTCCTATTCAAGAATCTCTTTTTATTGCCCCACTCTTTCCCAAATATTTTTCGTAGAAGTCTCCCAACCCACCGCAAATGCCTTCTCTAAAAAACATGACAAAGATGATGAAGACGGTACCGAGCAACAGCATCCAGCGCTCCCAGTAACCGCTGAGGATATCTGAAATCAAGATGAACACCGCTGAACCAACCAGGGGGCCATAAAAGGATGAGACCCCTCCCAATAGGGCCATCATCACAATCTCCCCGGACATGACGAATCCGACGATATCGACGGAAACAAACTTAACGTAAATCGCATATAAGGCCCCTGCCAAGGCGGCCAGGGTTCCTGAAAGAACGAAGGCCATCAATTTGAATTTCTTGACATGACAGCCGATCGCCTCCGCCCTCATCTCATTTTCCTTGATTCCGTGTAAGACCTTTCCAAAAGAAGAGTCCGCCATCCTCTTGATCAGGAATGCGCTCCCTAAGAACCAGAACAACACAAAATAATAGAATATCAATTCCGTGCTCAGGGGGACGGTGAAAAACCCCAGATTGAGGTCCGGACGGAAAAGGCCTCTGAGCCCGCTGTCGCCCCCGGTAATATCCCGCATCCCATAGATCACAAAATAGGCAATCTGGTTAAAAGCGAGTGTGAGCAACCCGAAATAGATCCCCACCCTTTGGATTACTAGTATCCCGATCAGAAGGGCGACCGAGCCGCCCACTGCTGAACTTACCAAAAGGCCGGCCAAGAGGTGGACCTTCAAGTTGACCAGCAAGATTCCCATGGCATAAGCCCCGGCGCCGAACAAGGCAGCATGGCAGAAGGAGAGAAGGCCGACGAAACCTAACAGTATATTGAAGGCCATCACCAATAAGGCAAAGATAATGATATTGGTCGCCAGGGCTTTATAGGGAAGGATAAAAGGCAGGAGGATGAGAATGATACTGAAAATGGAGAGTTGGTAGGTTCCGATCCACTCCGCTGCGGATTTTTGCCGATTTTTATTTCCCACCGCCCCTACATCCTTCCCAGCAATCCGTAAGGCCTCGTCAAGAGGATGATGGCCATCAGAATGAAGATGACGATATTTGTTCCAATCGGCCATACGAGGGACGTTAAAGATTGGGCTAACCCGATAAGAATCCCGCCGATTAACGCCCCGGAGAGACTCCCCATCCCACCGATCACGACCACCACGAAGGTCGTCACGAGGATTTCCCACCCCATATAAGGTTTTAGACTTCTGATGGGTGCGGACAAGACCCCGGCGAGCCCAGCCAGGCAAGCGCCAAATCCAAAGACCAAAGTGAAGACATTGGAAATGTTGATCCCCAAACAGCTCACCATCGGGGAGTTCTCCGTTCCTGCCCTGATGATGGAGCCATATTTCGTCCTCTCAATAAAGAACCAGACAAGAATGACGATCAAGGACGTGAGGACCACCAAAAACAGACGATATTTCGGAAAGTACATAAAGCCCAGATTGATAATTCCCGGCACCTGTGGGGGAAGGGACTTTGCCATAGGGTTCCAGATGATCGTGATGATCTCTTGGACGACAAAGGCAATCCCGAAAGTGAGCAGAATTTGATAAATTGGTTCTTTGTCGTACATCCGACGCAAAATAAGAAACTCGATTCCTATCCCGAAACCTCCCATCAGAATCGGTACGGCGAGCAGGGCGACCCAGAAGTTTCCCAAATGCAGGGTGACCGTGTAGGCTAAATAGGCTGCGATGGCGTAGAAGGCCCCGTGAGCAAAATTCACAATCCCCAACATTCCAAAGATGATGGACAGCCCTAGGGCCAGGAGGATATAAATCACTCCCAATGTAATTCCATTCAGAATTTGAGATGCGATTAAGGGCAATGGCCCCCCTTTGCTGAGAAATACAGCGGACCGTTCCTTTCCCCAAAAAGGTGAATCTGAAAAGAACGGCCCATTGTTTCCGAAGGTCATAGCTTGGTTCTGAGGATATCTTTACACAGGCTCTCCTCTTTTGTAGGAAATGCCTCCCCTGACCCAACAATTTCTACATAATCGTCATCAAACTTCTTATCCTTGGGTGCTTTTCCTTTTGTCAAAAGATACGGGTGAATGCATTGGTGATCCCAATCCCTGATAAATTCCTCCCCGAAGGGTCCTGAGTATTTGAAGCCTTCCAGTTTTGGAATGACCTTGCCCGGTTCAAAAGACCCCACACTCTTCATTGCCTCGATCGTCACTTTCACGGCGATATAGTGATTGATGACTGAAAAACTGGCTGTGTCCTTGAACCTTTCCTTGTATTTTCTGGAAAATTCTCTCGAAAAGGCAGTATCCACCGTAGACCACCAGCTCACCCCGGAATAGACACCCTCGAGGGCCTCTGAACCGACCCCTCTGAACATCTCGAGGCCGGAACCGGGAGTGTGAATCAATGCCACTTTCTTTGCGCCAAATTCATGGGCTTGCTTGACCGCATTCATCTGATCTTCACCGAAGTTGACAATGGAGATGACGTCTGGCTTTGCGGCCATGGCCGATGTCAAGTAAGTACTGAATTCCCTCTCTCCCAGAGGCGTATAGATGTTCCCCACATGTCTTGCCCCCAATCCTCTCAGTGTCGGAACCATCACATCGAGCATCGAATATCCCCAAGAGTAATCCGCGGTGATGGTGAACCATTTCTTCCTTTCCGGCACCAACTTCATCATGTTGACCACCGCTGATTTGGCCATCGTAAAATTTCCCGGGTCCCATCGGAAGGTATACCGGTTGCAAGCCTTACCCGTAATTTCTGTTGCCCATCCCTCGGTCCAGAAGAGGGTCTTTTGATCCAACGCGACCTCCTCCATAGCCAGCTGGACGGCACTGCTGCAGGAGGAGATGATCAATTTCGGATGTTCTTTTTCAATCACCTCTCGCATGCGCCTCACCGCCACGCCCGGCTTCAGCTCCGTGTCTCGAATTTCTAATTTGATCTTTTTCCCAAGCAAACTATAATTGATCTCTTCCAGAGCCATCTGCATCCCTTCAACGGTTCTCTTGCCCGAAGCCGCGAAAGGGCCGCTGAGGTCGTCCACGACCGCAAAAACCACAGGTTCCTGGGCATCGCTTTTAGTTACTCCCCATTGAGAAAGGGAAAAGAGGGCCGCCATGGATGCAGCGCTTTTTAGGAAATCCCGCCGATTCCCTAAACCTTTTTCACGTCCTTCTTTCATCTTCCCACCTCCTATGCGAATGAAATTGAATCACCCCTTTGCCCGATTCCATCAGCCCGCGATTCACCTCCTTCCACCCTCTGGCTAAACCAAGAGATACCTCTTCATCAGAGATTCATCCCTCAATATTTCCCCAATGAGCCCTGAATAGATGATCCTCCCCTCATCCATGATATAAGAATAATCGCTCACCTTTCTGGCCACCTCCAAACTCTGTTCCACCAGCAAGATGACGATTCCCTCCTCCCTTATTCTTGTGATTAACTCCGTGATCGCCTTTATGATTAAAGGTGCAAGCCCTTCCGATGGTTCATCCAAAAGCAAAAGAGAGGGGTTGCCGATCAAGGCCCGAGCGATGGAAAGCATCTGCTGCTCTCCACCGCTTAACAACTTCCCTCGCTGTGTTTTTCTCTGCTCCAAAATAGGGAGGATTTCGAAAATTTTTTCCACGGTCCAACGGCCTCTTCGACACATGGCGATGTTTAAATTTTCGAGAACGGTCAATGTAGAAAAGATCTCCCGGTTTTCTGGAACATAGCCGAGCCCTTTCCTTGCTATCTCAAAAGGTCTCAAACCCGTTATCTCTTCTTCCCCAAAGTAGATGCTGCCTCTCTGGGGACGAATCAAACCGATAATGCTCTTCAGCGTTGTGGTCTTGCCCGCCCCATTTCTTCCGAGGAGTGTGATCACGCTATTGCCCTTCACTTCAAGGGAAACCCCCTGCAAAATATGGCTCTCCCCGTAGTAGGTGTGAATCTCATTCACCCTAAGCACTGTCGATATCCCCTAAGTAAGCCGTTCTGACCAAGGCATCCTTTTGTACCACGGAGGGTACTCCATCTGAGATCACTTTCCCCTGATGGAGCACGGTGATCTTATCCGAAATCGACATGACCATATTGATTTTATGTTCGATGAGCAGAATGGTGATGTCTTTGTTAATCTCCCTTATTAATTCGATCATCCGGTTCGTCTCTTGAGGAGCCAGTCCACTGGTCGGTTCATCCAAAAGGAGTAGGATCGGATCGGTGGAGAGGGCGATGGCCATATCCAGGGTTCTCTGTTCTCCGTAAGAAAGTGTTTTGGCTTGCCAGGCTGCCCTGCCGAACAATCCAACCTTGTCCAATATTCCGAGAGACTTCTCTGTCAAATCCTTTCGGTCAGAGACTTTCTTGAAGATATTGAAATTTCCCTTCTCACGTAATTGGACCGCAATTCTAACGTTTTCGAGCACCGTCAGGGCCGGGAAGATATTCTTTATTTGAAAAGACCGACCAATCCCGAGGTGGGCTATTTTATACGGTTTGAGACCAACGATATTTAAGCCTTGAAACTTGATCGTTCCTAAATTGGGTGAAAGGTGTCCACAGATCACGTTAAAAAGCGTCGTCTTGCCAGCACCGTTTGGCCCGATGATGGAATGTAACTCGCCCTTTTCTACTTCGCAGTACACCTCATCTAAAACCCTTAAGGCCCCGAAATTCTTTGCGAGGTTTTCTATCTTTAAGAGAGCCATGACTCAAATTCTTTCATTCAAGGATGCCCATCGATAAGGGGGATTCCTATGATGATCTTCCTTCCCGGTGACTCCTCACATCCCCATGCCTCCGTCCACCCTGATCACTTCGCCCGTGATATAAGATCCTTTAAAGGCAAGAAAGCTGACCATTTCCGCAATTTCTTCCGGTTTTCCAGGACGGCCCAATGGGATGATCTCAACCGCATAACGGATCTTCTCTTCGGTGTCGAAAAGAACAGAGGTCATGTCTGTCTGCAGATACCCTGGGATTACAACATTGGCTGTGATCCCCTTTTTCGCGACCTCTTTCGCCAATGATTTTGTAAAACCGATCAGCCCTGCCTTGGCTGAACCATAGGCAGTATCTCCCGGATAACCGTGAAGACCAGCAACCGAAGAGATATTGACAATCCTGCCCCAGCCTCTTTCCAGCATGAGCGGCACCACACACCGACAGCAATTGAAGGTCCCTCTCAAGATAGAATCAATGACCAAATCCCAGTCTTCAGAGGGAAGTTTTTGAACCCTTCCTCCCCGGTGTATGGCGGCATTGTTCACCAGGATATCTATTCCCCCAAATTTCTCAACGGCTTGATCGACCATGGATTTGACTTCCTCTTCCTTGGCAACATCTGCCTTCACCATCATTGCTTCACTTCCGATCCCTCTGATGTTCTGGACCACCTCCTCTGCGGCATCCCGTCGGGTTCTATAATTGACGATCACATCGGCGCCGTGTCCGGCCAGGTCGATCGCAATCGCCCTGCCTATCCCGCGGGATGCCCCTGTGACTAATGCAACTTTCTTCATCGTACCCATCCCTCTCTCCCTTATCACGAAAACCGGAAAAGGGTGGCCTTGCTGCTCATTTTCCTTCAGGAATGAACTGGAAGAAGATGAAGAGATCCGGCGTCAATACCGGACGTTCGGTATTTTATTAGCTCGAAATATTTTGTCAAGAAAAAAATTGGAGAATCTCAGGTGAAAAGACCGGTTCGATCAAGGCCCAAATTACCCAAGCTGGATTAAAGACAGCGGCCCAGGCGGTTTACTCGGTGGAGACCATTGAAGCCTGCGAGACCAGGCTGATGCAAACTTCGGGCAGGGCGGGGAGAAGCCTCTCTCAACCCTTCCCTGTGAAAAGGCCCTCATTCGGAGGGCCTCCCAGGGGATCCCTCTACGTCAAGACAAAGGACGAGCACTCATTCAAGTTAGGGCTTGAAAGAGACAAAGGCCCCCTCCTTATATTTCCTAACGATCAGTTTATCCTTCTCCAGTTGATCGAATGCATTGAGGACAACCGTTCTGCTTACGTCAAAACTATGGGCCAGTTCCTCTTGTATTAATCTTTCGCCCTTTTTGAATTTTCCAGAGAGGATCATTTTCTTCAGTTTATTATAAACCTCTCCATTGAGGTCTCTTCTCCTCAATCTCCTTTGAAAAATTTCTCGAATCACTTCTTCTGGTATTTTATGTTTCATACAAAACCCCCCTTCTGAATGGCTCATCCCGGGATTTCTATATCTCTAAAATATAGAGAACCTCCGGAGCACCCGTCTCTTTCATTCCTCCCTTTGATCTGCCAGCGTTCCTATCTCTCAATACTTTCCTTTTTGGACATTCCCTCTTCCGTACAGATTTCACCCGCATCGGGCCATCCTTTAAGAATTGCCATCCATAATATAAAAGCAATAACACGGGATTTCAAGAGATCTTTTATCAACCCGCAACGATCCCGACACCTCTTTGCTTCAACTGACCCTCGATTCAAACACCGTCGGTGAAGGCAAGAAATACAATGGCCCGAAACAGGAAAATTTCTCCTACGAGCGAAAGGTGAGTTCTTTGAAAGCTTAATCAATTGGGCGGAAAAGGTCAACAAAAAATTGAGGGTTCTTGACACGACGGCCCTGGCTCTCTATTATCCTCTTGATCGGAAGGGGAAATCTTTTGGAGGCGCCAGAAGATCATGGAGGGTCGAGACTTTACTCCGGAAGCATCTCCAATTTTGTGATGACATAGTGAACATTAAGAGAGCAGGGCGGACCAAGCTTCAAAAGCTTTAGGATTGCGGGTCATTAGAAGATGAGGGCGAGCATTCGTGGTCAATGAAAACCAGGTTTTCTTGTTGTTGGAGCGTCTGGAGCTAATTCATGAGTGGTTCCGCCCTAAATCTTTTTCAGCTGGCCCGCCTGCTGCCTGAAAGTGGTCTCTCTATGGTTTTGTGTCACGGAAAAAGAGATGCTTACCATTACTCCGAAAGAACTGCAGGATAATCCAAAGTATCTTATAATGGATTGTTGGACTTCGGATGGAAGCACGACGACTTCTTTTTATCTGAATCGATAGCTCAGAGGTGAAACGATTATGAGAATTCGAAAGCCAGGAAAAGTTAGAGAAGGGATTTGGTTTTTGGGCTGTGAAGAATCAGGAATCTACCTTCTGGAGGGGAGAGATGGATCGATGATCATCAGCGGGGGCATGAGTTATATCGTGCCAGAGATCCTCCGGCAATTTCAGGAGTTCGGGATTGACGAGAACCGGATTGCGAAATTATTGATTCTCCACGCCCACTTCGATCATGTGGGAATCGTTCCCTTTTTTAAGCGTCGCCACCCCGACATGGGAATCTATGCCTCCGAAAGAGGGTGGGAGATCCTCCGAATGGAGAAGGCGATCCATACGATCAATGAGTTCAGCAGATCCGTTGCAAAACGGATGAATCGGGAAGACGTTTATTCCACCTGCGATCTGGACTGGCGAGACGACGTGGCTGGCCAGACCGTCCGCGAAGGCGACCGGATCGATCTGGGTGATCTCGGGGTCTCCATCCTTGAGATCCCAGGCCATTCGTCATGCTGTGTGGCAGCCTACGCCCCAGAATGGAAGACTCTCTTTCCATCGGACGGAGGAGGGATTCCATTCGATGAGACCATCATCACCTCGGGAAATTCCAATTACACCAAGTATCAGGAGAATCTTGAGAGGCTCAAGGCCCTCGAAGTGGATTACTACTGTGCTGACCACTATGGATATGTGACCGGAGAGGAGGCCCGGAGGTTCATCTCAAAAACGATTGAAAGGGCGAAGGGATTACGCGCCCTCATCGAAAAGGTTTATCGGAGTACCGGAGATATCGATCTGGCTGCCAGAAAGCTGGTCTCCTCTTTTTATCAGGAAAATCAGGGGTACTTCCTTTCTCCTGAAATCTTTCTCGATGTGTATCGCCAGATGGTGCGGCACGTCGCAAGTGTAATGAAAACTCCCTGAGCAACGATGGGAACCGACTTGAAGAAGAAATACCTGGGTGCCATGGTGGGCAGTGCCATTGGGGATGCCATCGGCGAGCTTGCTTTCAGATTGCCTGAAGAGCAACGTCTGTGCGCCCTCGTGGATCGAATGGAGGAGATCATCTACACGGACGACACTGCGATGGCGATCGGCCTTGCAGAATCGATTCTCCAGAAGAAAGGAATCGACCCCCAGCACCTCGGGGATATTTTCTTTAGGAATTTTTGTCGTGAACCATGGCGGGGATATGCATCAGGGCCTCCCACCATTTTTTCCATGGTGCAGACCGCTGGGGTCTCTTATGCCGAGGGGGCGAGGAGTCTTTTCGGCGGGGCCGGTTCGTTGGGAAATGGAGCGGCGATGAGGATTGTCCCGGTTGGGTTGTTCTTTCACCATTCTGAAGACCTGTATCAGATGGCAAGTGCTTCGGCGGAAGTCACCCATGCCCATCCAGTGGGAAAGGACGGGGCAGCCGTGCAGGCCTGGGCAATCGCTCAGGCGGTGAGGCTCGATTCCGAAGAGGAATTTCCCTTAGAGAGATTTACTCAAGGGCTGATGGAATTTGCCCGGACGCCAGAAATTCGAAAGAAGATGATGCTCCTCCGGATATTGATTAACCAAAATATCACCTCAGAGGCCGCCGCAGACCAGTTGGGCCGCTCCGTGGCGGTCGACGAGTCGATGCCTTTTGCCATTTACTGCTTTCTTCGGCATCCCAGATCTTTTGAGGACTGCCTCTTTTCTGCCATCCTCAATGGTGGTGATCGGGATACACTCGGTGCAATGGCCTGCGCCATCTCCGGGGCTTATTTGGGTATCGAGGCCATCCCGGGCTCGTGGCGAAATAAGCTCGAAAATCGAGCCCTCATTGAAAATCTGGCATCTTCTCTGTCGGAGATTTAGATCCCTAAGATATCTCTGACCTTGTGGAATAGGGGCTTGCTGATTTGAACTTTCAGATAGAGGTCTCCGGGCTCTCCTCCGCCCCTCCCTTCTGCTCCCATCCCTTTCAGCCTTATTTTCTGACCACCTCTTATCCCAGGAGGAATGGTCACCATCAGCTCTTTGGACCTTTTCCGATGAACGTATTTTACTTTCCCTCCTTCCTGGGCTTGCCGGGAATCGAGGACGATAACACCCTGCCAGTCTCTCCCTCTTTCGGTTCCCTCAATTCCCAAGACCTTTTTGAAGAGATACTGGGTCAATTTACCGAGATGTCCTGGAAAAATCTCGGAGGAGGTTTGGATCTCAGAGCGATGATCTCCCCTACCACTTTGGCCGAAAAATACGAACCCTCTGCCAAAAACTCCCGGCCTTCGAAATTCGAACGTGCGATACCCTTGGCCATACGATTCTCTGAAAATCTCATCAAAATTTCTGAATCCGAACGCCCTTGCCATCTCTTCAAAGATTTGATGGATGTCTGAGCCTCTGAAGATGTCCTGTTCAGAATAGCTCTCCTTGAACCGGTCGTAACCGGAAGCTCCATACCGTTCCCGCAACAGATCATAATCTCTTCTTTTTCTGGGGTCGGCGAGTACAGCGTAAGCTTCGTTAATCTCCTTCATCTTCTCCACCCCGGCTGGATTTTCTTTATTCCGATCCGGATGATATTGGAAGGCCAACCTCCGATAAGCCTCTTTGATATTCTGAGGAGTGGCATCTCTGGCTACCCCCAGAATCTGGTAATAATCTCTCTGACTCATGAGTTTTACTTCCTCTCCTGGATCCTTTTTTTAATATAACCGATTACTGCGTCTCACGCTTCATTTGCAACAGGCTTGAAGACGGGAGGACCATCGGGAGGTGGGCTTCCGATCTCTTCTCTCATGAAAGGGGACGAGAGAGCCGCGTCGTGAACCCGATGCCGCTGTGCTGTTACAATAGATAAGACAAAATAGCATTCCCCTTAGAAATGTTCGTCTTGGTCTGTGCCCGGAAGGTCTTCTATTTGAAAACCGGTACTCCGTCCCCAAGCACTCGTCTGCCAGTTGTCGATGCGGCTGGATTTAGGGATCCAGGGTGGAACAGTCACACACAAGTGGTTGGACAAGGAGTAGACATAGGGTTCGTACATCCGCCGAAGCTCTGATAGCTTTTGATCGACGGCGTCTCCTTCACGAAGCCCCAGGCCGGCCGCATCCAAATGGGTGCGCAAAGAGGCCAATTCCGCCGAAGGAAGGCGATCTTGGTCTGGCTCCCGGGGAGGGGAGTTGAATATTTGAGCGAGATCAACAATGGCGTGTCGTGTGATGGCAAACGTCAACTGGGCTTGACGCTGACAGGCCCCCTCCAGACTGACGATGGCGAACGCACTCGTATCCAGAATCACGGTGAGAGCCCCCAGCCAAGATTGGTTGTCGTGATGCGAACGAAAATAAGCAAGCACGGGATAGGAGAGATGGCTTTCGAGCAAATCCGCGGACCAGCGTTCCCACTCATGGAGCAGTTGCCGAAGATCTTCCAGACCACGGTCATGGCTGTGGCGGCGAAACATCTCGGCGGCAGTCGGGGGTGAACCAGCACGTGCGTCCAGCAGTGAAATGTTGACTTCGCGCCGGGAGAAAGATTGGTTCAGCACAGGGAGGTAACCTATGACGAGTGCAAGAAAGCCAAAACCCATTCCCGCCTCAAATGCAATGAGACCCCTTCCCAGCGGGCTGCCGGGTGTGACGTCACCCAACCCGAGTGTGAAAAAGCTGGTACCGCTCAGATAGAGATAACTACTGAAACCGACGGCTCCGTCCGGCGTTTTGATCGGCGAACCAGATGCCCAGAGCAGGAGCGCAAATCCAATGATCAGCCCGGTTGCCCAAAGAATCAACAGCAGAAGCAACGAAAGAGGGCCATAAAAGCTCAGATAGGTTTCCTGCCGCTTCCCCGAAGATAACGAGCGAACCGCCACCGACCAGGATAACCAAGTGTATTGATAAAAGAGGCGAGCAAGACTGACCGGACGTGTCACGCGACGGGGGAGAACGATCGTCTCAAAAGCATCCCCTAAAACGACCAAGATGATCGCAACGCCAAGACCAACCAGTAGGATTGACACACGACCTCCACTTTCGCTCTATTATAACCCTAAACCAAAAAGATGGGAATCCTGACCCTTGAAGGAACCGGGGTCATCGGATCGGCAAGGATGAAGGATCTTCCAGAGTTTTCTGGATGGTTTGGCCCTGAAAAAATTCGTTTTGATTCTTTTCTTGATAGGGGGACCGTTTTTCTTCCCTTCGGAGCAGCAGTAGCCGGACAAAGGGGAAATGGGGTATAATTTACCTGAAGGGTCGCCAGGAAAGGAATCGAGTTACGGTTTAAGACGGGGAGATGAAAGCGAAAGTCTTCTTTTTGGTCATCATGCTGATTTTTGCCCTGATGATGCCCCTCTCCGAGGCTCAACAGGAAAGCTCAAAGGTTGGCAGCACTCTGATCTATGCCATCGGCACGGATGCCCTGACGCTCGATCCACAGTTTGTCACCGACATCCCTACCGCGAGAGTGATGATGCAGATTCATGAAACCTTGATCAAATATGACACGGACATGAACCTAATCCCGTGTCTCGCTGAGTCATGGGCGGTTTCAGAGGACTTCTTGACATGGACTTTTGAACTTCGAAAAGGCATAAAATTCCACGATGGCACGGCCTTCAACGCTAGGGCCGTGAAATATACCTTCGATCGGATCAGAGACCCTGTTATCGGTTCACCCAGAAAGAGCGCGATCAACATGGTGAGAGAGGTGAAAATCTTAGGTGAATACACGGTCTCTTTCACCACGGATAAACCCTTCGCCCCTTTTCTGAATCAGTTCACGGCATACAATCTGGCGATCATCAGTCCAGCGGCAGGCGAAAAATGGGGAAAGAGGTACGGCGAGAACCCTTCGGGGACCGGTCCTTTCAAGTTGGATAGCTGGATACCCGGAGAGAGGATCCTTCTTGCCCGAAATGGAGGCTATTGGGACAAGAAAGCTTATACAGAAAAGCTGGTCTTCAGGGTTGTGCCCGACGACTCCGATCGGGTCACGCTTTTATTGAAGGGCGAGGCGGACTTGATCTCTCCGGTTCCCGCTACCTTTTTGGACAAGTTGAGTCACTCGAAGGAGATCAAGATCATTCGGGAGAAGGGATTTCGAACCATCTATATTGGCCTCAACAACAGAATCAAACCTTTTGATGACCCCCGGGTCCGAAAGGCTGTAAGTCACGCGATTTCAACCAAAGAGATTTTCGATCGGATTCTTAAAGGTTTTGGAACATTGGGTGGGGGCCTCGAATCACCTGCCATTCCCGGAGCCCTCAAGGGCCTCGGGCCCTACCCGCACGATCTCTCTCAGGCTAAAAGTCTTTTGGCCGATGCGGGATACCCCAATGGTTTCAAAACGACTTTTTATGTTCCCATCGGCCGTTACTTCATGGGTCGAGAAGTGGCTGAGGCGATTAAGACTCAACTCAAGGAAGTACAAATTCAGGTCTCTATCGAGACACTCGATTGGGCGACCCTGATCACCCTTCTCGAAAAGGGAACAGATGTTCCCATGTTCCTCATGGGAAAGGGAAGCCCGACCGGAGATCTCGATCTTACCCTGAACCTGAACGTCAGGACAGGGGGAAAGATGAATTACTTCCAGTACTCGAATCACAAGGTGGATTCACTCATTGCTGAGCAAGAGGCGGTACCCGATCCGGGAAGGCGGTTCAAGATCCTTCATGAGATCCAAAAAATTGTCTACGAGGACTGTCCTGGGATCGTTCTCTTTTACGAAGATCAGATCTTCGCAAGACGGACGAGTGTCCATGGCGTCGAAGTATACCCTAACGAATTTGTCGGCCTCTCCAGGGCATTGAAAATGGAGTCGATCCCACCCTCTCCCCACCGTAAGAAGGAATCAAAATCGTGACATAATGATTTGCTGGCTTCTGACTCAGGGCCGGCCTTGAATTGGTCTCTGACTTTGCGTTTTGCCCACACAGCGGATAAGGGATTTCATGAATGTCAGATGGAGTGGCTGAAGAATGGATTCGTTCGTCTTTCCCTCCCAACCGTGGTTTTTGGTCCATGGCCTGGATAGATCACGACATCGTCACCCAGAGGGAAAATTTTCTCCCGCACATTACGGATGAGGCCCTCATAATCGCCCCCAGGGAAGTCGGTCCTTCCGATGGAGCCGGCAAAAAGAGTATCTCCAACAAATACTGTCTTGTCAGTGAGTAGTGAAATTCCACCTGCCGAATGCCCGGGGGTGTGGAGGACTTTCAGCGAGATATCGCCAAAGGTGATGAGGTCTCCTTCCTCCACGTAACGGTCCGGAGGAGGAGAATTGTCAACCTTCATCCCCCACATCCCGCCGCTGGCTGCCTGACGGGTGATCATGGGAGCGTCGGCGCGATGGATAATCAGTTGAGCTCCGGTCACCTCCTTTAAATGCTTGTTCTCCGCGGAATGATCAAAATGGCCATGGGTATTGATGACATAGACACAGCGCAGATTATCCTTGGCCAGTGCCATCAATATCTTGTCCACATCGCCTCCCGGATCGATCACTGCTGCCTGCCTCGTCCGTTCACAACCGAGAATATAGCAATTTGCCTGAATGGGTCCCACCACTAACATCTTCACTATCACAGAACACCTCCTAAGATATTGTTTAAAATCGGGGCGGTCGGCAGAAAAAACGAGAATACGAGAAGTCCTTAAACAATAAAATAATAACAGAGAGGAACGCCGTCAAGGACATTTTTCCAACTTTATCAATGACCAAGAGCTATGCTTGATACAATGGGAAGAACAATGGAAAAAATGTTATATTGTCTCATAACGCATTTGATTACCGGGCAAGGAGGAAACCGAGTATGAAACGTTATATAACACTGATGATCACAGTGCTGGCCTTAGGGATCCCGGTTCTTGGCCATGGGGCCACCTGGCAAATGGACCCCGATCATTCAAGTTTCCAATTTAAGATTCGCCACCTCACCGTCTCCAATGTCAGGGGTGATTTCAGCAAGGCGACTGGGGTCGTCACGATGGACGATAAGGATATCACAAATATGAGGGTTGAGGTGACCATCGTTGCAGCCTCTGTGAATACAGGCCATGCAAAGCGCGACGAACACCTGAGGGGCCCGGACTTTTTTGACGTGACCAAATACCCAACCATCACCTTTGTCTCCAAAAAAGTGATGAAAGCTGATACGAACAGGTTGAAAGTGATAGGAGACCTGACCATCCACGGTACGACACGAGAAATAACGGTGGATGTGGAAGGGCCGACCCCAGAGGTGAAAGACCCTTGGGGAGGCATCAGGCGGGGTGCTACCGCCACCACAAGAATCAACCGAAGGGATTTCGGCATGACGTGGAACAAGGTACTCGATCCAGGAGGCCTGTTAGTGGGTGAAGATCTGGATATTTATGTAGAGGTTGAACTGGTCAAGAAGTAATGGGTATGGAGAAGCTGTAAGCTCGCAATCCAGGGCAACGATTCGATAACGACGATGCCCCCCCATTCAACACGAGTTGTTGAAGGAGAGGAAAGTCCTAGGGGAGATTGCCTTTGAGTCCTATTGCTTCTGCTACCTCCTGCATCCCTTTTATCGTGTCATCAATCAGTTCATCCAGTCCAACTTGCAGCATCCCCGCTCCCTTTTCGATGATCGAACGGTCTACGCCAGCTGCAAATCTTTTGTCCTTCCATTTGTTCTTCACCGATTTCACTTGAACATCTAAGACGCTTTTTGAGGGGCGTACTAAAGCGGTCGTCGCGACGAGTCCTGTCAGTTCATCGATAGCATACAGGGCCTTTTCCAAGTTCGTCTGCGGAATAACGTCGGAACAGATTCCCCATCCGTGAGAGACTGCGGCCCGGATATATTCCTCCGGCCAGCCATGCTCTCTGAGGATCTCCCCGGTTTTGGTGCAGTGGTGATCGGGAAACTTTTCATAATCGAGATCATGAATGAGGCCGATGACCCCCCATTTCTCCTCATCTTCGCCGCGCTTCCTTGCCATGTAACGCATCACCCCTTCGACGGCATAGGCATGCTTGCGCAAGCTATCCGTTTCGTTATACTGATGTAGAAGTTCTAAGGCTTCCTGCCGTGTTGGCATTTTTTGTTCCATCGCTACCCTCCTCCCATCTTTTTCTTTCATTTACCATGTATTGCATATGTTGGTCAAGTCCGCCTTGAGAAGAAGTACGGTGCCCAATTCTGAGGGGAATCTGGCTGCAGTCCCGTGAGTGCTCTTAGCATCGTTCACTTTCCATTTCGCCGTTCGGCCACCTCATCCATGGACAAACAGACGGAGTCCCTTTATACTTAAAACAAGTCCATTAACAAAGATGACTGTCCCGATGGTTTGACATTTTTTCCGAAAGATTCTAATTCATTGGCTCGTCGTTTCTCTGCTGATCGCCGGGGCGTTTTAGCTTGCTGACATCGGTAGATGATAAAGGCCGGCGACAACTTGAAGGAGGTCAGAGCTATGACAAAGTGGGTGATTGATGTGGACCATGCCGGGGCGAGGTTTGCCGTGCGCCACTTTATGATTGCGAATGTGGTGGGTCTCTTCAGTCGAGTGAGCGGCGTCATTCAATTTGATCCGCCTGACACCGCTCATTTATCCGTCGAAACCGAAATAGATGTCGCCAGTCTCACCACCGGCCATCCCATGCGTGACGAGCACCTCCTCAGTTCCGATTACTTTGACCTCGGAAAATATCCTAAGATTTTTTTTAGAAGCACGGGAGTCGAAACCATTGGTGGTAACCGTTTCAAAGTGAAGGGTGACCTCACCCTTCGCGGGACGACACACCCGATCACCTTGGAGGCAGAGTATTTTGGTCCGGTGAAGAGTCCGTTCAGCGGAAAAATCTGTCTTGGCTTTACTGCCACAGGCAAGCTCAATCGTCAAGACTATGGGATGACGTGGAATGAGGCGATGGAGGGCGGTGTGGTCATGGGTGAGGAGGTCCAGATCACGATTGACTTGGAAGCTGATCTCGCCACGGATTGACAGGCTGAGAGGATATAGCTTCATCGTTTCCCTTGCCCCATGTCTGCATTGGGGCGCGGGGCAGACAGACGCGTCGAAAGCGTGGCGGAATGGTTGCCAGGAAATTTTAGCGCCCAAAGTTTCTGAGACTCCAACCCCCATGCGAAGATTGCACGTCCCCTAACGAAAGATATGGGATTTGATCATCGTTTCAAACTGGACCCAGTCCAAAGAGTCCTTGGCAAAGAAGCAGCTGGCCCCGCATTGGAACGCGGCCTTTCGGTATTCAGGAGTATCATAATCTGTCAAAACGATAACCCCAGAACGCTGTCAAAACATCATTGATCTTAGACCCTTTTCTCTTATCAGCCTATCCCTGGCTTAACTGCTGAGACCTTGATGCTGACCACCGAGTTTGCCAAATCACTGGCTTTTTCGCGGGACAGCTTCAAATTCTTAGCGATCTCCCTGGCTGTCGGGTCATTGGCTAAGAGCTCCGTAGAAAAAGCGGCCTCGCCTACGACCTTCGTCTCCTCAAATCCTGCTTCCCGGATCGCTTCTAGGTACTCCTTCTTCGTAATCGCCCCCGCTATGCAACCAACGTACGCAGCCACAGAATTTCTGATCTCCACGGGCAGCTCTTTCAGCAGGACAATATCAGAGACCATCAACTTTCCACCCGGCCTGAGTACACGGAAGGCCTCTCGGAAAACTCGCTTCTTACTTGGGGAAAGATTGATTACGCAATTGGAGATAATGACATCCACCTGATTGTCACCCACGGGCAGGTTTTCAATCTCTCCCAACCTGAACTCCACATTGTCATAGTTACCTTTCCGGGCATTCTCTCTGGCGCGGTCAAGCATTTCTGGAGTCATATCCACTCCGATGACCTTCCCCGTCTTGCCTACCTGGTTGGCAGCGAGGAAACAATCGAAACCCGCTCCTGAACCCAGATCAAGGACAGTTTCTCCCTCCTTTAAAGAGGCCAGGGCAACCGGATTACCGCATCCCAACCCTAAGTTTGCCCCGTCTGGAACGGCGTTCATCTCCTCTTCCGTGTACCCGATACGTTTACCAATATCCTGTGCCAAATCAGCGCCCCCGCAACACGATTTCGCAGGAGCACAACACGAGCTATCTTGTCTCGCAATTTTGGCGTACCCCTCCCTTACCACTTTTCTCGTTTCTTCCTTATCCATCTTCGATCCCCTCCATGTTATTTTGCCCCATCACTTCCCATGACTTCCCTCATCATGGGACCCAGCAGCCCTTTCACCATGTCTCCAAATTCATCAGCCTTAATTAAAGTGAAACAACATACCTTCCCATCTTTTTCCCAGCTGACAAGGGCCAACTTATCCCCTGCGTGGATATCGGCTTTGTCTCTGATCTCTTTGGGAAGGACCATCTGGCCGCGTTCATCTACACCGAGCAGCGCATCGACCTTGCAGCAACTCATTTTCCCGAAGGCAGGTCCGAAACAAGATGCTTTTTCAGACTTTTTAACCATTCTCCTCACCTCCTAAGTAAGTATTCTGTATAATACGGATATTCTTATTTATCAGATTATACTGAATAATATAAATAGTCAGAAAATCCTTGTCAAGTCTTTTTTTGAATGTTGGGGGGAAAAGGCTGAGCACAGATTCTAAGGAGCCTCTTAGATGTACGGATGCTGAGGGGATTAGGTCCCTTTTAATTCTCGATATATTTTCTTTGTGGTTGGAGTGGGGATACTTAATTTTTTCCCGAGGTTGATAATCGTGCCACCGAAAAGCTCCAATTCGCTGTTCCCTCTCTTCTGGTGGATATCTCTCTGCAACGAGGTTTGCGTGTCGCGAGGAAACATCATTGCCTTCTTGACAGAAAGGTCTATGATTCCATTGGGCAGCCTGATGTTCTTCTTCAAAGCAATGGAACGAATTTCATTCATAATGCCAATCACCTCTTCTCTTAGCCGAGCATCTTCCAAAATTTCTCCAAGGGCACGATTATAGCGAGCCGAGATCAGGCCGAAACTTGCTATGAAAATATACTTCTCCCAGATCGCTGGATTGGCATCATCCTTCCACTCATAATCCGTTGAAGATCTTTCGAGGATCCCAAATATTTCGTGGGGAACGTAATCCGGATGATCTGGGTCTTTCCCAAAGATAATTTTCCCCGGTTTTCCAATATGAACGATAATCCCGGGTTCTTCGATATGAGCGGAGAGGTAGACACAGGCGGGAAGAATGATTCCGGTCTTAATTTCATTACGAAGTCTTTCCTGAATATCGGCACCGTTCAATGGAGGTAGAATAACGGTCTTCTCTTTTATTCGATTTTTGATCGAAGTTCCAACGCCCATGAGATCATACCCCTTAACGGCGATCAGAAAAATGTCAATTTCGGGTAGGTCGCTGCCCCTTTCCGTAGCCAGCGTGGGTCTGCAAGTCAAACTTCCGAATTCAGGAGATTTAACGATGAGGCCATTTCTTTTAATCGCCTCGAGATGCTTTCCCCGGGCTACAAAAAAGAAATTCACAGGAGGACCAGGATTTGAAGATAAGGCATGGGCCAACTTCCCTCCAAAATAGCCTCCCACACCACCCAGGCCAATGACACAGAAATTTAAGTTGCTCATACTCTGCCCCGTCTCAATGTTATGAAATCGAAAGGGCAGAACCGCTTGGCCCTGCCCTTTCAGTTTTTGATCCCCTCCTGCCTCCCCTTAGCAAAGGGAGGGGACAAATAAAAGAGAGAGGTTACTTATTCATCAAATAATCATGAACTGAATTGGCGGCTTTTCTTCCTGCACCCATGGCCAGGATGACAGTGGCTGACCCGGTCACGATATCTCCTCCTGCCCAGACTCCAGGTTTTTTGGTCTTCCCGGTTTCGAGGTCAGCAACGATATACCCTCTTTTATTAAGCTCCAGACCCGGCGTCTGTGTTGGAAG
>Ga0187771_10000800_pt1 | contig 19970 bp, 23 predicted proteins | sample 0116_SJ02_MP15_1_FD_133139 | JGI IMG/M metagenome (GOLD analysis project Ga0187771, IMG submission 133139) | Tropical peat soil microbial communities from peatlands in Department of Meta, Colombia - 0116_SJ02_MP15_10_MG | ecosystem: Environmental > Terrestrial > Soil > Wetlands > Peat | place...
AATCGGATCAAAGCCACAGCGCGCCGAGCCATTGGCATCGCAAGCGGAGGCTGGGAACGTCTATTTGGTCTGTAACCAGAACGAACCACTTCCAAAATGGGCTGAAGACTTCATTGCTGAGGCGGCAGAATTCCCCGGCGGCCCGCTGAAAGACCGTGTGGATGCCGCTTCTGGCGCTTATGCCACGTTGCTCAAGCCACCCAGAATCCAGCAGGGCGGCGGCCGCACAGTTCCGGCGGCGCTTGCAGTGCAGGTGATCGGGCGTTAATTGTTGTGCCACGTGAATTGTTGTGCCATCCTGCCGTCCATGGCCTTTATCGAATGTCCGGATTGTGGTCAGCGCGTCGCCAACTTGATGGCGCATGGCTGCCTGAAAGCAGGGAAAAATGAACGCAAAGGCAAAAACGACGAGAGCGGGCACCCCGCTGATGCGCGACGGGACGATCGACGGAAGGTTTCGAGGTCCGATAAGACCCAACCGCAGTCGTCGATGGCCGCCAGCGGCGACGTATCGCGAGGCACGCAACAAGAGCCCGTCAAGCCGACCGGTAAGGTAGGTCGCCCCAAGGTCGAAGGCGAGCGACCGTGGGAAGCCGAAGGCGTCTCGCGTCGGACGTATTACAGGAACCGGGAGAAATGATCCTGCTGGCCGCCGTCAGTTTCGTGGTGATCTGGCTTCGCTTCAAGATGGCCGAGCGAATTACCTCGTGGTTATTGTCTGGCATGTGGTTGACAATCGAGGCGCACGGTACGCGGACACTGTTCAACGGCCAGCCCGCCAGACAGGCTCGGCCGCCGGTTATGAACCGCGCCGAGCGGCGCAGGCGGAGGGCGTTTTGACTGGCCGCGCGCTGATCGTTCGCCACAGCTTCGCGAACCCATGGTGGTGGGGCTGGCATCGCTACCTGTGGGCCGAGCACCGAAAGATGGGACGGCACTGATGGCCCATGAACATGCGAGAGAAATTATATTGCGGAAGGTGGCGGAACTCACCGACGCACGCGAGCGCAAAACCAAGGAATGGCAACAATCGAGCCAAGCCACCAGCGTGCTCGCTAATGAGGTTGAGGATTTAACCGACCAAATTGACGCGCTTATCAGCGCCTGCAAAGAACTGGAAAAACACAATGGCTGACCAACAGACGATTCTTGGTGACGACCGAATCCAGCGCGGGCAACAGCCCAAATCTGCCGACAAGGAGACAATCCTGACACTGGCGGCGATTGACGCCGGTTTCAACGATGAGGTCAGCCGTCTGATAGGCATGTGCGTGACTGTGAACGCCGGCGCGCTCAAGAGTGACGGTACGCTGGACGAATCAAAGCTGGACGTGCGCGAGGCGGCCAACGGCATCAGGCTGGCGCGTGCAATCCGCGTCGGGCTGCGGGAGGCTTTCAGTGGCGGTGAATGACGCCCTGCTAGAATCGATCTGCAACGCCGCTGACGCGCATCAAGCGGCCGTTGAACCTTTCCTTATGGTCGGCGACATAATTGATACGTGCCGCTATATCGCGGACGGCCTTGAGCGCAGCTTGGCGCGCGAGGCGCAGCGATCCGACCCGTGGCAAAACGGCAAGATTTTGAGGTTTCCGAAGTGAACGACAACGACTTGGACTTGATTGACGCCGAAGCCACGCAGATGCGCCGACATTTCCGCCGAATGACGCTCTGGCGGGCTTGGTGCACCGCGTGGCGCGTTTGGTGGGGCTGGGCGGCATTTGATGCTGCTAGGGCTTTGCTCAATCCGCACATATCGCAGACCTCGCGGGTGGCCCTCGAAACGGCCGAGATGTTCATAATGAACGATGCCGACGCAATGGCGGAGGGATTTCAAGACGCTATTGAGATTTCTGACAAAGCATGGGCGCAACGAAGAAAGAGATTTGGTCTGTGAAACGTAGGCGTCCGCGTTTCTTTGTGTGCAGGTCTTGCAGAGATCGGTTTTTTCCGCGTGGTGTCCGAGGCAGGCCGAGGGTAAAGTGCTCACAATGTCGGGGCAATTCCAAGCGCAAGACCAAGGCAGGCCGCGCCAAACGCGCGATTTACATGCGAGGCTATCGCGCGAATCGGGTCGCAACGAACAATGAGCAACAAGAACAGCAAAGAACGTAAGCAACGCCGTATGGCCTCGCTCTGGAAGGCACAAAGTGGCCTTTGCTGCTATTGCGACCTCTGCTTGACGGGATGGCGGGCGGCGACGCATAAAAGGGTGCGACCGTCGGCCAAGCGTAAAACGCGCTTAGAAAGGCCACTGGCAACCAACCGGGCAACCGGCGTTCACAGAAATGCAGGTAGGGGCGAAAGCCGAATCCTGTCGGCGCGCAGTGCTCTGGGGGCAGCATGTTTCGAAAGATCAGCGAGCGAATCAGTTACCCCGATTGGGTAAAGCGGTGGCCGCGGTATCGACGCCTTGACCTTTACGACAGGCTGCTGGACGGGACATTTTACGATCACCTGCAATTCGCCTTTTACGACGAGGTGCAGCCCGGCACCAAAAACATCATCAAGCTGGACGAGCGCCGACCGTCGGCACAATTCCGCCTCCCGCGCATGGTGGCCCGGTGGTGCGCTCGAAAACTGTTTGCTGGCCGTCATAGGCCGAAACTGCGCGATGGCACCAAGGGTGCGGCCGGAAAGACCAAAACCAAGAGCGTCAGCGCCGAACTCAAGCTGTTGAACGGGTTGCTGCGCCGCGCTCGGTTCTGGCAACGCATGGGCGAGGCCGTGCTGCGCGGCTCGGTCGGCTCGGTCGCGATCACCTTCCGGGTAGAGGACGAAGGGCCAAAGGCGCGGCTGGCGCTGACGCTGTGGAAAGCGAAATTCTGCAAACCGTCATTCGACGAGTTTGGGGCGCTGGCGCAGCTACGGGTCAATTACACGACATCTGGCGCGCAACTGATCGCGTTGGGGTTCACAGTCGACAACGACGCCAAGGAATTGGACCCGACAGCCGACTATTGGTGGATTCGCGATTATCTTGTCGACGAGGAAAAAACTTACATCCCGGTGGCAAAAGACCAGTGGAATCCATGCGATGGGTTCGTGGGCGAGAACACGAGTAAGACGCTTACCGAGGACACCACAAGGCACGTTGATCATAAACTAGGTTTCGTCCCTGGGCATTGGTTCTGCAATCTGCCGGGCGGCGACGGGGAGGACGGCGACTGCACTTGGTCCGATGCGATCCCAAACAGCATCGATATGGATTACACGCTGTCGCAGATTGGTCGCGGCACTCGATACAACGCCGCGCCGCAGTTGGTGATTGTCGGCAACCTGCTGAACGACGGCGACGACATCAGCCGCGGGCCAACGACAGCCTTGCAGGTGCAGGCCGGCTATAAAGAGGACGACGGCCAGACGATCGGCGAGGGTGACGCCAAGCTGTTGGAAATGACCGGCACGGGGATCAAGGCCGGCTTGGAATATATCGACAAACTGCGAAATTTCGCACTCGAACAGATTTCGGCCGCCCGCAAAGACCCTGACAAGATGAAAGCGCCGCTGTCGGGCCGGGCGATGGAATATCTGGACGAGGAATCTAACGACCTCGTGATGGACCTCCGCAGCCAATATGGCGAAGATGGGGCCCTACCTCTGATTCGCAAGATCGCAGTGGCCACCAAGATTATGGGCGATGAAGCTGCTGGCGCGCTGACGTTGCAGTGGCCTCGTCTATTTCAGCCGACCCCTGATGAATTGTTCTCGCTCGCGCAGGCAATCCAGATATTCATCGACCCGATGAAACACGCGAGCCCGATGAAGCCAGAAACCCCGGATCAGCCGTCGACCCCGAGCGCAACGGGCCCGGCTAAGCCCGGCAAGAAAGGCACGCCTGCGGTTGAGGCACAGGTGCCAGAGGAAGAAAATCAGATCATGACCATGGAGGAGGCGCGACAATACATCCGCCTGCAAATGGACATTGATATGCTGGACCTTGAGGACGGTGACGACGCCGAGGAGGTCGACGATAGCCCGACCTCTCCTGACGAACCGACCGAATCGGTACCGGCCCCGAGTGCGATTGATGAAACAGTGCCGCCCGGAACAGCCGAGGGCGACATAGGACAAGTTGACCCAAGCTTGGCGAGCGCGACCGCCAGCGCGATAGCGGAGGCAGCGAGTGTTTAAGCCGGAACGAATCATTGTCCCGCAGCCCCCAATGGGGTGCAAATGTTTCTTGATCGAAAAGCCCGGCATGTTCGTTTTGGAGGAGGGTCCCGGAACGCTGATTACAGACGCCTGCACCCACGCTGGCGCTGGCGCGCTCACGATCATTGACGGTGTTCCGAACGAGCAAGGTTTTTTCCCCGACGAGCCGATTCGTGAGCACTATGACGAGGTTATGTTTCACGAGTTGATGGGCAAGCGCCACGGTCGCGAAATGGTCAGGTTTCCTGTCGTGGTGATGGGCTCGTGGATGCTGAACGCGGGGTTTCACAACGGGCTGACGATTTCGGTGGCTGGCGGCCACAGCGACCTATCGCCGATCGCGACCATTGTCTGGATGCCGTTCAGAGGTGTCCGTGCCTGATTGGCGCAACATCGTTGACGAATACGTCCCTTGTGCGCCTGGCTCGCTGATGCGCTCCTGCACGATCGAACGTCTGGGCTTTACCCGGGTATGCCGCCGCGCCTGCGAACTCTACAGCGTGCAAATTCTGTCGGCCGGCCCGTGGGTGCGGGCACGCGTCTTGACGTTCAGCGGCCGCCCTTTATGGTTCCAGCCGTCGACGTTTACGGGTTCATTTGTTTTGATGGCTGGTACCTGCGAGGACGAGGGCGGCCTGATGCTCGAAATGGATGGCAAGGACCGCGGGGCGTCGATAGTGCTCAATTGGCGCGAAGCTGACGTAAGGATGTACTGATGCTACCGAAATGGATTTATTACGGCGTTCACCACGACCCCCACCCGCGCTTTTGGTTGCCCGGGATGGTGGAAGCGAAGGCAATGGGCGAGGTCCTGACATCAGCCATGATCGAAGCCAGCATTCCGCCAGCTTCGATTACACCGTTCGAGGTGCGCGTGACGCTGTTGCCGGACAACGCGATGGCGTTGGCTTGGCGCGAGCGGTGGAAAACTCAGTTGTCACCCGACCCCGTGGCATCGCTATTCGTGACCTCGGTCACTGATCAGTTTACTGACGTTCCAACCGCGCTCGCGGCTGCGCAGGCGGCTTTCCCTGAAGTATGGAAGCGATTCGAGAAACTGACCATCGGTGAAACATGCAACGCGTTCGCGCCCCCGTCGTCGGAAGCCTCAGCCAGCATCACGTCGGAGATGGAGTCGCCGTCAAAGCCGGAGAAGGCATCGGCGAAATCGAGTGCATGAAAACCCTTTTCACTATCGTGTCTCCATGCGATGGTGTAGTGCGCTGGGTTGCCGGGCTTGGGGCGTTCGTCAATGAAGGGGAGACGGTCGCCGAGATTGCATAAGAGGGGTATATGCAGCAGGCTCAGATCGTCGACTATCAATCACCGCGGTTCGGCGGACCCTACGGGCTGCAAGCCTATCTGATCCCGCCGCAGTTCACCCAGAAAGTCGTTTTCGAAGGTCCTTGGATTCCGATTGCTGGTGCCAAGGCGGCATCGCTCGAAATCGCCGGATCGCTTGGCGGCGGCACGATATCGCTGCAACTCGTTGGTACGAACGACCCCGTGGTGGCTGGAATCAATCGCTACACGGTAACGTTAGGCGGCTCGGTCACGACAGGTGACACGATCACCGCGACGTTCACGAACCCGAATCTGCCGGCCGGCAGCGAGGCCGTGACATATACGACCATTGGCGGCGATACGACCACGACCATTGCCACGGCATTGGCCGCTGCGATCAATGCCGATACGAATCTGCAAAGCGTCGGAATCGGAGCGACCTCTGCGGCGGCCGTCGTTACGATTGAGTTCCCAAGCATCACCTATCAATCGCCAGCACCAGCGGTGGGCTCGAACCCAGCCAGCAGCGGCAGCTCGCAGGGCTATGCGAATTTCACGATTGTGGCCATGACGATTGGCGGTAGCGCGACCGAAACCGCCACGGTGGCGGCCGATACGAACGGAACTCCGCTACCTGCTTCAGCAATTGGCAGCGGGGCCAACCCAATAGTGGGAGCTAGTTTTCCTGGGTTGATCGCGCTATCAGCGCCATATCCCCTATTCATCAAGGCGCGCATGGCCGCAATGTCGGGCACGAGTCCATCCGTTACGGCGTCATTGACCGCCGCAGTTTGATCCACCCGCCGGGGCAGTGGGGGACCACATGAAGAAGCTTTCCGTTTTGGCTCTTGTGAGCGTGCTGGCGCTCGCGCCTCTCGCAGCCCATGCCGATTACCTGATCGCCACGCCGACAGCCGCACCGCCGAACGCAGTTCTGAACACGACGTTTTCGCTTCTGGTAAACGGCAAAATCCTGCCGTCGCTTTCGCCTGTCGATCAGAACGGCAATCCGTTTGCCACGCTGGCCAACCCGATGGCGATTCAGTTCGGCACCGGCGTGGCGCTGCCGAGTTTTGGCACAGCGCAGCATTTCATCTGCGATAGCGGTTGCTCGGGCGGAGGCGGTGGCGGCTTGTCCGTTACGTTCGGCGGCGCAATTGGCACCGTTGGCACGCCCACAGGATTCAAGGATGCGTCGGGCAATTTCCAGCCGGCGCTCGGCGACACCAGTTTCGGCCAATGGGTCAACATCAAGTCGTCGGTCAACCTGCCGGTCACCGGCACGTTCTGGCCGTACACGCTCGGCCAGCAGGTTGCAGCCAATTCGGTTCCGATCGTCCTCACGGCCGCGCAACTCACCACGCTGACGCCGCCGGCCGCGATTACGAACTATTCGCTGGAAACCGGCGGCAATCTCGCAGGGCTCGTGACGAACCTCGGCGCACCGGGCGCGGCCGCATGCTCGACCGACACGGCGTCGTGTTCAATCAACCAGCAGGAACAGCGGATTGCGCAGCGAATCACCTCGCTGATCACCGCGCTGGGTTCCCCGTTCCAAGCCGGTGGTTCGATCGGTAACACATCGTTCGGGATCAGCGGGACCCTGCCGGCATTTGCCTCCACGCCAACGTTCAACATCGGAACCGCACCGACCTTGACGGTGAGCGGGACCGTTACGGCCAATCTTGGAACCCTCAATGGAGCCGCTACGGCGGCCAACCAAACGTCCGTCATCGGGACGGTGGCGGCAGGCACCGCAGCCTCGAATAGCGAACTAGTGGGCGGCGTATTCAATTCTAGCCCCATCACGCTGTCGAACACGCAACAGTCCGCGTTCCAGCTTGATTCGAACGGCTATCTGAACGTCCACATTCAAGCTGGCGGCGGCTCGGGCGGCACGTCGTCGACGTTCGGATCGTCCTTCCCGACACTCGGCACCCCGGGCGGTTTCTCGCAGGGCGGCAACTTCGTGGCCTTCACGGGCACGTCGGGCAACCTGAATGTGCAGTGCGCTAATTGCTCGGGCTCTGGCGTCAGCACGGCAGATGAAGCGGCCTTTACGGCTGGCACGTCTCTGTTCGCTGGCGGTGGTGGCTTCTTCCAAACGACCGCGACCAACAGCGCGCTGACGAACGGCCAGCAAGGCATGTTCCAAGTCACGGCGAATCGTGCGCTGTTCACCAATCTGCGCAACTCGTCGGGAACGGAAATCGGTACGTCCACCACGCCGGTGCAGGTGTCGCTTGCCAACACGGCGGCCAACGGCACCGCGGTCACGATCGCAGGTGCGGTGACAAACGCGGGCACGTTCGCGGTCCAACTCACTGGCGCGACCAACAACATCAACAATATCGCTGGGACCGTTTCGCTGCCGACGGGCGCGGCAACCTCGGCGAATCAGCCGACGAACGCGGCGCAGGCGTCGACGACATCCGGTCAGACCGGCTTGCTGGCGCAGTGCGCCGTCACAACGGGATCGCCGACCTATACGAATGGCCAAACCGATCCGTGCAGCTTGACGACGGCCGGCGCGGTTCGCACAGACGCCTCGGCCACCACCCAACCGATCAGCGGCACGATCACCTCGAACGTCGGCACCGGCACGCGGGCGGTCAGCATCGCGTCTGGTCAGGTCGCAAGCGGCGCATACGCCTCGGGCTCCTTGGCCTCCGGCGCTGTGGTCGACCTCACCAACATGCAGACCCCGGTTTCGCCGAACACGGCGACGGCCACCAAGGGCCTGCTGATCGGCGGCCAGTTCAACACGACGCAGGAGACGCTGACCAACGGCCAGCAGGGCCAAGTCGCCCTGTCGGCTCGCGGCGCGCTGTTCGTGGCGGTTGGCGCTGACGGGTTCACGATCAGCAACTCGTCGTTCGGTATCTCGGGCACGTTGCCCGCGTTCGCCGCCACGCCCACGTTCAACCTCGGCACCTTGAACGGCGCAGCGACAGCCGCGAATCAGACTTCGGTTATCGGGCCTCTGGCCGCAGCGACCGCGACCGCGACGAACGCGCTGGTGATCGGCGCGCAATATCTTTCGACACAGCCGACGCTCACGACGACGCAACAAGCGTCGTTGCTGACGACAAGCCGAGGCGAGTTGCTGGTGTCGCCCGGTGTCTCTGGTTTCACAGTCACAGCGACGCAGGCCACTGGCACAAACCTGCATATTGTCTGCGATAGCGGTTGTTCTGGTTCGGGTGGTACGTCCTCGAACTTCTCGGCCACGTTCCCGACGGCGGGCACTGCGGCCGGTGCTGAATATCTGTCCTCGCCGCCCACGCTGACATCCGGGCAAATGGTGGCTCTGCAAGTCACGTCCGCGGGCTCTCTACACACGACTGTTGACAATACGATCACGGCCATCACGCCCGGTGATGCGATTGCGACGACTACCTATGCGTCGGCGAGTTCGATCATCGGTGTTCCGCTTCTGTGGAACGGTACGACGTATGACCGCCTCAAGGAAGCTGGTGCGACCGGCATGGCGATGGTGGGTGGTGGGGCTGCAACGGGCTCGGCAGTCTCCGGAAACCCCGTGTTGGTTGGCGGTAGCGATGGCACCAACGCTCGAACTATCTCGACCAACTCTAGCGGCCAGCCTGTTGTAGTTGGCGCAGGAACGGCAGGCACACCTGCTGGGGGAGTTGTCAGCATCCAGGGCGTCTCTGGCGGTACAGTTCTCCCGGCGAACCTTACGCAAATTGGCGGGTCCGCGCTGGCACTTGGCAGTACTACAGCAAGCGCATCAATTCCTGTCGTACTTGCTAGTAATCAGACGGCCGCTGATCCCTGCCAGTTCCAAGCGAAGTCTATTGCGGACTTTGAGTCCACCACAAGCGGCGGTTCAATCATCACGGCAGCCTCGGGCAAGAAAGCTTACATTTGCAGCCTTGCGATCATCACAAGTGCTGCCGCAAACGTCTCTCTGATCGAGGGCACAGGTTCGTCAGTCTGCACCGGCGGCACAACAGCCGGTGTCTATCTCAATACAGGTGTCACCGCAGCCAACGGGGCGGGATTCGCGGCCAATGGCGGCATCAAAGACGGTGGTGCCGGCAATACGATCGCTCAGAATGCCACGGCCAATCAGAACGTTTGCGTGCTGTTCACAACTACAAACACGCCGCAAGTTAATGTTCATGTAACCTACGTGCAGCAGTAACCCATGCGTAGGAAAATCCTTGCGGCGCTCGCCGCTATCCTCCTTCTCGGAGCCGGACCACCTGAGCTGATCATCGGGGGTGATGTTTACTCTCCGCCGCCGAGCGGCGGCGGGTCTCCGACATGGACAGGGACGGGGGCAGCGGCACAAGGAACTTGCAGTTTCGTCACAACCTGTACGATTACGACCACGGCCGCCGTGACGGGCGGCGTAGTCGTCGTCATGGTTGGCGTCAACAATCAGCAATCCACGGCGGGGACGATTTCAGCAATTCACGTCTGCGGAACAGCGCTGACAGTCGATGTGGCAAATTCGATCGCGGCTGGTGCCTACGGCGGCGCGATGGGTCATGGCACTGTAACTGGCGGTACATGCACGATCACTGTCACATTCTCAGTCTCAGGGGCCATTCAGAACGCTGGCGTCGCATGGGGCACACTTAATAACCTAAATTCCAGCACACCCGGAACGGCATGCAATGCCTTCTACAATGAATCTCAAAATTCACCATTTCCCTGCACGGGTGGCCTGACGGTAAGTTCCGGTGGCTTCGGGATCGTCGGTTATTTCGACAACCAGACGACAACTCCCGGCAGTAGTGGTGCCGTTACAGTTGATGCCACAGCAGCAAACTCGGGAGGTACGTCGACAGAAGTTGCTATCGGTCATACCACGGCCACTTGCGATGGAAATGCCAATCCTGGTGATTCTTCAACATGCCGGATGACAGGTGCTAACTTCGCCCAAGTCACCGTTCTTGGCGAACCCTTCCGATAAGGAGCGCGAATGCTTGGAAAGCTATCGCGCCGAAGCTTCCTTCTCGGCAGTGCGTCAGCTCTTGCGATATCGAGGGCTGACGCCCAAGGCTCTTTCTGTATGTGCGAGGTGGCCGGAACGCCTGCATCAGTTGCTTCAGCTTGGCAAATTCTTCCCATCACGGGAGGCGGCTACGTCGTCAAATTTGCCATGCATACAGATGGCACAATGTTTGCCGGCGTGGACGTTTGTGCAGGCTATGTAAGGTCCACGGCTCTCAATCAGACTTGGACGAACATCTACACGCAATCAAGTTTGCCTTCCGACGTGACGCAAACTCCTTATGCCGCAGGCGGCCTCTATTCGTTGGCGATGGACCCGTCGAATAGCTCGAACATGCTGATGACCTCGGGGCCATCAGGTAGGACGCTGACGGGGCTATATTATTCGACCAACAAGGGGACAACCTGGTCTCACGTCAGCGCCTACGGCCTGACTTCCGATGACTCAAACGTCAGCAATAACGCTCGGCTCAACGGCCAGCGCATCGCCATCGATCCGAACAACGGCAACGTCTGGTACGTAGGGAACGGTTCCGGGCTTCAGATTACCCTCAACGGTGGATCATCTTTCGCTGCCGCATCTGGTATTCCAACTGGCGGCGAGATTTGCGGCGTCGCGATCGACCCGAATTCAGGGACCACGACCGTATCAGGCGTCACCGTCACGACCACGATCTGGGTCGGCGTCAATGGGTCCGGCGTCTACAAGTCAACCAACGGTGGCGCGTCGTTCTCGCTGATTTCCGGCTCTCCTACTTCGATCGGGCACGGCAAGCTTGGATCGGATGGACAATACTATTGCACGGCCAACGGCACATCGCCGGGCAACCTGACTCGCATCAGCACTGGTGGCACCGTCACATCGATTTCAATCTCGCACAACGGCCTGCAATCCTTCGCGCTCGATCCTGTCAATCCGGGACGTTTGATCGGCATTGGTCCCGACAACGGCGAAATCTGGACCTTGAACGCGGCGTGCAATTCCGGCACGCCGACTGCGCTGAACAACGGCAATAGCGTTTGTTCGGCTCCTGACGCGCCGTGGATGGTGCTCTCTAACGCGGTCGCTAATGCCAGCCCCGGAACAGGATTCGCGCAAGGCTGGGCATCGTCCGACTGCTGGTGGGATCCCCTCGTTACGACTTCCTCTGCAAGCCTGACGATCGCCAGTTCCGGCACGCTTGGGCCGTTCACTGTCGGGACAGGGCTCAACATTGCAGTCGGAGATACGCTACGCGTCACCAATACCGGAACGTATACCAACTACATGTTGGGCACGGTCAGCGCCTACAATTCGTCAACTGGCGCGTTGACGCTGACACTCGGTGTCAGCGAAGGCAGCGGGCAATATCTCGGTGCGGCGAGCGGCGGAAGCGGATCGTTTAGTGCATGGACGATCACGAAAGAACGCATCTGGGTTTCTACCGGCGTCGGCGTTCACTATATCGATGCGCCGCAGGCAGGCAATTCCTCGCAAGGCTCAACCGTCCAGTTCACGATTACCGATCAGTCTTATGGAATCGAAAACTGCGTCGCGCTGACCTGCGACGTGTGGCCGCCGAGTGCCGCACCCGTCGTGACGGTTTCTGATCGAGGCTTGTTCTACATTGGCATCAACCCGCTCACTGCGACGGCGGGTCAGCCAGGTTATGGCCCTTATTACAGTACGTCCTTATTCGAAGGGAGCTTCGCAGCATACGGCCAAAACGCTCCCTCTACAGTCATCTTCAGCGCGAACTTTGGCGGCAGTTCTTACGATGCTGGGATAAGTTCATCCGGTGGTGTGGTCGGCACCGCCGCGAACAGTAACACGACAAGTTGGTCGACCTTCGGGACGCAACCCCCGCATGGCTGGTTGGCGGCAGCGAGCTCGACAAACTTTATCGCCTGTACTTGGGGCGGCACAATTTCTTATACAACGAATGGTGGAACGAACTGGAATTCATCGACGGGCGGACCAACGCTTAGCCTTGGATCAGCTTTCGAGCCAATCGAACCTCTTGTTGCCGATTCCGTCACCATTGGGACGTTCTATGCCTCGCAAGGCACGAAGCTCTATGTTTCGACGAATAACGGCCAGACATGGACATCGAGCGGCACGCTACCGACCGCAGGCAACTATCCGAAACTAAAGCAGCCTAATGGGCAGGGTGGTCACCTGTTTTTCTCGCTGGGTCTTGATTTCGGTTCATCCGCATCATCGCTCGCCGCGCTCAATGCAAATCACCCCATCAGCGAATCATTTTATTTTTCTTCCAACGGTGGCTCGTCCTTCACTGCTTTGCTGAACGTCCTTGAGGTCATTGATTTTGCTTTCAGCGCAGCGGCACCGGGGCAAAGTTATCCGTCAATCCTGATCTGCGGCTGGGTAAAGGTCGCAGGAACCTATACTTATGGCTGGTGGCGCTGTGATAACTTCAATCCGGCATCGCCAGGGACCGGCAGTGAAGTCTGGACCTCGCTTGGGGCGTATCCTTTTGGCTGGTACGACACGCCATGGTGTGCGGGTGGCAACCCAAGTCGATACAATCAATGGATCATGGGCTGCCAAGGATCGTCGTTCAAGATTTTCGGTAATACTTCTACGGCATGGCCCTAGTGCCATAAATAATTTTGTGTTGCGATTAAGATTTGGCCATTCTAGTTTCGGCACAATTCGCAACGGGGGACCAAATGACGACCGACCGGGTGATTTCAAGCTTTGCATTGCCGCGCCATCTTGGCGGACCACGTTTCGAACTGGACGGCACAGGTGACCCGCCTGCGCCGCCGCCCGCTCCGCCCCCAGTCCCTCCGCCTGCACCAGCCGCGATCCCGCGCGCACCCGACACGCCACCGCGTGGCGTCAATCAGACGACCGAGGATCGACTCGCCCAGCTTGAGTCGATCAATGCCGACCTCCGCGTGGAGGCTGCGCAACGCCGTGTCAGTGAGCGCACAGCTACCGAGCGTCTGACGGCCAACGAAGCTGAAATGACGCGGCTTCGCACCGAGGTGACACAGCGCGAAACGCAGGCGCGCGAGGGTGGGTTGGCGCTATCGAACAAGCTCAAGAACAAGACCATAGACGCGGAGTTGCGCGCGGCGGCCGCGACTGCTGGCCTGACGGATTTTGACCTATTGCCGCTCGTGAACCGATCTGGCGTGACGGTTGATGACGATGGCAACGTAGCTGGCGTGCAAGCTGCCATCGATGATTTCAAGACCCGCAAGCCGGAATATTTCCGCGCGGCCAATTCGCCACCACCCCCGCCGCGGCGCACAGGCGACAACGTGCCGCCACCGAATCCGAACCCTGGTCCGCCAGCGCCGACATCGGCGCGCACGATGCCAAAGGAACAATACTCGGGCGCGCGCGAAGCTGCTGTGCGAGCGCTCAAAGGCGCTGGATAGTTTTCTTCACCACCAACCCCTAACCGCTGGGAGCTACTGACTATGAAAAAGTTGTTGATTAGTGCTGTGTTGATCGCCGGGATTTCCCCGGCCATTGCCGGAGAGGTCACCATTACGGTGCCAGACACTTTCCGGGTCACGATGCAGCAGACGAGCATAACGCTCGAACGCTGCATGGGCGCAATCGTCTCGCACGGCGATACGTCGACGTGCGGAGCGGTACAAAACATCCTCACGCAATTGGCGAATCTGCCTGAAACTCCGGTTCAAACCCCAGCGCCACCGCCAACACCGAATCCAACCCCAGCCCCACAAGCCGCGGCCTCACCGACGCCAGCACCGGCCGCGTCGCCGACCCCAGCGCCAGAGGCTCAAAAAAAAACGGAAGGCGAGCCCGCCGCTAAGTAGCCAGCGCCTCGAATGACGAATTGATGGCCGGGTCAAGCCCGGCCATTTTCGTTTTGCTACTTGTCGAAGTAAAAAATTCGTCGTATTGAGATTCTTGGCACAACAGCGGCAGGTCTGCGTTGTGCCCGAAAATTCCCCCCAGCACCCCGGTGCGTGCTTGGTGGAGGGCGGGCCCCAAGCGGTCAGGTCGACAGGATCGATCTCGGCGAGTCACCGAAAATCCAAGCATAACGTTTTCGGATTTGGCATTGGGGGCCAACGATGGGCAGCTTTACGAACTTCCCGACTGCGTTGCAGGCGACCTTGCAACAGGGGTTCTTGGAACGCGAGTTTGAGGAAGGTCTGGATTCTGTCCTCGCCTACCGCCGCGCCGCTCTTGAGGAGACGGTGCCGGCGCGCATCGGTGAAACGCTGACGCGGACCCGCAAGAGCCGCAAGACACCGGTCACCACGCCGATGAATCCGACCACCAACACAGGTCTAGATAACGGCCTGACGCCATCCACGTTCTCTGTCGAGCAGTATTCCTTCACGATGCAGGAATACGCCGACACCGTTGACACCAACATGATGCAGGAACTCGCCGGCATCGCGAATCAGTTGTTCGCGAACTCGCGAAACTCCGGCGTGCAGGCGGCGCAGTCGCTTGAGAGGATCGCGCAACTCAAGCTGTTTTCAGCCTACATGGGCGGCAACAGCCGGGTGCGTACCGACCTTGGTGCATCGTCAACCACGACCTGCCATGTCGACGACGTGCGCGGTTTCCAGACGGTGCTCGTCAATGGTGTCGTGACGCCGATCAGCGGCACCAACCCGCTGACCGTCAGCGAAATTGCCACTTCTGGCAGCGGCGTGTCACAGACGCTTTCGGTGACGGCATTCACGATCGACGGCACCAACCACTCGTCGGCCTCTGGCGGCGTGTCGGGGACGATTACGTTCGCCGCGGCCACCGCGCCTGTGAACCTCGATTCCCTGGTCGCGCTGAACGCGCCGAAAATCCTGCGGCCATTCTCCAAGTCGAACACTTCGCAGTTGACCGGGGCCGACGTGCTCACGATGTCGCTGATCGAAGATTCGGTCGCATATCTGCGGGACAACGCAGTGCCGCCGATGCCGGATGGCACCTATCACTGCATCATGGACAACACGTCCATGCGCCAACTCTGGGCCGATCAGGACTTCAAGGTGCTATTCGCTGGCAACGGCACGCGGTCGCGGGAGTACCGGGACCAAGAAGTGATCGTCATGCTGGGCGTGACCTACATCACCACGACGGAGGCCTATTTGCAGTCGTCCAATTCGTCGATCGGCCTCAACGTCCGCGTCCGCCGCCCCATCGTGCTTGGGGCTGAAGCTCTGATCCAAGGCAATTTCGAGGGCATGGATACGTGGATCGCCCGTGAGGGCATGGAGTCGATCAACGACGTGTTCCTGATCAACAACGTGGCGCAGATCATCCGTCCGCCGCTGGATCGCCTTGGCCAAGTTGCCTCGCAGTCGTGGACGTGGATCGGCGACTTTGCGGTGCCGACCGACTTGACCGCGACCACCAGCATCATTCCGACGGCCAGCAACGCGTTGTACAAAAGGGCGATAATCTTGGAGCATGCAGGATAGTTTTGCAATTTCAATAACTTGCGTGTACTAGGCTTGCATGATCGACGCTGATGGAAAGAAATGGTGCCCTCGGTGCCAAGAAAGTAAAATGGCAGAAGGAAACTTCTACCGAATAAATCAGACTGACTGTGACGGGTTCTCTGGTTACTGTGTCCCTTGCACAAAGTCGCATGTGGTTCGGTGGCAGAAAGCGAACCCAGAAAAGAAGGCGGCTTCTGATCGCAAACAAAATCAGAAGCCGGAACGGAAGGCGAAGAACAATGAGCGAACCCGTAATTGGCAGAAGGCAAATCGGGAAGAAGCAAATAGGCGACAACGTTCATGGGGTGCACGTAATCGCGACAAGCAAGCGGCGGCACGTATGAGGGCTCACGCGAAAAACCCAGATGCAAGGCGAAAGGCACAAGCCAAGTACCATGCGACTGATCGGTTCAAGAAAATCCACGCTGATCGCGAGCGCCTGCGCCGCGCGGTTGTGAGGGAGACCAAATTTGCTGACGGTTCGGTTGAGCGTGCTGTGGATGGGAAATTCACTGCGAAAGAATGGGAAGCCATTCTCAAAGCGTTCAACGGATTGTGCGCGTACTGCGACAGCGAGGGGCCGATGACGATTGAGCATCTGGACCCGCTATCGAAAGGTGGAAAGAACATCGTCGGAAACATCGCGCCAGCATGTCACCCATGCAACTCGCGGAAGTCCGACAAAACAGTTGAGGAATTTGCGCCCGAGCGTGCTGCGGAAATTCGAACGAAGGCGATGCTGAATTAAATTCCCGCTGGGGCGGAAGGGGGCTCTGTTGCGGTAGTCACACCCGGCGGCTATCGTGGCGGTGAAGGCGAGGGGTCGGGGAAACCCGGCCCCTCGTTCCGAAAGAGAGAAGGACAGGAACATGAAAGCTCCATCGCGCAATATTACGAAGTCCCTCAAGGGCCAGCGGCCGCCAGCGAGCGGCGGTGAAAAGGTTGAGGTGAGCGGCCTCAAGAAGGGCGTGAGCATGACGGTTCCGGGTGAGGGCGACGTTGAGCCGCAGCCCACCGTGATGCACGAGCGGAGTGCGGCGCACTACGCTGAGGCCGGGCCGCACACCAAGTAAGTGGTGGGATTTTCCCACCTTTAATTGACGGCGGGGAATCGCGCGCCATGTCGAACAAACCGACTCGCATCAACGGCGGCCCGAAAACTGAGGCTGCCGTTTATTCTAAGTTCGACGAACAATGGACGCCGGATTGGGATAAGGCGGTGTCCGGCCAACAGGGCATGGAGCGCGCGAAAAGGCGCATTCAGGCGGGCAACAAGCGGACCCCACTTGGTCCCGGCAAGTTGATGAAGAAGGGCTAATGCGATGGTCAACAACCTGATTCCTCCCGGCGGCACTCCCGGCGTATTCGACCCGCGCAACCCGACGCTATTGCCGAATTTCGGTCAGGCGCTCATTTATGATGAAGCCGATCCGACGATGCCCCCGAGCATTCAGACGGCCTCACCCGCGCAGAACTTGGCTGCCAATCCTCGCGCCAACGCGAGCGCCACAGCGACGATCGGCGGCAGCGTGACTACCGGCGACATCTTGACAATCGAAATGCAGAACACGGTTTTTCCGGGTGGCGTGATCAGTCACACGTACACGACCGTTGGCGGCGACACCGTGACCACGATCGCCGAGGCATTGGCCGCGTTGTTCGACAACGACCCGATTGCGCAGGGATTCAATGTCGAGACGACCGTGGCCGGTGCCGTGATCACCTTCAATCATGCTGGCCCCGTCGGCAACTTCACGACGCTCGTGGCCCCGAACCTCGAAAAGGCCACCATCACGATTGCTGGCACGGCGCTGACGGGCGACCAAATCGCTGTTCTGTTCGTTGGCCCGAACGTCAATGGCGGCGCTCCTGTGCTCGTGACGCAGGCGGTCACCACGGGTCAATCGGCCACCACGATCGCCGGCAACCTTGTGACTGCGCTGGGCGCGAACGCTGCGCTGGTGGCCGCGAGCATCACCGCAGCGAACGTCGCCGGCGTGATCACTCTCACCGTTCCCGCTGCGGCCGAACCTGTCGCTATTTCCACTTGGGTCAACACCGCCTCACCCACTGCGACCATCACCGGCACCGTGGCGGCTGGCGACATCCTCAATCTGATTTTCACCGGCACCGGCATTCCAGGCTCGCCAGTAACGGTCAGCTACACCGCCGTAACCGGTGACACCACGACGACCGTGGCGGCTGGGCTCGCGGCTGCGATCAATGCGAACGCGGCGCTATCCGGCCTTGGCTATTCGGCGACCAATACCACCAATGTGGTCAACATCTCGGGCAACGGCGGCAACACGAACGGGCAGGTGCGAATCACGTCCAGCGTGTCGCCGGGCAGCGAGACGATCACGATCACGACAGCTCCCACCACCACGTCGACCGCGGGCACGGCCGCTACCGAAACCATCACGTTCAGCCCGACCAGCGGCATCATGTCTGGTGGCTCTGGTCCGGTGATCGCCGCCAACAATTTTTCGTTTGCACGCGGCAGCGAGGTGTCGGCATACTTCTACGGGAACGTCTACAACCTGCCGTATGATCTTGTGCAGGCGATGGTTCAGCAGGGAATGCCGATCGTATGACGAAAAAGAGCGCGCCGAGCCCGTTCAAGGATTGCACCCGCTGTCAGCAGCCGGTTCACGCGCGCTCGGCTGCCTGCAAGGCGTGCGGCGCGCCGAGCCCGTGGAAGGCCGAGGAATCGCTGGTCACAGAACCAGCCACGGAAGAAGATGCGCGGCCTCGCGTGAGTTCTGAGGCTGAGACGGAAGGCCGGCCCGAGCAATCGGCTCCTGACCTTCAGGTGACGTGCACGGAAGGTTTGCACCTGATCGATGCCACCACCGACGACCTCAACCCCTCCACCGAGGAAGTTGCGGCCTATATGAACGACCTGACCGCGCCGCAACGTGAGGAAGCGGCTGAGCGTGCCGCGGAACGTGAGGCCGAGAACGGCCCACATGTGTTCATGGAGGCGTATCATCCGGTTCTCGGGAACGTGTTCGCGCACTTCAAGCAGGGTCAGGTGGTGACGGATTTCCCGCTGATCCAGCAGTTGAAAGCCCTCGGTGCGCCGATGGTGCCATGGGGCAAGGCGACGGGCATGGCCTGCTGCCCGCAGTGCAAGACGGTATTCCGCATCCCCAGCCTGATCCCGGCCAAGCGCGTGGGGTGAGGCCATGGCGCTCACCATCGCCGAGAAGAGTTCTTGCAGGCGCCACCTAAAATATCCCGTAGTTGGCAATTACTCGATTTCGCCTGCTGGGGCGGCATTCGCGCAGGGATCGATCGGCTATCGATTCTTTCAGGCATACGGCGCGCTGGAATATCGGCTCAACAACATGAACCCTGATGAGGAGGCGCGAATTGTCGGCGCGCCCTATGGAGCTGTGGCGCTGATTGGCCCGCAGCCGAATCAGGGCGATACGGTGAGCGTGACGCTATCTGGCGGTGCGATTGCCAGTCCGCAGACGGTGATCGTGACCGCCGGGCCGCCGATTCCAAACACCGATATGAGGCTGCCGCTGATCTTGGCGATTGCGGCCGGGATCAACGGAAACCCGGTTTTGCAGACAGCCAAGATTTACGCGCTCGCGCCATATGGAACGGGGCCATTCGCGAACAATGCTGTACCAATCCCAGAGGTCGGCATTCGCGCTGCGGCTGGGGTCGCGAATCAGTTCACGGTTGCGACATCGTTCACGGGCGCGTGCCCGCCGACGATCACTGCAACGGGGACGTTGTTGCCGCCGACAACCTCGCTTGATGGCGGCAACACGACGCTTTACGGCTACCTGCCGATTCTGGACGCGCTAGAGGGGGCATATTGGTCGACCTCAGACAACCTCGACACCGCCAAGGCCGACGTGTGGACAAGTAGGAGTAACGAGGCTGGGCAGAGGCGTTCTCTTTACGAGAACACGGTAGCCCTATTGTCAGATTTCATCGGGATTGAGGTCTGCACGTTCTCGCGCCAGAAGCCAAAGCGATCGGGTGCCATCAGCTTTGTTTGAGGTGAGCCATGGGGCAGGTCGGAAAATACCTGCGCAGCATTCAGGGCGGCTTTGCTCATTGGTGCCCAGCCTGCAACGAAATG
>Ga0187771_10000802_pt1 | contig 19933 bp, 19 predicted proteins | sample 0116_SJ02_MP15_1_FD_133139 | JGI IMG/M metagenome (GOLD analysis project Ga0187771, IMG submission 133139) | Tropical peat soil microbial communities from peatlands in Department of Meta, Colombia - 0116_SJ02_MP15_10_MG | ecosystem: Environmental > Terrestrial > Soil > Wetlands > Peat | place...
CTGCCACCGTCTTTCCTTCGACGCCGCCACCAGTGAACACCGCATGCATCGCATTGCCTAGGGGCTCCTGCGCGGAAGCCAGCTCGTAGGGAAGGCTTCGATCGTTATGCCAGGCGGTGGCCTCGTCCAACGCGACGTAGTCCGCGAAGCATCCCTGTGAATCCACGCCTCTCAGGCGGAGGTTTTCGCAGATGTGAAGGTTCCCCGTCTTGCATTGCTCGCATCTATGGCACGGGATGTGGGTTTCACCCGAAACGCTGTCACCCACGACGAGGCCCTCTACGTCCTTTCCCAGCTCCACCACCTCCCCCGCGAACTCGTGGCCCATCACAAGGGGGGGCTTAACCTTCGCCGCCGCCCATTCGTTCCAGTCGTAAATGTGGACATCCGTCCCACAGATGCTTGTCGCTTTTACTCGGACCAGAACTTCGTCCTTCTTGATTACAGGCTCCGGCACGTCCAAAAAGTCGGCCCCGAAGGCAGGCCGGGCCTTGACCACAGCCTTCATGTCGTCTCAGACTCACTGCGATGGTCATTTATGCTTTGTTCCCGGGTTGCAGAGCTCGCCTTTCATCTATCAAAACTCGATACGGTATCTGCGCTCGCACCTGACGGCGCGCGTTCCAGACTAACGATATATACACGACTCGGTTTGCCACCAATAATGTCTACCACTCGCCAGAAAGACCTGGAGGCCATTGCCAAGGCCGAGTTGGACCAAATGGCGGCCGGCAACCTGTTGTGGAGGAAGCGTGTCCTCGAGTCCCCCTCCGACAGTTGGGTCACCGTCGACGGAAGGAGGGAACTGATGCTCTGCAGCAACAACTACCTGGGGCTAGCTAACAACCCAGAGTTGAAGCTGGACGCCATGAGGGCCGTCGCGGATTACGGCGTTGGATCTGGGGCGGTCAGGACCATCTCGGGGACGATGAGCCTCCACGTCCAGCTCGAAGAGGAGCTAGCCAAATTCAAGGAGGTCCCGGCGACGATCACATTCCAGAGCGGATTTGCCACCAACCTCGGGGTAATCCCGACGCTGATAGGTGAGGGCGACGTCGCGGTCAGCGACGAGCTCAATCACGGAAGCATAATCGACGGCATCCGGATGAGCAAGGCCGAGCGAAAGGTCTACAGACATGGAGACGTAGACTCCCTCAAGGAGGCATTGGAGGGGACCTCTTCTTTCAGGCGGGTCCTCATCATTACGGACGCGGTCTTCAGCATGGATGGCGATATCGCTCCCCTTCCCGACATCGCGAGGCTGGCCAAAGCTACCTCCTCAATGACCTACGTCGATGACGCCCACGGTGAGGGCGTCCTAGGCGAGCTTGGGCGCGGGGTCGTGAACCACTTTGCCCTTCAGGGTAAGGTCGACGTCGAAATGGGGACATTCTCGAAGGCCTTCGGCTGCGTCGGGGGGTATGTCGCTGGAGGGAGGAACCTCTGCGACTATCTCTTCAACAAGGCGCGGCCCTTCCTCCTATCAGGCTCACATCCTCCAGCGGTGGCGGCCGCCAACCTTGCCGCCATTCGATACGTCCAGAAACACCCTGAGTTATTCACCAGGCTCTGGGCTAACACAGACTACTTCAAGAAAGGCCTCAAGGGTTTGGGGTTCGATACAGGTCACAGTCAGACTCCCATCACCCCCGTCATATTGGGCGAGAGCGGAAGAGCCCAGGAGCTCGCAACGTCGCTCTTCGATGAAGGAGTCTTCGTGACCCCCATCGTGTACCCTATGGTGGCCAAGGATAAGGCCAGGGTCCGCACCATAGTAACCGCAGCCCATACCAGGGAGGATCTGGATTTCGCCCTCTCGAGGTTCGAGAAGGTGGGCCGGAGGCTCTCCATCCTGTAGCCGGCCAAAGCGATAAATACGCAGGGGACCCATTCCCCTTTGCTCTTGAAGTACCCGAAGGAGACCCTGAAGGTCATCAAGGACGTCAAGGCTGACAGGACCACCGGGGCCATCGGGCTCGCCATCAAAGGCCTGGACGCCTTCAAGCCTCTTGGAGACGTCGGCGGCGCCGATGTCAAGATGTTGAAGGGCGTCTCCCGCCTGCTTCTAAGGGCCAGGCCCACGATGGTTTGCGTTGGGAATGCATCATCAGAGCTATGCTGCAGGGTGATGGAGAAGAGCGCTGAGGGGGAAGTCGGCAAGCTCGCAGCTTCAGAAGCGGAGAAGATGCAGCGGAAATACGTAATTTCCAAGAGCGCCATTGCCAACGCCTTCATGCAGTACGCAACCAGACCTTTCGTGGCCCTCACGGTGAGCGACAGTCAGACTGTCCTGGAGGCTCTCAGGAGGTCTAAGCAGCAGATCGCGCAAGTCTTCGTCGCAATCTCCGAGCCAGGAGGAGAGGGCCGTTCTCTTTCGGAGAAACTATCCTCCGACGGGATCCGGAATATCCTAGTGCCCGACTTGGTTGTAGGGAGCATCATGCCGAAGGTGGACGTCGTGCTTCTAGGAGCAGATGCGATCCTCCCCGACGGATCTGTGGTCAACAAGCTGGGGAGCAACACGGCGGCAAAGATAGCATACGTCGAAGGCAAGCAGGTGTTCTTCCTTGCCGAAGGAGTGAAGGTTCACCCCTCCGGGGAAGAAGTGACGCTCGAGATGGACACCTCTGGGACTGGTGGAGGCTACCTCCCTCGTTTCGACATCACCCCTTACGGCTACGTCCAGCACATAATCTGCGAAGACGGGGAGCTCGACCTCGAGAGGATAAAGGCCTTGGCCGAGAAGTACGCCGACTTTCGACAGCGTGTCAAGTCCGCTAAATGAACAGGGTCGTGGCGGCGGGGTCCGTAGCTAGATTCAGGAAACCCGCGGCACCTATGATATCATCGACCACTCCCACTAGGTCCTCCTTTTTGAGGCCGAAGAGCCCCATGGTCGGGGAGCACGCGTGTATCTTTACACCGCTTTCCTTGGCTTGCTTGAGCATGTCGGACAGGCTCGGCATCCCTCCCTTTGATAGAAGCTGAGTGAGCTCATCCTTCGAAACTCCGAGGTCGACCGAAGGGGTGATGGCGCCTGCCATCTCCTTTGTGAGCAACTTCATGCCTCCAAAGGTGAAGTAGATGTGAGTCTCCATCCCCTCCATGGCGGAAGTGGTGGCCAATATGAGGGCGGGGTAGAGGCCGTCAGAGGTGCCGCGGCTAGCTACCATTACAAGCTTGCTCTTCTTGTTCTCCAACTCGGGCCCGATGAGACGCCTTCGACGATTTAAGCCTAGTTTACAAAGCATCGACGGCCCAGACGTTTCCACTTCTTTAGGATCAAGCAAGAGAGCGATTGGGGCCATTATCCCATTCCTAAGCCGAACGGCGCATGGATGCCCCCTCTACCCGACGGCTGAGTAACGCGGAGGAAGCGGGACATTCGTTTCCTCGAGGCCGCATTGAATCGGCAGAAGACCTAGGACCCCCAGATGGCAATAAGATCGATTGCCATGTAGAACCCCCTCACTTAGAGGGTTTCATCCCACATGAGCTCATGCCGTCAGGGAGATGCAAGGCGGGAAGATTAAGAATGGCAGCCGCCGGTGGTTCTCGGGCAGCGTGTCAGTTCGCCTTATCCTACGACCTCGATTTCATGATTGATTTTGGCTCGCGGAAGGTTGGTCCACTTGGACCGGCTAGTGCCTTTGAGTTCGCCCCTTCACATGTCCTCCCACCTTAGAGAGGTCCCTCTTGGCCTCCTCAATCGCCAAGTCCACCAGCTCAGGGGCCAGACCAACGTACTCGGAGGGGTCCAACTTCAGTACGGGAGCCGCGTCGACCGCAAAGGGAGATTCCTCTATCGCCCTCCTGAATCCTTTGAGGTCAAGGGAGCGGCCCTTCAGCAGGCCCAGGGCCTCCTCAAAGGCTTCCTCTCTACCTGCCTTTCTCAGTGAGTGCTGAAGAGCCTCACTCAGCACCTCCGAGTGCTCGACCAGGTCTCTCCTGATCGCCACCGCGTCGACGTCCAGCTGCAGGAGCCCCTCCCTCGTCCTCTTTGCCGCCAAGAGCGAGTAGGCCAAGGCCATCCCATAGTTCCGCTTGATGGGAGTGTCGGAGAGGTCCCTTTGCATCCTAGAAATCTGGAGGTCGGCGCAAAGCGAGTCCAAAAGGGAGGCTCCGAACTTCGCATTTCCCTCGCTGTTCTCGAAGTCAACTGGGTTCACCTTGTGCGGCATCGTAGACGACCCCACCCGTCCCGGGTCCTTTCTGACCTTTAGGTAGCCGAGGCAGCAGTAAAGCCAGATGTCAACGTCCAGGTTCTGAATGATCCTGTCCGCAAGGGAGATTGCCTGTAGGATACGCCCGACGTCGTCGTGAGGGAGTATTTGGGTGGTGAAGACTTCGGGCCGGAGCCCGAGGCCGCTGACAAAGGACCGGCTGAAGTCGATCCAGTCGACCTGAGGGTAGGCCAGGTGAAGGGCATTGAAGTTCCCCACGGCCCCCGTCACCTTCCCTGGGTACTCACTCTTGGAGAGCAGCAAAGCCAAGCGAGCGAGCCGCACTAGGTAGTTTGCGAGCTCCTTTCCCAAAGTCGTGGGCGATGCAGGCTGCCCATGTGTGTGCCCTAGCATCGATGTGTGCTTGAACTCGGCGGCCTTGGATGCCAGGGCTCTGCAGAGACTCAGCAGCGAAGGGATGTAGACCTTGAGCATCGCGTCCCTCAGCATCAGGGAGTAGGCGAGGTTGTTCACGTCGTCGCTGGTGAGTCCAAAGTGGATGAAGGGGACGAGATCCTCATGGCCCTCTTTCCTGCTCCGTTCCTTCAGGTACTCGACTACGGCCACGACGTCGTGGCTCACCCGAGCTTCGTGAGCTTTGACCTCCAGAGCCTCCTTGTACCCGAAACCCCTGGCCAACCGGTTGAGGAACTTGATGTCGTCCGCGCCTATGTTTACCTGGCCTTTGAGTCGCCTAGCGAACGCTTGGAGGTAGCGAGCCTCCACCAACACCCTGTATCTAATGAGGCCTAGCTCTGAGCAGTACTTTGAGATGTCCTCCACCTCCTTCGCATATCGGCCGTCTATGGGAGAGACGTCGGTGAGCGAATCAGAGGGGGCCGTCTCACTTCAACTCCTTCAAATCGATACGATCAGGGCCATATGAAACATACCTCACCCGTACGCCCACGAGTTCCTCTACGGACCGGGCGAATTCAAGAGCATTCTTTGGGAGGGCCGAGATGCCCCCCTCCCCGAGCTTCCTCCAGGCTTCAGGGGATAGGTCGGGCCAGCCCTCGAACTCGAGGTAGTGGGGCTTGCATCTCCTCAACGCGGAGATGGTTGACGGCGGCTCCATACGCAGCGACGAACCGTCGATGTAGCCGTCACAGACGGAGACCCTGTCCAGGCCTCCAAGAACGTCCACCTTGGTCAGCGCCAGCGATGTGACTCCACTGGCCTTGGCCGCGTATCTCGTTGCCGCCGCGTCAAGCCATCCAATCCGCCGTGGCCTCCCTGTGGTCGCTCCGTACTCGTTTCCCTTCCTGCGCAGCGCCTCTTCTGCCTGCCCGCCCATCTCGGTGATGAATGGCCCAGACCCGACCCGAGTGCAGTAAGCCTTTATCACCCCTATGACTTCCTCAATCCTCTGGCTGGGTATGCCGATCCCGGCCGGGGCGTAGGATGCGGTCGTATGCGTGGCGGTGACGTAGGGATACGTGCCGTAGTCGATATCTAGGTAGTATCCTTGCGCCCCCTCCAGAAGCAGCTTCCCCTTCCTGTCCAGGAGATCGTTGGCGGCTTTGGAGACATCACCGACGTACTGCCTGAGGCGAGGGGCCAATTCCTTGACACGGTCCATCGAATCCTTGACGATGGCGTCCCCGTCCTCTCCGTATACCCCTGAGATCAGGGCCCTGTTCAGAGAGGCGAAGGTTTCGAATGCCGACTTGAGGGATTCGTCGTCCAGGAGGTCACCAGCCCTCACGCCGGCCCTCAGAGCCCTGTCGGCGAAGGTGGGCGAGATGCCACGCATTGTGGTTCCCACCGCCGCGGCTCCCCTCCTCCCTTCCTCAAGCCTGTCCCTGAACTTGTGTGGTCCCAGCGTGAGATGGGCCCTGTCACTCACGAGGAGATCGGGAGTCAGGTTCAGGGAGGCGACCTCGTCGAGCTCCTTAAGCAAGATCTCCGGGTCCACCACCACTCCGTTCCCAATGAGGAGTTTCTTGCCCTGAAGGACCCCCGACGGAAGAAGATGAAATGCAAACTTGTTGCCACCCACAACCACCGTGTGGCCGGCGTTGGACCCGCCGTTGAACCTCGCGACGGCGTCGAAGCCTTCGCAAAGGCTGTCTATGATCTTCCCCTTTCCCTCGTCCCCCCACTGGAGGCCCACGACTACCGTGGCCGACAATCCGGAATGACGGTGGTCCGGAGGCATCTTTTAACTTTGGGCACAGGCGGGCCCGAAGGTTCCGACCGATGACCGATCAGAAGGAGGATTCAGTGCAATCCGACAGATGCGGCCCGTCGTTGTGGCTCGAACAGCGCGAGGGGCTGACTTGTTCCCTCCCTGAAATACGCGAGGACCTCGGCCAGAACGCTCACCGCGATCTCCTGGGGTGTCGACGCCCCAATGTCGAGACCGACGGGCGCGTGAACCCTCGAAGGGATAGAACCTGCCTGGACTCCCGCCTCCTTGGCCACCCTCCCGAAAATTGTCTGAACTCTGTGCTTGCTTCCAATCATCCCGATGTAGCCCGCACTCGTCTTCAGCGCCGCTGTCAGCGCTGGGACGTCGTTCTTGTGCCGGGTGACTATCACGATCGCCGTGAGATCGTCCACCCTGAGCTCCCCGAGGCCTTCCTCGTGTCGAGCCTTGAGGAAGACGCTGGAGGTTGGAAGCTGGATCGAAGGCGGTATGGGGTCAACCAGGACCGTGTTCATCTCAAGGAAGTGGGCTAGCTCAACTATGCTCGTCGCCACGGCTCCAGAGCCGAGGACCACCACCTTGAGCTCAGGTCTGATGATCTCCACTAGTACATCCACCTTGCCGCCGCAGAGCATTCCCACTCCACCGACTTCCTGCTCCTCAAGGAGCATCGACTTGACGGCGACCACGGACTCGGGCCTGCTTCTTTCGCCGGGCCTTCTCTCCTTCTCCTTGGCGAGCATCTGCAGGGCCATGTCGACGGCGTCGTTCTCGAGACAGTCGCCTCCAATGGTGCCCAAACGGGAGCCATCCTCCTGGACGATCATCTTGGCGCCAAGTCCTCTCGGGCTTGACCCCTTGCTTCCGATGATGGTGATAGTGGCGAAGCATTCCCCCTTGGCGGACAATTCGGCCATCCTACGATAGAGGTCCGATGCCCTCAACACGCGTCTCAGGACGTACTTATGAGGGGAGGCTATATCCTTGGCGTAAGTTTCATCGTTTACCGGTTGCGCCCGATGTACGACGGTAGCCTTTTGTAGGAATGGCCCCCTGGAGATGGAGGTTCCCGTGAAGTTCATCAGGCCGTCATACGACGAGATACGAGACGCATCACTGAAACTATTCAGGTCGATCGAGGCGAGCAAGTGGTCACCCGATGTCAACGTAGGCGTCGGCAGAGGCGGCCTATTCGTCCTGAGGTGCTTGCAGGACTTCTATGTGGCGGGCGGAGTCAAGATCCCATACGTCGTGCCGGCCGTCGAACGCTACCGCGGGATCAACACGACTGGCTCAATCAGAATCAGAGGGATTTCGAGGGGGGACGTATCTGGTAGGAAGGTCCTTGTGGTGGACGACGTTTCTGACCAGGGAGATTCGCTGAAGGCGATGGTCGACCTAATAGTGAAAGACGGAGCCACGGACGTGCGCACCGCCACAGTGCACTTCAAGCCCTGGTCCAAGCTCCGGCCCGACTACTTCGCCATCGAAACCGACGCCTGGATCATCTACCCCTGGGAGCTCTTCGAGTCTGTGCGGCTCATCCTCGAAAGCGAAGCTGCTAGGACTCCCGCCTCTGCCCTGGAGGTGCTGTCAAAGCAAGCTCACATCACTGAGGAGGAGTACTTCACATTCTGCGCCCTCGCCTTGAGGAGCCGTAGCCTGCCGGAGGCGACTCGCCGGAGGGCCCGCGACGTCAGGCGGCTCTATGCAGGTCAACCCAAGTAACGGCAAAAGTCTTTTAACGAGAACTTGAGATACGCCTACCGAGCTGGAGAGCGGTCTTTGGTCAAGCGGCAATTCACGATAGATACCGGCGCTGAGAGGATCGAAGTGGAAGGCTATGACTACCAGAAGGTGGCCATAAAATACCTGATGAAGAGAAGGCGGTCGCTCCTTTCTACGAGGGACCCCTCGAAGGTCGAGGTCCTCTGGGAGAAGCTTCCAAAGACGGTTGAGGTAATCGGCTCTAGGGAATCCAAGAAGTACGCGGTGGACTGGAAGCGGGTGGGTGAAGAGGAGTTCCAGGGCGCCCGGTTCGTGTTCACCCTCAAGGAAGCCCAGTGAGAAGCCTCGGGAGTTTTTTGTCCTCGGCCGCCCGAGCCGGAAGCAGGCTCAGGGCCTCTCCGGGATCCCCTCGACGATGCCCGAGCTGCTTTGGTATCGACCGCCGTAGCCCTTCGAGGCTGGATGGGATTCATGGAAGAGGACATGCCAGAACCTCTCTCCCTTCTTGAGAGTGGCTGGGTAGGGCGGTGAGTGAACCTGAAGGGTCAGCCTTCCTTCGTAGCCTGCGTCCACCACCGTGCCCGGAATCAGGAAGCCCAAGCGCGCGTATGTGCTGCGGAGGTTTACGTGGGCCACCAGATCAAGGGGGAGCCTGAGCCTCTCGAGCGTCAGGAGGAGGACCACACTTCCCGATGGGATTTCGAGCCGGTCGTCGAACTCCACCCTCCTAGTAGAGTATTCGGGCCCCGGCACCACGAAGACGGCCTCCCCGCCCACCCTCAGGTCAAGGCCGTTGGGCGTCAGGGAGGCCCTATCGAAGGGTTCGACCCCCAGCAGGCCTCCGGCCACCCTCTTTTCGATCTCGACATCCGAAAGGAGCATTCCGACGGTCCCCTCCTTCGCAACGGGGTGGATTAAAGGATGGCGGCGGGGGTTGGAGGCTGCCCGTCTCGCATAGTTCTAGGGCAGTAGAACTTGGAGATGGGGAGTTCTAGTGGCGCTCTAGAGCGACCCGCGTTAAATACCCCCCTAAAGACGGCACCACCAAGGAGGTAAAGGAAAACGGACCTCAAACGCGCAACGGCGGCGATGATGATCGTCGCCCTCATATCAGTGTCAGCATTCGTGGCCTTCGGAACCACAGCCTACGCAAAGTCCCAGACATCGGTAGCGCAGCGCCTTCAGGAGCTCAAGAACTACATGGACAAGTACTCCTTCCTCAGCGGGGGCTCGCTGTTCAGCACCGGCTTCGCCACCATCCAATCCACCGAAACCAACAACAGCAAGTCAGTCTTCTTCTTGCAAGTCAAACCCAACGGGTACACGGGCAACGGATTCCCCACCATTCTGACGGCGCAACTTAACGCCACTGTAGATCCTGACGTCGACTACACCACCAAGACCGTCGACTGGGTGGCCGGACTCCTACAAGCGAGGGGCCTGGTCGAATACATGGACAACGACAGCAACGGCATCTACACGCCTGGCAACGATACAGCCCTTCAGGTCATCAACCTGAGCACCCTGACTTGGACTTTGACGGAGTCCCAGATCACGTCCTCATCCGGGTATTCCGGATACAACATCACCCTCAGCTCGACGTACAAGGGAGCCACCTTTGAAATCGTGGCCGAGCTCTACAACACCGGCGTGACCCTGAGCAATGGGGTCCCGGTGTCCCCGTCCGAGGTCAAGCTAAACTTCATCTTCGACAACTTCCCATGGACAACTAGCACCAGCAGGTTGGCGTTCGTTACGGTCTTCGGCGGAATCTCCGGAAACGCGGTGGCCACCAAGACCGACAACCAGACCGCTTCGATAACCTACAGCAAGACGGCCTACGCATACTTCACATGGGGCAGCACGGCCACGGTGAACGGCCAGACCGTCAACGTAGTGGCGTACCAGAACAACACCAACGCCGTCCACTTCGTTGAGCTCAACTACCCCCAGGGATCCACCATCGTCCATGACCCAATCCTGGGCATCGGCTCGGACATCGCTTCAATGGCACCCACCGCCACACCAATCGCGTCGGCACTTCCGGGGCTATACTTCATGGTTGCCTCGGCCGTAGTCGTCGCTGGCGCCGCGGCACTGACACTGTTCGCACGAAAGAGAATGGTGGAGCCGAAGCTTCAGTTCTGAAGCTCCTCCATCCATTCCTTTCTTTTTTGATTCGCCTTCATCAAGCGGGAGCAGGCAACGAGATCGGAGCAATATCTAGCCGAGCAGATAGCCCCCTTTCACAACCTATACGACATTAGAAGAGGGCGTCCCTGCGGCCTGCATAGGACTCCCTCGGAAAAAGAAGGGAGTCCAGAAGAGCTAGTTTCCCCTATGCTTAACCGATGCTCAGCACGCCGCCGACGGCGTCCTGAAGGACCTTCCCGATCGGTACGCCAAGGGCTGCGGCAACCGCGACGGCGGCCACCGCGGATCCTGCTACGGCAAGGGCCAGCATCTTCTCATTCTTCTCCAATTAACGTTCCACCGGGTCTCTATCATGTGTACTTGTAATTAAATTTTTCTTTTTTGGTAAAGCCCGGGCTCGACCTGCAAGAAATCATCAGCCTTTCCGCCATATTGTTTACTTTTTTAGATAGGGTGAGGATGCTGATTTGCTTCTCTAATCCAATAGGTGTGGCCGTCGGAGCCCGTGAGCTGGCAGCTGTGTTCCTCCGACATGACCGGTGTCCCCGAGATGAATGCAAGGGCCCCCGCAACAATCCCCTTGGCGAGATCGCAGAGGACGGGGGTGGATGGAACGGCGGGGTTGTCTTGGACGAGGAAGTCCTTGACCGTAGCCTCGGCTTCGAAGGGGGCCTCTTTGAGGTGTGAGATGCTTACGTCCCCCAGCCCAGATGTCTTGAAGGCCTTCACCAGCAGTTCCACGGATTCACTCATGGAGCTGACCCCTGTGGTCTTCCTCAGGAAGGTCGCCAATTCGTAGCCCAGCTGGTAGCCGGAGTTGTACACTATCACTCGGGTGGGGCCGAGTCCCAAGACCTTCTCAAGGGTGGTGTAGGAGGAGTAGACGGCGTTCGCTGAGAAGACCAGGGATCTCTGGCTCCCCGCAGAAAGCGGGTACCTGAAGACCTCCATGTAGCTGTTCTCATGCTTCATTTCGAGGACGTCCTCCAGGGCCTTGATCTTGGAGCTGACCTCATCGACCAAGGCACTGGAGGAGCAGGCTACGAAGACGGCGAAGTAGCCCTTCTCGGCCTCCATGAAGAACTGGCCCTTCAGGAGGTTGACCCCGTTTTCTGCTAGTAGAGTTGTAATGCGGCTTATCGCCCCCGGAATGTTCCTTATGGTGATATACATCTCAAAGATCTGAGCCCCCTTCTGTGGCTCCTGCAGTGCATACGCGGAACTTCCGGAAGCGTTCGCCAACATCGTTCTACCAGTACCCCCAAGCAATTTCTGTGCTTATAACTTTTTAGTCGGCAGTATATAGAAAGCTTGGCATTAGACGAGTCCCTTGGCGGAGCGATTAGCGTTTTGGCAAGAACACCTAAAGCGCGAGCGATGGTCGGCAAGCTCAGCCCACCAGAGTTTTAGCTAACGAGTAAACTTCCGGGGAGGGCGAGGACGGGCGTTTAGAGTTTTAGCAAGTTGGCATGATGAGACGGCCTAAACACATGAAATCCCTGTGAAACGGCCTGGGAACTATTATATCTTCGTCCGGCTGACCCGTACTCGTGCCCAGCGAGCGAGTCCCGAGCGACGAATATAGGGCCCTCGACCACCCTGCTCGCCGACGGATCGTCGAGCTCCTCGGGACCCATCCGACCATGGGCTTCTCCGAGCTCAGGGCGGATACGGGGCTCCCCGTGGGCACCCTCTATTATCACCTTGACGTCCTCAGGGGTCTAGTCACCCAGGACCCATCCCGAAGGTACATGCTCAGCAGAGAAGGCCAGAAGCTCTTTGAGTCCTTTGCAGACAAGGAGGGAATACCGCACCAGAGGCCCTCAAGGGCCCTCAGGATCCTCCCTGGATGGGCCTTCGTCCGCCTTGAGGGTTCCCTGCCATTGGCGGCATTTGTCTGGGTCGCGGTGGCCGCCTTAGGGGGAGGCCTCTCGTATACGGGAGGGCAGGCACTGATACTCATGCAGTTTGGCGTCTCGGTCTTCCCCGACTGGGTGGACGTCTCCCTCTTCCCCATCAGCATGGTCGCCTTTCTGTTGTTTTGCCTTGGCGCCTCCTACCTTGTTTCGAGGAGGGGAGCCAGTGCCGCCGGGCTGCTTGGCTCAGGAGTGGCATATCTCCCCTACCTGATCTTCCCCGCCGCCACCACCATGTTTGGGTCAATGGTTGGGGGTGGCCTGGGCCTGTTCTACCTCCTCCTTGCCATCGTCGTGCAGGGCCTAGCCCTTGTCCTGGGCGCGACCTATATGTCCAGCACCTACGGGATGAGGCTGGAGAGGTCCCTCCTCCTCCAACTCCTGCTCTACGTGGTGGCCACGGCAGCTTTTTCAGTCTTGCAGTACGCCGGGCTTATAAGTGAGGCTTGGCGCTCGGTGGCGCAGCTCATCCTATAAAACCTGTTATGGCGGTCGAGCGCTATGCGGGCTCATGCTTGAGGGCTTCCCTCAAGCTCTGCAGCTTCTTGACGTTCTCGTCCAACGGGAAGGACCAAGCACCCGCTACGCTGTCGTAGAGCGAGTGGGGGATCGTGAAGGCGAGCGAGTTTCCGACGTCGATTATCTTGAAGTCGAGGCGCTCCGCCAGCTCTCCAAGGGCGTTGTTGAGGTAGTACTGAACGTAAAGATAATGCTCCACAGGTACCGCCAACTCAACCATGTAGAGGTCACGGTTGCCGGCCGATGCCTCGGACCACGTGAAGGGGACCGAATAGAAGGCCTTCCTAATCTCCTGCAGCTGGTTGCCGCTCAGGTCCTTGGCGAATATCCTCCCGTAGATAATCCTATGCTTCTTTATGCTTTCGAGGTCTCCCATCCACCTGACGATGTACTTCGTGATCATCTTGCGCCCAAGAACATGGCTATTGTAGTGGTACTGCAGGGTCTTCACGTTGATGTTGAGCTTCTTTGACATCTCGGCGACGGTGCTGAGCGAGTTTATGGCGAGCTCCTTGGCCAACAGAATGTCCATTTTGTCGTACTCGTTCCTAGTGTATTCGGGTGGAACAGGGAGCCTTGGTACTTCGGGGCCGGGGCCAAGCGCCTGCCAATCGATGTCCCAGCGTCCCTCCTGAAAGTCGTAGTACTCCGGCCTAAGGGAAAGGTAGTTCACCCAGACAATGGGCTTAAGGGAGTAGCTCGTCAAGATGCCCATGTTGACCATTTCGTCCAGGAACTCCACCATCTGCCCCTTGTACTGCCGCGGCGTCTGGAAGAGGCAGTAGTAATCCTTGGACATCAACTGGCCCGAGTAATATGTGAGGTAGGCCAGTTCGTGAAGGGACTGGAGGACGTACTTTGAAATCGATTGGTAGCTGTCACTGAAGCTCAGCATCACTATAAACCTCTGCAGGTCGAACTTCTCTGCGTCGATGAGGGCGTGGATGGCTACACCTCGCCGGTACAGCTGGTTCTTTATCTTGTATCGAACTGTCTCCGGCGGAATCCCCGTCAGCCGAGAAAGCAGCGAATAGTTCCCGGGGCCGACTTGGATGATGGCTCGAACTATCCGTGCAGCTGGGTCATCTTCTGGAAGTGGCATGAAATGAATCCCTCTGTCCTATAGGCCCACACAGCCAAAGCGTAGAGCATTATTTTAATGTTTCTTCGGCCTCTTTACCATTTTACCAACACTACGGGCATATGTGTGGCATTTCTCGCTTGTGAGAGGAGGTGGCCATCCTCCGCACGACCGCGTCCACTTCATTCCCAAGGCCCAGCCTTTCCTTCACCTGAGGGGCCGTCAGCTTCTCCTCCGTGAGGGCGACCAGAATCTTGTCGGCCACTTCATATGAAAGGCCCAGCTCCCCCTCAGCGGTCTGCCCCTCCCAAAGCCTTGGGCTGCTGAGCTTGCCGAGGATCGAAGAAGGTATGCCAAGGTGGCGACCCAGGACTCGAAGCTCGGTCTTGTAGATGCCGCCCAGGGGGAGCATGTCGACGCCTCCATCCCCGAACTTCGTGTAGTAGCCCAGGAGTATCTCGCTCCTGTCCCCGGTCCCCACGACGAGCCTCGACTGGGTGTTGGCGAAGTAGTACAGCACGGACATCCTGATCCTGGCCTTCAGGTTCCCCATGGCGAGCCTGTCCCGGGGGAGGAAGGAATAGGCCCTGAGGAAGGGGCGGATGTCGATCTTCTGGGTCTCGACACCCAATCCAGATGCAAGAGAAGAGGCATCCCCGACGTCGACCTCAGGCGTGATCCCTTCTTCCGGGAGGAGGAGCCCTATCACCGCGCCAACCCCCACCGAGTCCACGCAGGCCTTCAGGGCGATGGAGGAGTCGAGGCCGCCGCTAAGGCCGAGCACAAGCCCCTTGGCCCCAGCTCCGGCCAGCTCGCCTGCGATGAACCGCTTGACCCCTTCGTACTTTGTCTGCAGGTCGACCTCTCGAAGGGGTGAGAGCAGCATGGACGAATCGTCATCGGGCGTTCATCATAAACCTTTGGACGTCGACAAGATAAGACTTAAAGAAGCCGAGAGAGAAGTCTCATAGCCAAGCTGGGTGGAGTTGAAGATCAGGATTGAACGACCTCTCTGACAGGATATTCTGGGTGGCTAAGGACGAAGAAGTCAAGGGTGGGGCGGTCACTGACTTCTACTTCCTGAACACGGAGAAGGCCCTGAAGATGAAGGAGTTGAACCCAATGGTGACTATGGAGGTGTACACCCGCCACGTGCCATATGATAGCGAGTGGGGAGTGGTCACGGGAATCTACGAAGTTGCCAAGCTGTTGGAGGGGCTGCCCGTGGACGTAGACGCCATGGAGGAGGGCGAAGTCTTCGTCACCTCCAGGGCTACGGCTGCCTACGAACCCGTCCTTCGCATAAGGGGGAGATACAGGTACTTTGCCAGGTTCGAAACTCCCATCCTGGGCTTCCTCTGCAGCAGCAGCGGTTTCTCGACCAAGGCCGCCAGGATCAAGATCCTGGCAGGGGACAGAAGCCTCTTGAGTTTCGGGACCAGGCGGGCGCACCCTTCGCTCGCCCCCTTGATCGAGCGCGCTGCCTACCTCGCGGGTTTCGACGGCGTATCCAACACCATCGGCGCGAGGCTCCTCGGGATCAAGGCCTCGGGGACCATGCCTCATTCGTTCATCCTGTGTTTCGACAGCCAGCAGGAGGCCTGGAAGGCCTTCGACGAAGCCCTGCCGGCTGACGCCCCGAGGACGGCCCTGACGGACACCCTCTTCGACGAAAAGACGGAGGCCATCCTGGCGTTGGAGACGCTGGGGAAGAGGCTCTCCGGGATCCGCCTGGACACCCCGTCTACGAGGCGGGGAGAGTGGCGCAAGATCATAGAAGAGGTTCGATGGGAGCTCAACATAAGAGGCGGGAGGAGCGTGAAGATATTCGTATCAGGCGGCATCGACGAAAGGGAGGTGACCGAGCTGAGAGATGTGGTCGACGGATTCGGTGTGGGGACGAGCGTCGCCTGCGCGCCCACCATAGACTTCAACATGAAGCTGGTTGAAATCGAGCGAAAGGAAGGGAAGCCCGTTCCCAGGGCAAAGAGGGGGGACCTGTCGGGCGCAAAGGACGTCCTGAGGAACCCTTCGACCATGAAGGACACCCTGGTGAGACGTGGGGAGCGCCCGGCCAAGGGCGAGGTCTCTCTGCTCACCCCACTGATCAGAGACGGTCGGGTGGTGAGGCGGTTCTCCAGCATCGAGGAACTTCGGAGCGAGATGGCGAAGAGGCTGGCGGCCGTCAGGGCCAGGGAGCCGACGGTGGCCCTTCGCTTCTGAAACCGAGGGATCCAAGGAAGTAGAGCGCAGCGGCCAGGAGGGCGACGAATGCAGAGAATGCGACCACCCCGAGTGGAACGAAGTCCGGAAAGGTGTCCGAGGGAATGGAGGGCGCCAGCTGGGGACCTGCGTAGGAGATCAGCTCCATATGGCCGACCTGGCTGGCGTTGGACCCCGTTGCGGAGACGGTCACCCTGTAGACGCCAGTAAGGACGGGCAGGAAGGAGTAGTTGTGAGAGGCGGAAAGTGTTCCCTGAAGCAGGGAACCATCCGGGAGCTCCACAGTCACCGCGGCGTCCGCGGAGCCGTTGTAGGTAGAGTAGAGCTGATCAGTGGCAGTATCATACCCTAGCCAGAGGTCGCCCGGGACGATCCGGACGGGCAGGGAATAACTGATGCCCCCCCACGCTATCTGAATCCGATCTTCGGCTTCATCGGCGGAGGAGGAAGGCCCCGCGGTAACCGAAAACGAAGAGGTGCCGTTGGCTGAGAGAGACAACGGGTAGGGGCCGGAATACGAAAGAGAAGGCCCCCCTCCACCAAATGGCTGCAACTCGACGACCTGGCTGTAGGAATGAGTGGCCGATGGAAACAGCATCATGTAGTGGAGGTAAAGGGCGAAGGGAAGGCTCAGCGTCTTGGTGATGTTGAGAACCCCTGCGCCCTGAACGGATTCAGGAAAGGCGCCAAAGTAGCCGCCTGCTACGGTCGCTCCGAGGGTGACCATGGAGAACGCCTCCTCTGAAGTTATGTTCGGGTGGAGCTGGGCAATCAGGGCAAGCGTCCCGGCCACCTGCGGTGCCGAGAAGCTGGTGCCTGACACCTCCACATAGCCCGTCGATCCAATCAGAGGCGCGACGACATTGTCGCCGGGCGCCAGGACTTCGGGCTTGATGCTGAAGTCGTCTGCAAAGCCGAGGGAGGAATAGAAGGCTGGGTAGAGGATCGTCGTGGGCCTGAAGACCGCAATGGAGACGTTCGTGCCATCGCCGGAGGACGAGGCTATGGAAGATCCCTCCTCGCCTGAAATCGCCACGACGGAGATCCTGGGCATGTATGCGGTATTGTTAGAGGCAAGGGCGGGGCCGCCAGTGGTGCCGTTCTCGGTGAAGCTGTAGGGGGAATCGTTGACCACGACAAGGGCGAGGGCACCGGCATCGGCGGCGTCCTCCTCCATGGTCGAGAAATAGGTAAGGTGGTCCCTGAGGGAGACCGCGATCCGGCCGGTGAGGTTCAGGCCTTGGACCTGGGAAGGCCGGCCGTTTTCGATGAAGGTGGTGGGTGCCGTGATCACGCCATTGGAAACCGGAGTGTCGTTCACGGCCATCGTCGAGAGCAATACGGTCCCATCAATGGACATCTCCGCCTGAGGGTCGGTGGTGGCAAGGCTCACCGAGGCGCCCACTCCATAGTAAGGCCCGAGGTCGCCGGGTGCCTCTACGCTCGCTGGGTCGGGCCCGTCGTTGCCTATCGCCGCCACCAATTCGATGCCCTGGGAGTAGAGCAGCTGGCCGACGGTTTCCAGGTCCTCGGAGGCGAACCCCCCTCCCAGGCTAAGGTTCACCACCTTTGCGCCGTCCCTGACGGCCTGGTCGAGCGCCTCGACGATCAGGTCCGTCGACGTCTCCCCCTGGCTGAAGACCTTGTACACCAATAGCTCGGCACCGGGGGCGACCCCCTTGAATGTGCTCGAGTTGCCCGCGATTATTCCGCTAACGGCCGTACCATGGCCGTCGTCATCAGTGATATTCGTGTCGTCGTCGACGAAGTTGTATCCTCCGACCACCTTGACACCGAAGGCCCCACCCAGGGCAGGGTGATCGTAGTCGACTCCCGTATCGATCACGGCGACCTTGACCCCTGCACCGGTGACGTTCCCCCCTGCAAAGTAGTCAAACCCGTTGACCACTTCACCGGAGGAAAGGGAGTCCGTCCCCAGTGAAACCGGATCTGACCTCAGGAGGAGAAGGGGGTGAAGAAGGCCTTCGATTCGTGAAGCGACCTGATCGGATGACGAGAAGACGCCGCCGACGCCCAGCCCGCTGAAGTATCGAAGAACGGAGACGGTCAGCCCCGATTCGGCCAGACTACGAAAGGTGGCGACAGATTGGTCGTAGGTCTTCGAGCCCTGTGGCCCTCTAAGTATCAACACATAGCTGGAAGGCCCTTGTGATGCGGCGGGGACGACCCCGAATGCGGCGAGTAGAAGGAACGAGGACAAGGCGACCAGGGCGACCAGTCTGGCAAGCCTCGTCGACCTTGCTCGGCCGCCTAGGGAGGGAGTCTCCATGTGAAGGGGTCTCTCCTCTACGTTGAACCGGTGGGCTAATATCCGTTCTGTACTTTGCTGCGGGGAGGTTCGCCTCAGTCATTGTCCACGAGGAGACGTCCCGCCAAATCCGTCAAGCTCCCAAGCTTTGATCCGTTCATGAGGAAGGCCTCGGCGCGGTAGTCACCCGGCAATAATTCGCTCAGGATGGGCTTCCAGCGATCTGGGTTGAACTCGGAAGCGGGGACGCCGGTCAAGAGGGTGTTGAAAGCCGGCATAACGATCAAGGTCCTTTCATGACCAGGAGGGTCAAAGGTTACGCGCACCCATATCCCCTGCCTACCACCCTGGCCTCCAAGGATGAGATGGTGGTGTCCCGACACGAGGACCTTTGCATTGGATACAGCCTTCGAGGGATGAGCGTGGCCATGGAAGAAGCCCACCTTTCCATCCGAAGTCTCCAACGCGAGCCCGCCGGGCCCCGAAAGGCGAACGCTCGGCGGAAGGAGGGGGGAAAGGCCCCCATCGTGGTTACCCGGGACGACAAGCACCTCCTCGAATGACGGTCCTATCTCCCTGAAAAAGGAGCCCACGGATATGGCGGTGTAAAAAGAAGAGCCCACGATGTCATGCTTGATGTCCCCCAAGATGACCAGCCTTTTCGCCCCGGTGACCTCGCGAAGGGCCAAGACCCTTCTGGTCATCTCCTTGGTCTGCTCGGGCACATGAACCCCCTTCGCCTCGAGGGCCCTTTCATAACCGAGATGGAGATCAGATATGGCCAGCACGCCCCTGTCGCCTTCGACGAAGAGGGCGGGCTCACCGGAGACGAGCCTCAGGGGCAAGGGGGTTTCGATCTCCGAGCTCGCTCAACGCGATTCAGCGGCAAGCGGTGCCACCTCCTCGAAGACGAAGGAGACCACTTCGCTCGAATCCACCTGGGTGAAGACAGAAACGACGCAGTTCCTCGTAAGGCCAACTATGAACCTCCTGCTCTTGGAGGCCACCACCACATACCAGAGCCTGCCGTGTGTCAGATAATCCCTGTAAGTATTGGTATCGGACAGCGCCGAGCCATAGAGCGCCAGCTTGGTGATGTTGGGTATGTCCACCTGGTCGAAGTAGACCACCCGAGCGTCCTCGAAGCTCGACTCATAGTACTTCTCCATCACCTCGGGGGTGATCCTGTCCTCTACCACGGACGCAGGCCTGAGGAAGAGTATCCGGCTGAAATCATTCGCGAGCTCGTTCGCCCTTGGCTTCTTCTCGAATATAAGGAGATGAACGGCGCCTCCCACCTCCCTGAAGAAGAACGGAGCGACCATGGTGCGGAGGGCCGGCCTCCACTCGTCTCGCTGGTTGATCCTTATCACCATGTCCTTGAGGATCCTTCCCCTCAGCGTCCCCTCTTCGTATCGAAGGTCGCGCACCTCTGTGACAAGAGAGAGCTTGGTCTCCTCGTCCTCCCTCTCGACCCTGAACCCCTCCAGCTTCTGAAAGGCGCCGTCAAGGGTGAGCGGCATGCCAAGGCGAAAGAGCTTGCAGGCGATTACCATGTTCGCGCTGCCATATCGACAGGGGCGCTATATCCTTTGCGAGGCATGGTCTAAGCCTCGTCAAAGACCTGTTCCTCGCAAGTCGAGAATCCAAATCCACACCAGCTCAATA
>Ga0187771_10000803_pt1 | contig 19925 bp, 19 predicted proteins | sample 0116_SJ02_MP15_1_FD_133139 | JGI IMG/M metagenome (GOLD analysis project Ga0187771, IMG submission 133139) | Tropical peat soil microbial communities from peatlands in Department of Meta, Colombia - 0116_SJ02_MP15_10_MG | ecosystem: Environmental > Terrestrial > Soil > Wetlands > Peat | place...
CCGGTATGCGCAGCAGCACCGGCGGCAAGAGCGGCGGTCACACCGGCGGGTCTCGCAGCGCTGGTATGCGAAGTGGTAGCGGCGGCAAGAGCGGCGGTCATAGCGGCGGGTCTCGTAGCGCCGGTATGCGCAGTGGGGGCAAAAGCGGCGGTCATGGCGGCGGCATGCACGGCGGAGGCGGCCATGGCGGTGGTCATGGCGGCGGACATGCAGGCGGACGTCGCAAATAAGTGTCGCGCGGCGTGACTCTTAAAATTAAGTTCTGCAGTTAACGCGAATACTAGTTTCAGTGTTTCACTAACCCTCTACCCTCTTTGTCCGGGTAGGGGGTTTTTGTTGCCATGAGTTTAAGAAGGAACTAATCCCGGCAGTTCACCGGTGGGGAAGCAGAATACGCACCTTAGTCACCTCCCCGGGCGTTGACTCGATTTCAACCTCTCCACGATGATCGGAGATAATTCTGTAAACTGTGGTCAAGCCGAGTCCCGCCCCGCTTGTCTTCGACGTGAAGAAAGGATCGAAGACGTTGGGGAGGTGCTCAGGCCGGATGCCCACTCCCGTATCAGTTATGCAAATAACAAGGTAATCGGGCTGTGAAGCGATACTCAATCCCAGGGTTCCGCCGGACGGCATTGCCTCGATCGCGTTTAGCATGACCTTCTCCAGTGCCATTTCCAACAGGTCCTTGTCAGCTTCTATCGCCGGTATCTGCGGAGAAAATTCCCTCATCACCTGAATGCCATGAGATTCCAATTGATTCAAAAGCCCACTTAGCGACTCCTCGACAACTTCCGTTACCTTCAATAATTTCAACTCAGGAGAGGGCAGCTTGGTCAAGTTCTCTACTTCAATGACAATCCGTTCCAGTCTTTCAGTCTCGCTCAATATGATGTCAACCATGTCCCTGATCGCTTTGTTTTCGGCGAACTGAGCTTTGAGACGGCGTGCAAAGCCACCGATAACCATCACCGGGTTGCGGACTTCGTGTGCGACACCCTGTGAAAGTCTTCCAAGCGCGGCAACTCGCTCGGACTGGCTAAGTTTATCCTGTGTCATCTTGAGTTCTTGTACGGTTAGAGTAAAGTTGTCTTTCAAACGAGAATAGAGCTTCGCATGTTCGATAGCGATAGCAACCCCGCCGGCAATAATGGTCAGCAACTCGAGGTCGTTTTCATTAAATCCTGAATCATCTTTCTTGTTTAGCACCTCCAGAACGCCCGTTAGCTCTCCCTTGCAGATCATTGGGACACAGAGCACCGAGCGAGTTTTGAATCCCGTTGCAATGTCCACGGAATTACAAAAGCGGGGGTCTTTATAGGCGTCATCTATTATGAGTGGCTCTTTGGTCCGGACAACCCATCCGGCAAAACCCTCCCCAGTCTTAAGCCGTACTTCGCGGACCTTCTCGGCAGCATCACCGAGGGCGAGCCGGAAGTATAATTCACCGATGTGTCTGTCCAACTCGAAAACGGTACTGGCCTCGGCACTCAAGGCCGATTGCGTGACATTCATGGCGTTAGCAAGAACTGTGTGGATATCAAGTGAGGAACCGATTAGAGTCGATAAATCAAGCAAGGTCTTCAGGTCGCAGCTCTTTTCGGAGTAACGTGCAATAGGGCATCCTTGCCCTCCAGGATTCAAATTATCCGGGAAACCTCCACTGCTGTCCATATCGGCCATGAGATGCCTCCCTACCTTTCAGTAACGCCCGGGTTATCCCGAATTCTGCCTAGTAACAATTACTCTCCGTGTAAGACACGAGGATTCTTATAACGCACTTAAGCTGCCACAGGCCAGTATGTTGTGACGATCCGCCCTTTAATTATTCATGCTTGCCATGGGAACGTCCTCGCTTACTGCCCGCGATCCCCTCGAAGTCTATCCTGGTCGGAAAACAGACTAATACCGAATTAGCTGAGCACGTTAAAGCGACTTTCGGTCTTTCCTATGTAGGCGTTGCCAATGCGAACGGAGAGGATCGAGCTTTTTCGATAACCAGTTCCATTGGAAAAGCGAACGTGGCAGACCAGGAATATTTCCAGAAATCCTGAGGTAGTTGCCGCAGCGGAGAAAAATGTTATCGGTTTAAGGATTTGGCAACTCGAGCCGAAAAAACGTCGTTCAGCGCGCGCTGCAGTCCCGGACGGTGCAGATCGCCAGCCACATCCCGGAAGCGCGCAGGTTCGTGTCGGACTGGGGGGCAGCACTGTCCCCCTTCCCGCATGTTGCTGCCAAGGTTGTCGCGATTGAAAAACTTTCAACAGCTCTCCCTATATGTAACAAACAAGACGCCGAGAATCTTGCCGTCGCCGAATCATTGTATAATCAGCCGGAGAGTAGGAGAGGCGTTTTTGGTTCCGGCAAGCTGTATGTTGGGTTTCTTGAATTGAGGCCGATAGCGGTTCATGACCTTGATGGCCGGGATCGTAATTATCCGGCCGCCCGCCCAACCACGTGGCCGCGCTACAGGCAATTACCTATCCGACTCTCATCCCTCATTCGGCCAACTGCTCCAAAATAAGGCGGTTCCTCAATTTTGTAGTTCTGTAGATGACCTCGTCGATGAAAAGACCGGGGGCAAACCTACACTTTTTACACCTCAAGCTACTTGACAAGGGGCCCAACAGCTTTGCGAAATGATTCGCTGCCCTCCATCTCCTAGACAACTCGGCGGCTTGCCTGTGTAACTGCCGACTCTCCAACTCCATAGGCCGCGCCGATCTCTTTCAAATTAAAAAAGGTTTGACCCATTTCTCTTTTATGGCCAAAGCCGCCGGAAATCTTATGATCCGCATCTGCTGCGCAATTTACAATGGTACGTGTGATCGTAGGTACGATCGTGTGTTCGATCCCTATAGGCCAGCATGCTGGGCCGTAGAGGGCGAACATTGCCGTTGCCAAAACTGCCAATACTCACGCCTGGAAAATGTTAATGTCTCCGCCTCATACGTTAATCTTTTGTCGAATCAACAACTTGGCAAGTTCGGCTTGAGCCGAAGAGACAGATCAAGGTTGACGCCAACGGTTTATGCTCTACACTTACACCTAAGACTCTTGTAGATGACTCGAGGTTAACCACATTCACAAGGAGAGACTCGCATGCCCAAAGTCAAAGCCAACAACATCACCATGAACTATGAGCAGCAAGGGACCGGAGAACCACTGATCCTCATTCCCTATTTGGCAGCTGACAACGCCTGCTATGCCTTCCAGGTGGCTGAGTATGCCAAGCATTTCACCTGCATCTCCATCGACCTGCGCGGGACGGGCGAAAGCGACAAGCCAGCAGGCGTATATTCCACCGAGCTGTTCGCCGACGATGTGGCCGCGTTCATGCAAACCCTGGGGATCGCCAAGGCGCATGTCTCGGGTTTGTCTTTGGGGGCAGCGACCGGCATGTGGCTCGCAGGCAAGCACCCGGATAGAGTCAAGACGTTGTCACTGCACAGCGCGTGGGCGAAGACCGACCCCTTCCTGAAGACGGTGGTCGGGGGGTGGCAGGTGATGGCCAAAGCGCTGGAAAGCGTGCCCGAGATGGTCATTCTGGGCATTTTCCCGTGGTGCTTCACACCCGAACTCTATGCCGCGAAGCCCGAGTACATCCAGTTCCTGGCCGACTTTGTGCGGGGTCGGCCAGCGCAGCCTCTCGCGGCCTTCATGCAGACATCGAACGCTGTGATCGGGCATGACGTTGAGGCGCAGATGAATCGGATCACGGCACCAACGCAGATAACGTTTGGGCGTCATGATCTGGTGACGTCCACGCGTTTTGCGGATCGGTTGATGAGCAGCATTCGCGGCTCGGAGCTGTTGATCTTTGAAGGGTGCGCGCATGCGCCGATCTATGAGAAGGTGCAGGAGTTCAACCAGAAGACGTTGGCGTTCTTGCAGCGCCATATGGCTTAGCTGCAGGCAAAGCGTCCTCGGTGCGGCCCAACCGGCGGTTGCAGGCGACTCGCGCTTGGCGCTCCGCTCGGCGCGCGCTGGTGCGAGCGCCTGAACCGCAACGTTATGCGACAAGAAGGGTAGTGAGAATCATTCTATTTCTTCTCATCCCTTTTGATGGTCCAGTGAAGCGCCAGTGCCGGGGTCAACACGATAAATATGAGGAAGAACCGGATTTCCGTGAAAAATTTCAGCACCACAGGTGTCAGGGTTGCCGGGTCAGTGTGAAACAACCTGCCAGCCATATCCATCCATGTCATCCACCCGATCATCATTGTCATTCCCAGTACGAGAGTAATGACGAATCCGATGGCAAAGCACCGAAGCAAAATGTTGCGGAGCACACGGAGAATTTCAAAGTTCATGTTTCATTCCTTCCCATCAAGCCATACATGGTCTATGGCTTGGCATTCTGAAGTTCTTCCGATTCCCGACCGGCCCAACCCCTCGCAAAAGCGCTTTATCAGTTCCAAAAACGTCGAAGCAGCCTTTTCGTCGAATGTTTGTCAAAGCGGCTCGGTGAGTTCTCCCAGCTTGTCTGTCAGAAGGGTATTCTCTGAGTAGTCAACCGGACAGGCTATGACCGAAACAGTATCATTGGTCAGCGCATTTTTGAACCCCCATGTCTCTTAATGAGGAGTTTAACCACGTAGCGGCTCTTGTCTGGGGTCACACCTGCACTCCTGACCCCTTGGGCAAATGCAAAAATCGACATTCCTCTCCTCTGTACGTAACAAACAAGACGCCGAGAATCTTGCCGTTGCCGAATCATTGTATAATCAGCCGGAGAGTGGGAGAGGCGTTTTTGGTTCCGGCAAGCTGTATGGATCACCTCGTCAATAACGTCCTTTTCAACAATGATCCAGTTATCCGGTTTGCCGGGCGGCAGGTCTTTGTAGAATGAGAGGAGGTGGGAAAGGAGCAATTTACTTTGTTTTTTGTCAATCAAAATCAAAAACCACTCTCATTTAATGAGATATGCATCATACACAACAGCATTACCCAACCGCATTGCAGAGCCAATTCCCATAGCACGATTCAGCCAATTATATTTTTTTGAACTGGTCTCGAACATCATATACACTCTGAAATAATATTGAGATGGATCGACAACTTCGCCTTTGGCGATTTTCGCCATCACTTCAGGAGGGCCATAACGGAAACCCTTCGTTTGAACGTAAATTAATGAATCATCATCAGCCTGCAAAAGATATCTGGTATCTATTATTGCCAGCCCGTCCCTGGTAACTATTTGCCAGTCTGCACCATTATTCAGGATTTTTCCATTGAGCAGTGGACCTTCGAACTTCCCCCCGGTGATCGGTATTATCCGACGCTTCCCGAGGTCCGTTGTTTCGCCGAGTTCCCAAACGGGCGCAATGAGATCGACCGAGAACCGGGCCATGAACACAAGATTCGGTTCAGGGGGTTTAAAACCCTTGGTGTCAGCAACGGTTGATCCCTTTTGCGGCGCCTGAGCCTGGGAAATTCCCGGAACCAAAAGCGCCAACGACATCAGACAAATACTCACCCACCCTCTCATCATTTTTCTCCTCGTCAATAGAACCAGGCAAGCCACCTTCTCTCACGCTTGAATATAGTAGAATCTTTCATGACATGTGAACTCAAAACGATGGCCGGCCATTTATCCGGACGCAAACCCGCATTATCCAGACCCTTGCGCCTCTGGCGGATCGGGCACGGCGGCTTGGCTGTGTAACTGCCGACTCTCCAACTCCATAGGCCGCGCCGATCTCTTTCAATTAGAGAAAAAATCGGCCCTCTGCTAAGCCGGATAAACAAAACTCAATAATATGCCGGTATGCCACTCGCCATCCCCATCCGAAACTTGATCTTCGCCCTTTTCAAGAAAACCGGCGCCCCGGCATTTTCACCGCAAGCTGTATAAAGATCTTCCAGCCCGTAATTACCCACTATGATTTCGCCTCGACGTTAGGTATTATTCAACTAGGGAACTGAATTTGATCCCTCGATGTGGAGAAGGGTGAAATGACAAAAGCAGAGTTGGTATCCAAGATAGCCTCTAATAGCGGGATCACCAAGTCTCAGGCAGAAAAGGCAGTGGATGGATTCGTTTCCGCTGTTTCCCGGGCTCTGGCATCCGGCGACAAGATTACCCTTCTGGGCTTCGGCACTTTCAGTGTCGGCTCTGGATCTCGGCATCAAGCCCGCAATCCCCGGACCGGCGAAAATATCAAAGTTCCCACCTCCAACGTGGTGAGATTCAAGGCCGGAAAGACACTGAATCTACGCGTTACTCGAAATGAGCAGAACGCTCGTGACCTTGAAATCATCAACCGGCACGCTGAATTCTTTAACCGGGAAGCTAGGGATATCCTTGAATATCAGGTGCCCTTATGAAACGGGGCGAGCTCTACCGCGTGCCTCGCTCCTCCGGGCGTGATCCGAAAAAGTCCCGCGTGTTCGTGGTTGTAAGCCGTCAGGTACTGATTGAGTCGCGGTTTCCAACTGTCACCTGTGCCCCGGTTCACACGGCGTACCACGGTCTTGCGACTCAAGTACCGATCGGACCGGAGGAGGGCTTGAAACACGAGAGCAGTATCCACTGCGATGAGTTGGTTAGTTTGGAAAAGGCCCGATTGACCGATTTTGTCGGAACTCTGAAACCCGCCAAAATGGAAGCACTGAAACAGGCTTTGCTGGTTGCATTGGATCTCCTGGCCTAACTTACGCACAGATAGCCTCTGGAGTGGCTGGACGGCCGGAGCGGCTGCACGATCGGACCAAGATAGCAGCCCAGTCTGGCCGCTGGAGGGCCGGACCAGGATAACAGCCACTGCGCTGGAGGCCGGTCGAGGGTCTGGAGGGTAGTATGGAGCAACGAAAAGACGGGTTGGGCAAAAAAGAAAGAAAACAGCAGGAGCGAAAGGGGCAAGGGCTTACGCGCCGCTCTCTTCTGGCCGGCATGGCCGTCGCCGGGCTGGCTCCGATGGTGCTCAACAGGCTGGATCTTAGCAAAGCCGCTCAGGCCGGCACAAGTTACTCCCTAACGTCCGACGGCGGCATAGACTTCAGCAACACGAATATTCTTCTCCACATCGACGGTTCAATGAAACTCAAGGTTTCATATCAGGAAGGATCGAGCCTCAAGAGTATCAGCAGGCCGGCGGTCCCCACCAGCATTGTCGTCAACGGGGTACAGGTCTCCAATTTCGTGGTTGACACGAACCTGCGCCCAAGCGCCCCTACGCCGATCATAACCCAGTACGGCCCAGGGGAGCGGGTCACGCTGGCGGCGAATGGCGTCGGTCCGGGGGGCGCGCCCATCGGTCTGCGCCTGACCATCGATCTTTACACCCGTTATCCGGCTACCGTCCTCTTCCAGTCCACTTTCGTAAACAACAGCCCACACAAACTGCAAGTCAACTCGCTCTGGAGCAGTGTGCTGCTTCTGGACCGCAAACTGGTCAACTCCAAAGAACCGTCCCACGCATTCAAAATGGCGTGCAAGGCGCCCGCAGACGGCAACGGTCTTGAGGACCGCATCTGGGATATCGGTTCTGCGGGGTTGATCGATCCATTCTCGGGATCCCAGGACGACGCCAACTATGCTCGCCATGACGTCGCCAATAATGGCGTAATTGACTACGATGGCGGCCAGCCCGCTCCCAACAAAACATCCCAGGGCATCCGCGCCTTTAACGGCCCGTGGGGCGGGGGCGGAGTTCCCATCATCAGTGTATGGGGCCCGGAGATCGGCATGGCCGCAGCCGCGGTGGAACCCGGTCCGCAGGTTTTGCGCGTGCCGCTTTCCCTACAGCCTGGCGGGCAGGTAAAGATAGGCGTTCAGCAGATCAACGACCTGGCTTCGTTTCAAGCCGGCGCGTCGCTTGCTGCCGTGCACACCACGGTTTCAGTTCACTCCCTCGATTTCTTTGACGCGGCGGCAATCTTCGGCAGCATGCTTCGCGACAACAAAGTTGGCTCTTTGCAATGCGATACCCCTGATGCTACGCCGCACTATGCGCCTTACTGGTGCAGCTTCGGCATCGAGGAACGCCTTGGACAGGTTTGTGCAGACCCTGCGGCTGTCAACGCTCGACTCTACATCCCTGCCGATCTGGGACTTGACTACATGAACATCGACTCTGGCTGGGACAACGGCACCGGTTCCTTTTGCGCAAACCCCGACTTGTATGCGAAATATGGAAAAGGCGATGACGGGCTGCGCACCTGGATCGACCAACTGCACCGCGGAACGACCGGAGGGACGACTCGCCCTTTGAAGGTTTGCCTGTGGATCGATCCCGGATGGGTGGACGACGGTGTGCGCAGGCAAATTGTGGACGACAACGCCTGGACTCCCGATTTGAATCCCGACCATATAGATCCGGGAATTATGAATGCGGACGGTACCTACTACGAGGATGACTGGGGACGCCAGCACCTTTGTCCCACGGTTGCAGTGTCCAGGGAATATGTGCGCCGAGGCATCCTCAAGGTTCTCACTCCTAACGGTCAACCTACCGGATTGACGGACCGGAACGGCAAACAGATTCTTGGCTGGGGCGCTGATCGTTTGTTCGTGGATGGGGCCTTTATGGCGCCTCCGTGCCATAACACGGCACATAAGCACAGTTCTCCGCACGAATCCGAACTGAATGACGGCGCCTTCAACGCGATCGTTTTCAGCGCGGCCCGTTCCATCGATCCCAATTTCCCGCTGGAAGTCTGCCCCTGTGGGGCTGGGCATGCCGCGAGTTCGTGGCAACTGCAATATTTTTCTCAGACCACCTGTTCCGACCCCGACTTTTTAAGTTTTCGTCCGTGGGAGTTCCGCGCGAAGTGGGACAAGGCTATCGCCGGCCCGGCCGCGCCCATCAACAGCGACCACATCGAAGGAGCCGGTCAGGGTCTCAATCCGGATCTCAACTACATGTTCCCCATGGCCCTTGGGTTGGGTCTCGTGTACCAGACGTATTGGTGGCGGAAGTCATGGCAGTCAAGTTCCATCGGACAAGGCGTAAAGGTTCTCTACCAGGCCTGGTTCAACCTCTACAAACAACTTCAGCTTTGCAGCGGGGAGTACCTCAACTTGTACGATATGGCGTGGGACTTTTCCGGACGGCTCGGCGCCCACTGCATAAGGAAGAATTCAGATTTGTTTTACGTTTTCGCGCCGCCTTACAACGACCGGACACTAACCTTTTCTCCCTTTTCAGGCGCTGTTCAGCTGCGTGGATTGCAATCGGGCATGGCTTACAAGATTTATCTATACAGCTCTCGCGATATAACCATCGATCCGAATAACCCTTCGATCCCCCCGCAGTATGTGAAGCATGGAGATGGACCGACGATCGCTCTAAACATCTTTATCCCGGAGAACACGGCTTATCTCTATCAGGTCACTCCTGCTTCCGGTGAAGAAGTGTAGGGATGAATCAGGGCTCGGGCTTAAAACAAAAATCCCCTCTTTTCCTTTGGGGGTTGAGGGGATTATGATGCTAAAAGGGCTGTCGACGACGCGCGCAGCGTCGTCTCAAATTTCGATGCTCTGAGCGATAATCGCCAAATGGTCCTCGCTGATATGGCCTTTAATATGGGCGCCGGCGGTTTTTCCGGATCATTTTGTCATCCACAGCAGAGGTAACGGGTCCTACCCAAACGGCCGTCCAAAGTAGGTCCATGCCCAAAGGGCCAAAAGGTAAACACTGATTAGTGATTGGATGCCCGAGAGGGTCCTCACCCATCCGGTGGCTCGCAGGTTGTACTCTCGCTGTTGTAGTCTCTGTAACCAATCACCCAGATTCAACTCGCGCAAGCCGATCCTAAAGGCTGAGAGAACGCTGAAGTAGAAGGCGGTCCACACTGTGCAAAGCCAGTATCGCTTTAACTTTTGGGAACTTGAATGTTCCGGACGCTGGAAACACTCCGCAAGCCTGCGCTCCGTGGTCCGTCTCACGGGATTTTTCAATTGCGGGGACTTGAGCACGCAGTCAGGTTGTTGCACCGCCCAGATGCCGCCATTCCGTCCTGGTTTCCATAGAGCTATGGCATAGATGATGGTAAAAGGAATGAGAAGCATCAGGAGGAACAGGAGGCTCCTCAGTGGGCTAGCCCCATAATCGGTAATTCTGCCTCCCAGCAGGGAGGCCGCCAAATATCTTTCATACCAGGGCCTCGTTTTCATCTGATACTTATAGAGAGCTGAGAGCAACGCTTTTTCTTCGTTCTTGAACCCAAGATCCCTTGCAGCCTTGCGGAGTTCCACAACAGCCCGCGGTGAAGAGAATACTATTTCAGACAAACCCTTCGCCCCAATAAAAAGAAACTCTGTAGAATCCATCGGCTCAAGCTTTGCTTCCAAAAAACTCGCCTTTTGCCCTTTAGCGAGCTTCAGAGTTGCCTGGGTCAGATCCGCCTTAAACAAGTCCGCCTCGCTCAAGTCGGCCCCGCTGAGGTCCGCTCCGCTCAGCCTGGTCTCTTGCAGCTTGCCCCCGATCAGTTCGGCCCAACTCAGGTCCGCGCCGGTCGCCGTTGCTCTGCTTAAGTCAGCCGATTTCATCTTGGCTATTCGCAGGTTGGCCCCAGTCAGGTTGGCGTCTCTAAGGTCTGCCCCGCTCAGATGTGCATTGCTCAGGTTTGCTGCGCTAAGGTCTGCGGCGCTAAGGTTGGCCCCGTCCAAGATCGCGTCCCGTAAATCGGCTCCCCGCAAGTCGGCTTTTCGTCCCTTTTCCGAAGAAGATTTCAGCCACATGCTATGCGAGGCCAGGATTTTCTGCAAGTCATCCTCGGTAATGACCGTTCCATCGCTGAGCTTGCCCTTCCATGAATTCTTCACCTGTATCTCCTCGCCGAGAACGGGCAAAAGATGGACCGTCAAGATTGTCGCCAAGAACCATGCAATGATAACGGAATTTCGTTGCAAGCTTATCTCCAGTACAAAAACGGAAGACATCAAGTCTAAATCAGTTGGGTTGGTGCGACACAGTTGAAATCGTTCAGCAAACATCGGAGACTGTCTCAAAGGAAAGAGATGCAAGAAAGTCGATCAATCTCGACAGCCTCGCCAGGCGCTACGGCTTTCGAACGACTCCATGGACACTTGTGGATCTTAATCGCTTTCCATCCTTGATTATCGTTGCTCGAATGGTGTGATTGTTGAATTCACCCTGTCCCGCGAGGTAACACGGCGCATATGACCAGGACCCGTCAGGGTTGATCCGTGGTGTTCCAGTCTGGACATACCACTCATTCGTGAGCACCTCCACTTGAATTGTGCCGCCTGGGTCGGCCCCCACTCCGGTGATCTCGACTACGCGTCCGGAAACTGAGCTGTCCGAAGCAGGATAGGTGATCTGAAATTCCGCCGGATGCGCCGGCCCTGCCGAAAAGGAATAAATGAGACAAAACATCACTACACCCAATACAGTTGTTGTTTGCACCGCAGATAGCCGCATAGATTCCTCTCCTTCAAAACAGGATTTTCTTGGTTGTCAACTGCCGTCTAACGAACGGAGAAATATAAACGCTCTTTGTCGCCACCAATTGTGACGGACGAGACTTGTCAAATATCTCAACCAAAGCGCGTGTTTCAAACATGCGCATCCGTAACCTAACTTCAGCAACACCTCTGGAATCAAAATCAGCCGAACCCGCCCTGGAGGCGCCGGCGGGGCTGCAAAATCCTATCGGAACAATCTGGACCCGCAGGTTCTCCTGCAACGTTGGGAACGTCTTTGGCGCCTGTACCGTTATAATAGCTGTGCCCGGAATCAAGGGGTCGAGCAAACAAGCGGCGGCAAGGAAGCCCACAGCCAGGTGCGACGCTGTTTGGAGCCGGCGGCGAACCTGCTTCCACTCCCGGGGGCAAAGCAGGTCAATCAACCCGGCTAACTTCCCCCAGAAGACAAGGACCAAAACTATTCCACCACCGGCGAATTCTATGAATGTTTCGCACATGATCCCTCCGAAATGCACCAAATCGGGCCCTTCTCACGATCACGGATTGTAATGCCAATGAAAACGAAGAACAAGAGCAGGGGGCCGGCCCTTGAAAAAGGAATATTCGCCTCCAACCTCTCTATGTGCTTTCGTAACTCTTTGTCCACTAACAATTTCTCCGATACGCTCTCATCTACCTGCTTGTTGAACTCCAGCACGACAAAATGATACGCCCGGACCATCTCTTTTCAAAACGGCTTCGCCGCGCGCAGGGCGGCAATCGCCCCCTGCCGGGGGGAATGACCCTTGATTCTCTCGTGCATCTGTAAGGATTTTAACGTCCAGCGGCGACGGACACAAAGCCTGCACCATCGAGCATCCTGAGACCGCAAAAATCGGTCCCGCCGGGATATTTCTTGCATGTGCGATCTGAAAATCGTATGGTTTTTTGGGGTTCCAGGGGCGCAGCGCAAGTTTGTCGGGCAAGAATCCGATTTCAACATACAGTTCAGGTGCATAGGAAGGAACAGCCTCGTAAATCCCCGTCAAACCGCGTCATTGACTTTCCCGATTATTGGATTGGAAAAACCTCATGGCTAATCAGGCTCCCGGGTTATGGAACATGCGTTTTGGGGTAGAATCCAGCCGCCGAAAAAATCGGCTCGGATGCATGTCGCCGAAATTGACGCATTATTGGGCATTATTTGGTTCGGTTGTGCTTTTTTGTGCGGCTATTGGACCGCCGGTGCGGGCGGTTGCACAGAGTCCGTATGATAAGCCGGTGGGGGTGAAGCATGTAAACTTAAAGCCCGATCCACTCAATCCTCAGGTCAAAAGGAATGTTTCATGCTTCACTTACCCGGAGTTCGTCGTAAAGCAGGTTGATTATGGAGAGGTTGGGGCTGAGAGGCTGTCGATACTGCCCGCCTCGCCAGGCGCTGCGCCTCCTTGCCGGCAGGCAAAAGAACGCAATGAATATGTTATTCCGGGTAATTCCTGGAGCGGCTATTTTGATGGAGTCAAGTCCAACTACGCATTCTTCAAAGCCGCCGATGGGGTCAACGGAGGCCTGGGCTTTATGGTTTTACTCATATCCGAACGGAAAAAGCTTTTCGAGGACACGGCCGAAAAAGGCATTCAGTTCCTCGAGATAAAAGACGGGATTCTCAGGCTTCGTTATCAGCGGGTTTTCTCGGCGAGCTGCTCGGTCGTGACAGGAGGTCCGGCATGTCGAGAAATGGTGTCAAAGGAGGCGGGTGTTACGGGCGCATCGCTTTCATCCTGCGCCGCGGGGTATAAGGCCGCCAAAGAAGAGTTGGCGAAGATGCGCTGCGAGGATCAATCAGCTAAGAATGACGCCTGCATAGAAAATGAACTGAAGCGCATTAACGAGCAAAAATGGGACGACGCGCCAACGGTTATTGTATATGAGGTGGAGGTCAGTCTGGGAGGGGCGCCGCCTGTTATTAAACCGCTCAGCGACGCATTGGCCTGTCGACCTTCAGACTAGTTGTAATCCCATGATGCGCGCACTGATGATCATTAGGGCTGTTCTTTCAGGTTTTCTGGCTTCAGGAGTTCTCCTGCCGGTTCTTTCCGTTGGAGCGGCAGCCTCAGAGGTTACGGAAATTCCACACGGCGCCGTGTCATGCAGCGGCAGCGTTTACACGGTTGATCCCGACCCAGGCGGCACAAACGTTCGGTCTTCACCTCGCAAGAACACGCCCGTCCTCATTGTGATTCCCAATGACTCCGAGTCGACGGTGGTGGATCTTTCGGCTTCTTTTGAGGATTGGCTGCTCATTCATTCAGCTCGTGGGGTAACTTCAGGGTTCTGGTTTCAAGGAGAAGGGTGGGTGCATGGTTCGCTGCTCGCCGTCAGGGCCGTTCATCCCAGCGGGCGCAGCGTTCCCCTTTACAGTAAACCCGATGTTAAAAGTCCGGTGATCGAGACGATCGCCAAAGAAACCGAAGTACGGCTGGCAGGCTGCAAAGGTGATTGGATGCAGGTCAGGATCGGAAAACACAAAGGATGGCTCGCCCCTGGAGATTACTGCGGCAATCCGGTGACAACGTGTGTGAGCGTTCCAGACGAAAAGGAGCATAGCGACGGCGAAACCTCCTTCATTACCGTGTTCAGACCGCTTGCTGTTTCAGGCGCCGGATTCAGTGCGGGCATGCAGGTTTCTGCTGTTCGCATCGGCGCGGATTGATCCGACTGTTCAACAGGACGGGAGCGCAAATGCCTGCCATCTTTCGTGCGAGCTTTGGCTTGACATCCGGAATATTAGGCAAAACAACGCCGGTTCTGCTGCTTGCGGCCGCGCTGCTGCTGTACGGCTGCGGAGAGGGTATGCAGGTAAAGGTAATGTTTGGAGACGGCACACGGGCAAATATGTTCAAGGGAAATACAGCACAAAAAGCAATGTCCGACCTTTGCGAGAAAATCAGACATCCCGCTAAGGCTTTGGATGTGCATATCACACCGGTTTCGCTCTCCTTGCATGTCCAGGACCCGGCGAAGCCGTCGCACATAGACGAATACAAAGTCGCACACGGCTATGCGCTCAGAAACCGCATTCATTTGATAGCCATAACCGGCCCCGCCCCTTATCAGCCTGGCCTTCTGAACGGCAACCTCGACCAGAACCTCTTCGACCTCGGCAATCTCAATTTGGCGGGTATCGCCGAAACAGCGAAATCGGCCGTCGATCTCGCCGGTTTGGAGGAAGGTGGGGCGGTCGCCGCAATAGACATCCGCAGGCATGTTTGCAGCCCCTTGGGGGGCAGACCGCATGTCTCCGCCATGGGCAAAACGAGTTGCGGCGAAATCAGGTGGGATATCCAGGTAAAGAGTGACCGTGAATACGCAAGTGCATACGCCGATGCCAATGGCCGCATAGACTATCTGAATCTCGACGGCACCAACCGGGCGCAAAACCTCAATCTCCATGCTGATGTAAAAGAGTTGCAAGATGTCGTAGGCAAAATGCGCGAGGTCTTCGGCAACACGCCAGGGATTCTGAAGCTTACACTGGGGCTGAAATCAATTGATATCGATGCGCGCGATCCGCTTAAGCCGAAAAGGCTGATGAACTATTCCGCCGACCTTAACGGCGTATGGATGGGCTTCGAGGCATCCTCCATTGGGCGCCCTTCAAATGAGCAGTTCTTTGCCTTGGACGATGTTGACTGGGCACTCGTCCCCTCAATGCTCAATCAGGCTTCCGCCAAGGTGCGCATGCCCAAAGACGCAATATGGCTGGTCACTCTGAACAAACCAGACGCAATGTCGCCGGCCTTTATGAGGGAACCCAACCCTCAATACCATACACTGGAACTCCGCTGGACTGTAGATTTGCGGGATAAAGACGGGGAACGCGCTCAGGTGCAATTCGACCCCGGGGGCGCTCTCATAAAGGTGAAGCTGCCGGAATGAGACGGTCGCGTTCGAATTCCTTGGCGGCCGGTTCCAGCGAACGGCGTTTCCGACCTGATATCGCCCGGATCGGGCGAGGCGGTTGCAGGATGGGATGCCTAAAAAAAGACCGGTTCAGCTCGACGAGCATCGATGCGTATCGCTGGGGGTCGGACCAGGGGACTTATGGCATCGGGGATTAATTTAACGGCCTTTCTACCCATTTCGGGATATTGCCCTGCAATCGAAATCAGATCCTTTTTCACCCTGGCCTTGCCGACCACTGTTCGGCCCTCGCCCCCTATCACCAAGAGGGGTTTCACTTATATTTCCGCGAACTCGTACCGAACCGGCTGCTCGTAGATCATCATCTGGCAGGTCAGAGCCGAACACATGGCCATGCGAGAGTATTCAGCGCTCGTCACGCAAACTAAGGATAAACAAACTGATCCACCAGGCACAGCTCTCCGGGGTAGCGCATGGGGACGACGAAGGTTTGGACTTTTTCATCCGCTGTGTTCTCGTTCAGGACAACGGATACCGTTGCAACGGTCAGACCTTCTTCCTTCTTGTCCTCCGGTCCGCCGTAATAGTTCACAAACACCAGGTAAGCGCCTTCCAGACCTGCCGGAGTGGAGAATATTTCCGGCCCGTAACCCGTTGTAACATCGACATCCAGCGCGCCTCCGTTTTCAAGCACCCTGTCTCCGTAGAAACAATGCCTGCCGTCGGGCGTTACCACATGAAGATCCAGGTCCGTGCCGTCCGTATCCCAGGATAAAATGACACGGATTTTGGGTTTTATTTTTTCGGCGTATGCCTCGTAGAACTGGACCCTGGTTACAGCCGAACCGTCCGGGCTGCGGACTTCGAGGTTGTTAGACCCGGTGGGGAATGAGTAGGGTCTGCTGAACGCCCCGTTCTCGACGCGGAGCGGCATCGGAATGCCATTCACGATGAGTCTGAAGGGGTCCTTATCCTCCGGGTTTGCCCCGGTCACCCTTCCTTCGATCACCGCCAAACGGCTCTGTTCCTCCTGGGTTTCAACAGACGATGCCGGGTAACTCACTTTCTGGGTATAGAGCACTTGTTCGCCGCGGGAATTGCGCCAGCCGTTCTTCGGAGTATCGATGATGATCTTCATGACTTGATCCATCTTGGCGACAATGGCTTCCAGCTCCGTAATCCGCTTTTTGTAGACCGCCGACAGACAGGCGGCATTCCTGCACTTGTCCCGTTCCGCCGACATCCATCGCTGCTCGGCCTGCTGAAGGTCTTTCGCCTGGCCGGCCGACCGCTTCACGGTTTTCTGATATATATCATTCAACCGCTCATCCAATCCGGAAAGCTCCGGGTTGGCGCAGACCATCTTCTCGATCCGCGTTCCGGCCTTCGAACAGTCAAAGCTCGCAGCCGCGCCGACGCCCGGAAGCGCCATCAAAAGACTCAACACCGGCGCCGCCGCCTTAATCCACCTGATCAATGCCTGCTTCATTATCGTTCCCCGTCAAGCAACAAAGCCCTTGCCATATTCTCGATGAACAGCTCATCCCTTGTCCGCGGATGATTTTTAAACGCAAGATGAAGGTACTCATGCACCAGGGTCAGCGTGTCCTCACCCTCTTCGACTCTCCTGAGGTAGATGCGGTTGCGGGCATAATCCACATGAGGCCTGCCGAGATGGATCAAGCACACGGAAACCGCCTCGGGCTTCTCATAGCCCTCCACTCCCGCAAGACTCCGGTCCCACCTCTCAGCCTGCAGCGAAAGCCACGACTGGGCGGCTTCATCACACACGCAAGGCAAATCCGGCCGCTTCCTTCGAGCGCTCGAAACATCCGAAATAAGCGCGGCCGTGATCATAAGAACCACAAATATCAGCTTTGCCCGTATCCCGAATACGGGCCCGGTTTCCTCAATGCACTTCGATTCGGCCGACATAAGCCCCCGGCTCAAAAGCCTTCTCCTCCGGCTGATACATTCTGAAAAAGCGCGCAGGCGGCATGCTGAAAGAACCACGCTGGGAGAAACGAATAAACTGCCGGAGCACCATCGGTTCCTTGAGTTCGTCGATCGGAACGGAGTAGGACTGAAAGCCTGGATAAGACCTGCTCTCGGAACTTTCCTCAACCCCGGTGATTCCTACCCCCCAGGGCATCAATTCCGTATCGGCGCCGGGGGGCAGCGCCACGTCCAGCACCCCGTACCTGTAAACCGCATTTTCGGAAGGCGAAATGCCGATTTCATCCAAATACAGCTCACCCGAATCGACCCGCGCCGGGTTTTCCACCGGGACGGCCTTGTACTGAGCCTTCAAAGGGAGCCCGTCCTCGTCGGTGGGGGGATTATCCTTATCGATCGGCTCCGGCTGCAAACGGTACAGCCGCCGCTCGATCTTGACCGGCAGCCTGGATTCTTCCTCCATGGTCGTTTCATAGGTCAGGTGAACCTCTAAGGGCTCCTCTGGTTGCGCCTTCAATTTTATCGTCACGCCCTCCCCGGGCCGTCCCTGCCAGCCCCAGACGGGAACGTCGAGCCAGGAAGGCTTTTTCCTCCATGCATCACCCGGATCGAAAAGATCGGCTGAATCTTTACCGTCCGTTGCACTGAGAGCTTTGCGCACAAAGAGCAGCGCAACTGCCCGATCTATTGTGGCGGTTTCCGGACCAAGCGCAGCGAGGATTTCCTCGGCCCGTGGCTGGTTTTCCCGACCTGCCCGCGACGCTGTGCCGGCCATGAGCAGCAAAGCCTTTGTCAGAGGTTGTTTGCTGCCGGCCAGGCGCTCCATACTCCGGGCCGCCAGGCTGTGAAGTTTGGGTTTGGCCGCCGCGGGTTCAGCTATCAGGTCCAGGAGCACAAAGGCCATATCGCGGAAATCGGAATTGGCGGAAGGCTCCATAAGGTTCGCCGTGCCGGGCGCGGCAGATGCCTTTTCCCGGCCTTGTTCAGTCTTCACAGCCTGGTCCGCGACGCCCTCCCAGAGCGTCCTGGTCGGGAGTCCCATTTCCTTGGCAAGCCAGAGAATGGTCGCTTTGTGCAGCAAATCTTCGCGGTCGCCCTGGTTTTTGTAGATATCGAGCAGCTTTTCCCAATGCTTGGGGGGCGCTTCAACCCCCATGACCCGAAGTGCGTTCCAGTCTGCATAGTAAGCATAAGCGGTAAGGAACGGACTGCCGCGGGTCAGGTCGCCCCACCAGCCGAAAGTCGCGTCAGGCCCGGCCATCTGGACCAGGCGAAGACGGTTGGCCGCAATTTGTGAATGGAGCCTCGCAATAACGTCCTGGGAAAGGCCAAGCGCTTTTATCTGCTCGTAAGCAAAGCTCAACGGGATAAGTCGGCTGGCCGTCTGCTCGACACAGCCGTAAGGGTAGTCGAGGAGCCCGTCCGCAACGCGCAGAAAGCTTGCGGCGACATTCCCGGCCAGGCTCAAACGGATGTTGGAGGCCCCTTCGGGAACCGGAACCGTTGATATCGGCCGGTCGAGGCCGAGGTGAACCGAGCGGGTGGTCGCCCAGCCTCTGGGGACTGCGGCGACTGCCGTCTCCAGAGTGTCGACCGGCCGGCCCCGGACGACCAGAGACGTCCTGATGAGGGTATCCCGCTCGGCCTTGAAGGTAAATTGCAGGTAATTGATGCCGGCTTTAAGGGATACCGCCTCCCGCACCGGGTGGTCGATGCCTTCCACTGCGAATTCGGCCGATATTGGGTCGGTCCCCTGGTTGAAACCGAGCATCTGGATTTGAGGCTCATCTCCCTTGCGGAATACCGTGGGCCCGCTCCACTTCAGATAGCAATCCTTGGACGAAATCACATAAGCGGTTTTCTGGCCCGTGTGTCCTGCGTCCGTCATGGCGCGCCCGGTCATGCGCCAGCGTGAAAGCGACTGCGGCATGACGAAAGTGAATCTCGTCCTGCCGTCGGCGCGGGTCTCCAGGTTCGGAAACCAGGCGGCCGTGTCGATATTTTCACGGCGCGGGCGATCCAGCATTTTGATGGGCCGTTCGCTCGACGAGCTTTGCGCCTGACTCTCTGATGATGTGGCCATATCGTAAGTGTGAAAGTTCAAGCTTGAAGTGGTCTTTACCTGGTTGTGCCGGATGTGATGGAAGAACTCTGCTATATCCGGGGCGATTTCCGGCTGGAGAACGTAGACCATTTCATCGACGACGCCCACGGCAAGCTGGGCGCTCACCGGCTTTCCTTCCAGCCGCGTCTCGACCTCGACGGTCACGGTCTCACCGGGAAGATAGGTCTCCTTGTCGGGTTTAAAAGCTATTTGAACGCGGGGCACGGTGACTGTTATGCCCTTATTCTGGAAGACATAGGCGCTGTCGTGCACATAAAGCACCGAAAGGGTGATGTTTGGCCGATGAGTGTCTTGGATCGGTATGACCGCGCTCCATTGCAGGCCGTTTTCCCGCTTCAGCTCAATGGCGTCGGAGCCGGTCTTCAAAAGGGTATAGCTTTCCACCCGGTCCCGTTCGAGCGTTACAAGCGCGTTTTCGACCTCCATGGGGAAGGAGATCAAAGCAAGAGCTTTTTCGCCGGGTGAGTACTCCTCCTTGTTCAGCACGATCGAAATACTTCCCGGCCGGCTTTTGATCTGAGGACCTTCCACCCAGTGCTCGGTGCTGCC
>Ga0187771_10000804_pt1 | contig 19919 bp, 22 predicted proteins | sample 0116_SJ02_MP15_1_FD_133139 | JGI IMG/M metagenome (GOLD analysis project Ga0187771, IMG submission 133139) | Tropical peat soil microbial communities from peatlands in Department of Meta, Colombia - 0116_SJ02_MP15_10_MG | ecosystem: Environmental > Terrestrial > Soil > Wetlands > Peat | place...
CAGGTAACGTGGCGACGCCGTGTTTCTGAAGTCGCTCTCCCTGAAGGGGTTCAAGTCCTTCGCCGACCCGACGACGCTCGATTTCGAGCCCGGTATCACCGTCGTCGTCGGCCCCAACGGCTCCGGGAAGTCCAACGTCGTCGACGCGATCGCCTGGGTGCTCGGCGCCCAGGGGCCGAGCACCCTGCGCTCGGCGAAGATGGACGACGTCATCTTCGCCGGGACCTCCAAGCGGGCGGCGCTCGGACGGGCGGAGGTGACCCTGGCGATCGACAACGCGGCGCGCCGCCTGCCGATCGAGCTTTCCGAGGTGACGATCACCCGGACGCTGTTCCGTTCGGGCGAGAGCGAGTACGCGATCAACGGCTCCCCGTGCCGCCTCCTCGACGTGCAGGAGCTGCTCTCGGACAGCGGGGTCGGCCGCCAGCAGCACATCGTCGTCGGCCAGGGTCAGCTGGACGCCGTGCTCGCGGCGCGCCCGGAGGATCGACGGGCGATCATCGAGGAGGCGGCGGGGATCCTCAAGTACCGGCACCGCCGCGAACGGGCGAGCCGCAGACTGGAGGCGACCGAAGCCGGACTGGCGCGGGTACAGGATCTGCTGCGGGAGGTCAAGCGCCAGCTGAAGCCGCTCGAGCGCCAGGCGACCTCGGCGCGCCAGCACGACGAGCTCGCAGCCGAACTCTTCTCGCTGCGGCTCCATCTCGCCGGGCGCGAGCTCGCCGAGCTCACGGCGAGGCTCACCACCCTCGAGAGCCAGGCCGCGGAGCTCGATGCGGAGCTCGCGCGGCGCCACCGCGAGCTCGAAATCCTCGACGGTCGGCTTGGCTCGATCGAGGACGAGCTGGGAACGGCCCCTGCCGACGAGCTCGCGCCGGTCGTCGGCCGTCTCGAGCAGCTCCGCGAGCGGGCTCGGGGCCAGCTCGCGCTGGTCATCGAGCGCCGGCGCGCGAGCGCGGCCCTCGCGGCCGCGCTCGCGGGCGCCGCCCCGGCCGATCTCGGGGCCGAGCTGGCCCAGGTCTCGGCGGCCCTGGCGGACGCCGAGTCCGAGAACCAGGCGCTCGTGCCCGAGCTCGTCGCGCTCGAGGCGGGCGAAACGGACCTCGCGGCGCGAAACGGCGCGCTCCACGCCCGATTCGGCGCAGACGAGCCTGTCCTGTTCAGCGGATCCTCCGAGGCGCGCAGCGCCCGTGAATCTGCGGCTGGGGCGCTCGGGAGCTGCCGGGAGGCCGAGGTGCGCGCCGCCGAGCGCGTCGCCGCGCTCGCGGATCGACGCTCCGAGCTCGCCGGGCGTCTCGAGGCCACCACGACCGGTCTCGAACGGCTCGCCGAGCAGCTCGCCAAGGCGACCGCGGCGTCCCGGTCCGCCGACCGCGAGGAGTCAGCTGCCGAACGCCATCTCGCCCGAGCCGAAGAGACGTTGCGGTCGTGCACGACGCGCCGCCAGGCGGCGCGTGCCCGGGTCGAGGCACTCCAGCTCGCGCTCGACGAGGCCCGGGCCGGCGCGGGCCTCGACCGGCTCGGGGCGGTCTCCGGGGTGCTCGGGACGTTGCGCGACGTGGTCGAAGTCGACGGCGATCTCGCCCTCGCCTTTGCCGCGGCCCTCGATGGAGCGCTCGACGCCGTGCTCATCGAAGGCGGCCCCTCGGCCCGCGACGCCGTCGCGCGCCTACGTGCCGCGGGTTCGGGGGGCAGCATCCTGCCGCTGTTGCCCGGTTCGTCTCGGGAACCGCAGCCGACGCTCCCCCCGGGAGCCGAGGCGTTGCGAGACTCGGTGACCGCCGGGACGTCGGCGGTCAACCGCCTCCTCGACCGGCTCCTCGGCGGCGTGGAGGTCGTGCGCGGCGGCCTCGAGGCGGCGATCGAGCGCGCCCTCGAAAACACCGGGAGAACGATCGTCACTCCCGAGGGCGATCGTTTCTCGCCCTTCGGCTGGCGCATCGGCGCCGAGCGCGCCGGGGTGACCCGCGTCGCTCTCGACGCAGCTCTCACGGCTGACGGCGAGCTGGCGACGGAGGTCGACGGCGCCGCGACGGTCGCCGCGAAAGCGCGTCGCGCCCTCGTATCGGCGCATTCCGCGGCGCGGGAAGCCCGGCGGCGGGTCGACCGCCTGCTCGGCGAACAGGCGAGCGCCGAGGCGGCGCGGGCCGGAATCGTCGGCCAGATCGAGCTCGTCCGCGAGGAGGGGGTCGCCGCCGCCGCCGAGCAGGTCGCCGCGCAAACCGGGCGCGCGACCGCCGAGAAGGCCTTCGCCTCGGCGGAGGAAGAGCTTGCCGTGGCCGAGCAGGCCGAGGAGGAGCAGCTCGGGCGCCTCGGCGAGGCCGCCGTCACGCGGCGCGAGCTCGCGGAGCTCACCGCGGTCCTCGCTGACCGCCGTCGTGAGCTCGAGGTGCGTTCCGCCGCGCTCGAGGAGAGGGTGTCTCTGCTCTCGGCGCGCCGCCAGACGCTCGCCCGCCAGCTCGAGGGGCGAGGCCGACTCGGGGGTCAGGTCCGCGGTCCGGATGCGGCCGACGAGGCGGCGCTCGAACGCCTGGCGGGGATGCTCGCGTCGTTGGCCGAGCGGCTGGACCGGGGGATCGCCGCTGGCGCCGCGGCGCGCGACCACAGGCGGAGCGCCAGCGAGGCGCGCCTCGCACGTCTCCGGGCGACGCGGCGCGAGCGCGACGAGCTGGAGCGGGTACTCTCGGCCGACCGGGAGCGCCGCCAGCGGCTGGAAATCGCGCGCGCCGAGGCGCGGATTCGTCGGAAGGCGGCGGTCGAGCAGTTGCGGCGGGAGTTCGACGTCGTCGCCGAAGAGGCCCTCGCGGCCGAGGCGCCGGTGCTGGCCCGGGGCGCTGACGCCGTCGGACGGGTGCGACAGCTCGAACGGGAACTGGCGACGCTCGGACCGGTGAACCCCCTGGCGGCCGAGGAGCTCGCCGCGCTCGTCGATCGGCGTTCGTTTCTTGCGAGCCAGCTCGACGACGTCCGCGCCGCCCGCCGCGAGCTCAACCGTGTGATCGCCGCGGTCGACGGCCAGATCGTCGAGTCGTTCACCGCGGCCTTCGCCGACGTCGGGCGGCACTTTTCGTCGCTCGTCGCAACGCTCTTCCCAGGCGGCTCGGGCCGTCTGCACCTCTCCGAGCCCGAGGATCTCCTGTCGACGGGCGTCGAGATCGAGGCCCGTCCCGCCGGCCGGAACATCCGGCGCCTGTCGCTGTTGTCTGGTGGCGAGCGCGCCTTGCTCGCGCTCGGGTTCCTCTTCGCCGTCTTCCGCAGCCGGCCGTCGCCGTTCTATGTGCTCGACGAGGTCGAAGCGGCACTGGACGACGTCAACCTCGGACGCTTCCTCGCGCTCGTCGCCGAGTTCCGCGGCGACGCGCAGCTCCTCATCGTCAGCCATCAGAAGCGGACGATGGAGGTCGCCGACGCCCTGTACGGGATATCCCTCCAGCCTGGAGGGGCTTCCAAGGTCGTGAGCGAAAAGATCGACCGGCACGACGGCACCTCCGGTCCCACGATGTCCCGTCCGGTCGAGATGCCCGTGGCGGATCCCTCGTGACGACGGGATCGACCGCGTGAGGGTCCGCCGACACCGCGGGGAGGAAACGGTCCGCCGGGCCGAGCCCGCGGGGGCTGGCGCGCCGTCGGCCGACGGGTCGCCGGGCCGGTCCCGGCTCGCCGCGCGCCTCGATCGGACGCGGCAGGCCGTCGCCCCACCGTTCGGGCGGATCCGCGGCGAGAGAGTCGACGAGGCGACCTTGGACGAGCTCGAGGAGACGCTGCTGCTTGCGGACGTCGGACCGAGAGCGACGGGCCGGATCCTCGACGCCCTCCGGGACAGGGTGGGCCGCGGCGCGCTCGGCGCCGCGCCGGGATCGCTCGTCGAGGCCGTGCGAGCGGAGATCGAGGGCGTCTTTTCCCGGGAGGACCGCGCCCTGCGGATCAGCGAAGAGCCTCCCAGCGTCTGGCTCTTCGTCGGCGTGAACGGCGTCGGGAAGACGACGACGATCGGCAAGGTCGCGGCGCAGCAGGTCGCCCGGGGACGCAACGTCGTCATCGCCGCCGGGGACACCTTTCGTGCCGCGGCGGGTGACCAACTCGCCAGCTGGGCGGAGCGCTGCGGGGCGACGTTCGTGCGCGGCGCCGACGGCGCCGACCCGTCGTCGGTGATCTTCGACGCCGTCGGCCACGCCGTGGCGCGAGGGGCCGATCTCGTCCTCGCCGACAGCGCCGGCCGGCTCCACACCAAGGCGAACCTCATGGCTGAGCTGCGCAAAGTGCGCCGGGTGGCCGACCGCCCCCCGGGCAAGCTGTGCGAGGTGCTGCTCGTCATCGACGCGACCACCGGCCAGAACGGACTCGTCCAGGCCCGCGAGTTCGCCAACGCCGTCGCGGTCACCGGGATCGTGCTCACCAAGCTCGACGGGACGGCCAAAGGCGGGATCGTGCTCGCCATCCGCGAGGAGCTCGGCGTCCCGATCAAGCTCGTCGGGATCGGCGAGGACGCCGACGATCTCGTCGCCTTCGACCCGGCCGATTTCGCCTCGGCGCTCGTCGGGGAGTGACGGCCGGCGCGATCATCCGGGCGCGACCTCTCCGGTGGGGCGAATCGTCCGGGGGACCGGTTGGTGAAGGCGACTAGCCTGGAGTTTTCATGTTCGAGACGCTGACCGACCGCTTCGACGACATCTTCACACGGCTGCGCGGACGGGGCAGGATCTCCGAGGCCGATCTCGACCAGGCGCTGCGCGAGATCCGTCTCGCACTCCTCGATGGCGACGTCCATCTCGACGTCGTGCGGGAGCTCGTCAACAAGATCCGCGCCCGCGCGGCCGGTGCCGATCTCGCCAAGAGCCTGACGCCCGCCCAGCAGGTCCTCAAGATCGTCGGCGAAGAACTCACCGCGATCCTGGGGGGCGAGCCGCTCCGGATCAGCTACGCCTCGATGCCGCCGACCGTCGTGCTGCTCGCCGGGCTGCAGGGCTCCGGCAAGACGAGCACCGCGGCCAAGCTCGCGTGCTGGTTCCGCGCCCAGGGCCGTCATCCGCTCCTTGTCGCTGCCGACCTGCAGCGTCCCGCCGCCGTCGAACAGCTGCGCGTGCTCGGCCGCCAAGTCGGGGCGGCTGTCTTCAGCGCGCCGACCGACCCGGTCGACGTGGCGCGGCGCGGGGTCGCCGAGGCGATCCGAGTGGGCCGCGACGTCGCCATCATCGACACCGCGGGACGCGTATCCGTCGACGCGGCCCTGATGGAGGAGGTCCGCTCCGTCGCCCGGGCGACGTCGCCCCGTTACACGTTCCTCGTTCTCGACGCGATGACCGGCCAGGACGCAGTCGCGACCGCGGTCGCGTTCCACGAGGCGCTGAACCTCGACGGGGCGATCCTCACGAAGCTCGACGGGGACGCGCGCGGCGGCGCCGCGCTGTCGTTCGCCAAGGTCGTCGGCCGGCCGATCGCCTTCGTCTCGACCGGCGAGCGCGTGGACGACTTCGAAACCTTCCGTCCCGAGCGGATCGCGGGGCGGATCCTCGGCATGGGGGACGTGTTGTCGTTGATCGAACGGGCCGAGCAGACCGAAGACGGCGATGGCGCCGGGCGTGTCAAGGACCGGATGAGGTCCGGCCGTTTCTCGCTCGAGGACTTCTACGACCAGCTGCAGCGGATGAAGCGACTGGGACCGCTCTCGGGCATCGTCGGGATGCTGCCGGGACTGCCGAAGGAGATGCGCAACGCGCCGGTCGACGAATCGAACGTGACGCGGATCGAGGCGATCATCGAGTCGATGACGCCGGCCGAGCGCGACGACCCGGCGATCATCAACGGGTCGCGCCGATCCCGGATCGCCGCCGGCAGCGGGACGAAGCCGGCGGAGGTGAACGACCTCCTCAACCGGTTCCGGGAAATGCAGAAGTTGATGCGGTCCTCGGGGATGATGGCGGGAGCGCGCCCTGGCGGGCGACGTGACAAGCGCAAGGGTGGCCGGGTGACACCCGCCCGCAGCCGCTAGCCGCTGGTCGCGGCGAGCGGCTGCCCCGTGGCTTCGATCGACACCGAAGAAAGAGAGAATGACGTGGCCGTGAAGCTCCGCCTCAAGCGGATGGGAAAGAAGAAGCAGCCGACATACCGCATCGTCGCGGCGGACAGTCGCTCACCGCGGGACGGACGGTTTATCGAATTCCTCGGGACGTACGCGCCGCGCGCCGAACCGTCGCTCATCGAGGTCGACAACGCCAAGGCCGTCGCATGGCTCGCGAAAGGCGCGAGACCGAGCGACACCGTGCGCAAGATCCTCGAGATCTCCGGCGCCTGGGCCGAGTTCACGGCGACGCAAACTCCGAAGGCAGCGAAGGCGGCGCGCCAAGAGAGCGAATCGGCGAAGAAGCACGCCGCAAAGGGCAGGTCGGCGGGGAAGGGCGGCGCGAAGAAGGCCGGCGCGAAGAAGGCCGGCGCGAAGAAGGCCGACGCGCCGAGTAGGGTCGCACCGGCCGAGGCCGACGAGGAGACGGCCCCACCGATCGACCCCGATGCCGCATCCCGCGCAGACGGCGGCGAGGCGATTGCCGCCGTCGACAGCGGGGATGATTGAGGATTCCCATGGTCTCAGACACCCCTATTTTCGAAGGTCCTGACTTCGGCTCGGTCCCTGACGTCGACGAGGCCGAAGAGGTCGAGGTCGACGAGGCCGAGGTCGAAGTCGACGCGACCGAATTCGCCGGCGAGCCCGGTTCCGACGACGACTCGGCCAACCGGATCTCGGGCGGCATCGCTCGTTCCGTGCTCGAACACGTCGCCCGTTCGATCGTCGACGATCCGGAAGCAGTCGTCGTGCGGGAGGACGCCGGGCGCAACGGCCTGCGGTTCGATCTCCACGTCGCGCCTGGCGACATGGGTCGGATCATCGGCAAACGCGGTCGCGTCGCCCAGGCCCTCCGCGTGCTCGTCCGCTCCGCGGCGGCGCGCGACGGGACGGACGCTACCGTCGACATCGTCGACTGACCGGCGCGCACGTGGCGCTCCTCGAGATCGGAAGGGTCGTCAAGCCCCACGGGCTCGTCGGCGAGGTCGTCGTCCGGTTCGTGTCGAACCGACCCGAGCGCCTCGAGCCCGGGTCGCGCGTCGTTGTCGGTTCGGCCCGGCGGGAAGACCTGCCAGCAGAGCTCACGATCGTCGCGGTGCGGCCGCATCTCGGGCGTCACCTCGTGCTGTTCGAGGGCGTCGGTAACCGTGAAGCCGCGGAGCGGTTGCGCGGTGTGGTCCTCGGCGCGGAGCCGATCGACGACGCCGACGCGCTTTTCGTCCACGAGCTCATCGGCGCCGAGGTGGTCGACGCCGGCGGCAGGTCCCGGGGGATCGTCACCGCGGTCGAGGCGAACCCGGCGAGCGATCTCCTTGTCGTCGCCGGGCGCTATCTCGTCCCGGTTCGCTTCGTCGTTGGCAGGTCGCCGGGACGAATTGTCGTCGACGCACCCGCGGGGATCTTCGAGTGAAGAGCGGCCCTCCCGGTTCCTCCCGCCCGGGCCGCGAGTCGGCGGCGCTGCGCGTCGAGGTGTTCACGATCTTCCCCGATCTCGTCGCGCGCTACTGCGCCGAGGCGATCTTCGGGCGGGCGATTCGCGCCGGGCTCGTCGACCTGGTCGTGCACGACCTGCGGCTCGGGGCAGCCGACCCCCATCGCTCGGTCGACGACGCGCCGTTCGGCGGTGGCGCGGGAATGGTCCTCGCCCCCGAGCCCGTCTTCGCGGCCGTCGAGCGGATCGGCCCGGTCCGTCCGCTCTACCTCCTGAGCCCGGCGGGACGCCGCCTGGACCAGGCTTTCGCCGAGGAGTTGCAGGCGCGGGGGGAGTTCTCGCTGCTCTGCGGGCGCTACGAGGGGGTCGACCAGCGCATCGCCGACCACCTCGTCGACGGTGAGATCTCGATCGGCGACTTCGTGCTCGCCGGCGGCGAGGTCGCCGCGCTCGCGGTCGTCGAGGCCGTCGGGCGCCTCGTTCCGGGTGTCGTCGGCAACGACGCGTCGCCCCGGGACGAGAGCTTCACGACGGGGCTGCTCGAGTACCCGCAGTACACGCGTCCGGCTGAGTTCCGCGGCTGGGAGGTTCCCGACGTGCTGCGCAGCGGCGACCACGCCGCGATCGAGCGCTGGCGGCGCGCCGCGGCGCTGGCGCGCACGGTCGAGCGGCGGCCGGATCTCATCGAGTCCCGCGGCGGCCTTTCCGAGGATGAGGTGCGTCTGCTCGTCGAGCAGGGCTATCCTCTAGGCGCCGCCGCGCCGCTCGTGACCTCTGCACGCGCCCGGCGCCGCGCCCCGCGAAGGAGCACGACGGATCATGAACCCCACCGATCTCGTTGACCGCGCGACACTGCGCGACGACATCCCCGATTTCCGTCCCGGCGACACCGTGAAGGTCCACGTTCGGGTGGTCGAAGGCAACCGCGAGCGGATCCAGGTTTTTCAGGGCGCGGTGCTGCGCCGCCAGGGCTCGGGCGCGCGCGAGACGTTCAGTGTCCGCAAGGTGAGCTTTGGCGTCGGGGTGGAGCGGACCTTCCCCGTCCACTCCCCGATCCTCGCGAGAATTGAGGTCGTGTCCGAAGGCGACGTCCGGCGCGCGAAGCTGTACTACCTGCGCGACCGGGTCGGAAAGGCTGCGAAGGTGAAGGAGCGTCGCGCCACGCGCTGAGCCGGTGATCGGAGGTTGGCGGATGAGGAGCCGACGTTGAGCGCCGAAGAGGATCTGGACCAGTTTGAGGCGGAGATCGAGCTCGCGCTGTACCAGGAGTACCGCGCCGTGCTCCCGATGTTCCGCTACGTCGTCGAAACCGAACGCCGCTTCTACCTCGCGAACGAGGTGACCGTGACCCCGCACGAGAGCGCGGGGGCGACGCACTTCGAGGTCGAGCTGGGCGACGCTTGGGTCTGGGACATGTACCGTCCTGCTCGCTTCGTCTCGTCGGTGAAGGTGGTCACCTTCCGGGACGTGAACGTCGAGGCGCTGCCCGAAAAAGAGATCTGAACCTCGGGTCGTGCCCGCTGCCGCAGTCGCGGGCCAACGGCTCAGATCAGAGCGGGTCGCTTCCCGTCTTGCCGTCGTCGGCGACGTACTCGGTCCAGCCCCGGCCGTCCCAGTAGCGCAGGGCGTGCCGACGGGTGACGTCGACATACCAACCGAACAGCGGCGGACGACCCGATCCGTCGCCCGGCGGTGGCGACAAGAGCGGCCCAGACGACGTCGGCCCCGGAGCGATCTCGATCGGCGCGAGGGGTTCCGCGCTCGTGGCGCGCGAACCGCCAAACGCGAACTGGTTTCCCGCCGGTTCCGACCCCCCGGGCGTCGGGCTCGGGCGGGGCTGGGGGCGCGTCGTGAACTCGGCGACGAGCTCGAGGATGATCCCGAACGGTTGGAAGATGCCGCAGAGAATCGCCCAGACGACGGAGGGAATCCGCCAGGGCGTGACGCCGCGCATCATCCGATGCCTCGCGGAGATGCGGTAGCCGAGCAGCGCGAACACCACGGCGAAGACGACCGAGAGCGCGAGGTCACCGGCACTGCCGGTGTAACCGAACGAATTCCAGTTAAACGCCCCGGTCACGAAGGTTCTCCATCGTCATTTCCTGCGCCACGCGCCGAGAGAGTCTATCGCCCGGGTCGGCCGTTTCCGCCCCGGGAGCGGGAGAACTCGCGGCTCACCAGCCCGGTCGGCGCGTCGCCCGCCGATCCCAGCAGGCGCCGTGCCAGTGGCGGCGGGCGTTCGCGTCGGCGAGCGGCACGACGACGACGTGCCCGACGCCCGGGGGGATCTCCTGGCTGCACCCTGGGCAGCGGTAGGGCTTGCGGGCGGCGTGGGGCTGGATCGAGCGCACCTCAGCGGTCCTCCCGGTGAGCGGGTCGCGAGCGAACACGGCGCGCAACGGTCTCGGACCGGGCTCTCGCGGACGTGCCACGAGGCATTATCCCCTCTCGCGGCCGAAGTCTGGGCGGATGGGTGCCGTTTTCGCTACAACTTCCCGATGGACTCCTTCCGCCTCGGCGTGCGGTTCCACCCCGCGCTCTGCGCTGGGGCGGACGGGGACGACGGCCTGGTCCCGGGCGATCTTCTGCGCCTCGCGGCCGCGGCCGAAGAGGCCGGGTCCGAGGCGGTCCTGGTCAGCGGCGACCGGGTTCCCGGGGCGCCGGCGGATCCGTTCGTCCTCCTCGGCGCGCTAGCGGCGACGACATCACGGGTCGTGCTCGGATGTGTCGCGACGACGGCCGGCGAACGGCACCCCGCCGTGCTCGCCAAGACCGTCGCCGCGCTCGACGTCTGCTCCGAGGGCCGCGCGCTCGCCTGTCTCGGCGCGCCCCCGGATCCCGGGGGAGGTGGTCTCGACGAGCTCGCCGAGACGCTCCGGGTCGTGCGGCTGATGCTCGATACCCCGGCGCCGTCGTTCGCCGGCCGGTACTTCGCGATCGAGGGTGCCTGGAACGAACCGAGGGCCGGGCGCGCGACGCCGACACCACTCGGCGTGCTCCTCCCGGCGCCCCGCGGACCGGGTCCCGGAGCCTTGCCTTTTTCACCCGCGGCGCTCGCCACGCTCGTCGCGCGGCATGCGGATCTCTGTTTCGTCGAAGCGGGAAACGGTGACATGACGATCCTGCGAGACGTCGGGCGCGCGCTGAGGGCGATCGCGGCGCCGATCGTCGCGCTCGTGAGTGCCGTCGCCGGCGCCACGCCGGGTGACGTCGCGTCCTTGGCAGAGCGCGCTCTCGGCGCGCCCTGCTGGGGCGTCGTCATCGACTGGCGAACGGCCCCCTCGACGGACCGCGTCACCGAGGTCGTCACCGCGGTCCGCGAGGTCGTCCCCCTGTCCGACTGACACGGCGCGGAGCGCGACAGGACCGGGGAGCGACCCGGTCGATCGGGGGTGGTCTTAGGGGTCGATCTCGTCCGAGAGGAGCGAGGCGTAGACGGCCGCCGCCTTGCGCGTCTCGGGGCCGCCTGCCGTGGCGAGCTTCTTGCCGTCGATCGCTGCGATCGGTTGGACACCTCGCAGCGTCGACGTGAGGAAGGCTTCTTCGACCTCGTTCGGAGCGAACTGAGCCAGGGGCACGTCGCGTTCCGCGCCGCCGTGCCTTTCGAGCACGAGGGCCCGCGTCACGCCCTCGAGCAGGCCCGCCGACGTCGGGGGTGTGACGAGCTCGCCGTCGATCACGACGAAGACATTTGATCCGGTTCCCTCGCAGAGCATGCCGGCCGTATTGCCGAAGATCGCCTCGTCGGCACCCTCGCCGTGGGCGCGCTCGAGGGCCAGAGCGTTTTCGGCGTACGACGTCGTCTTCAGACCGAAGAGCGCGCTGTGCTCATTGCGGGGCCAGGGAACGACCATCACCGCGGAGGGCTCGTCGAAGGACTCGAAGGGATCGGCGGCGACGACGAGCGTTGGCGGGTCCGTTCCCCGTCCCGATCCGAGCGGTCCTGCCCCGGAGGTGATCGTTACGCGGATCCTGCCGATGGCGAACTCTGCGGTGTTGACGACGGCGGTGATTGCCCGGGCGACGTCCTCGGCGGGGATGGGGTTGATCCCGAGCCCTCGGGTCGAGTGCTCTAGGCGTGCGAGGTGGCGGCTGAGTGCGAACGGCCGTCCCTTATTGAGCAGGATCGTCTCGAAGACGCCGTCACCGACGATGAGTCCGTGGTCGAAAACCGAGATGGTCGCGTGCTCCTCGGTGACTAGCGCGCCATTGACGTAGATAAGTGGCATGACCCCTACATTACGGAATCCCGCCCGATGGCGAAAAACGACGCCGCCGCGCCATCAGGCCCCTTGGGTTCCTCGGACCGGCGCGAATTCACCGGCGTTCGCCGCGAGCTGCTCACGCACGATCGCGATGTCCTCGCGGTGCGTGATCCCGATGCAGCGCGCGTCGGTGTTGACGACGCGCACGTGATCGGCGCCCGACGCGACGAGATCCTCGATCACCTGGGGAAGGAGCAGCTCACCGGCATCGGATCCCGGGTCGAACGATTGCAGTGCTTGGGCGAGGTGGTCGAGCATCCGGGGGTGGAAGCCCCACAGGTTCATCGACACCCGGGCGGATCCCGGAACGAGTCGCGGTTCGCGGGAAGTCGCCCGCCCAGGGGTCGCGAGGGGTACGGCGACGAACTGGCCGTCTTCGTATTCCGACACGGTGTGCTCGGTGATCCGCAGAAGTTCGCCGTCGTCACCCGTTTCGCACAGCCCGCGTTTGAGCGTCGCGTCGTTGAGCACGGTGCGCACGAGCTGGTACGCGACGAGTACGTGGGCGTCGTCGAGCGACCCATCGGCGCGAGGCCGTGTGAAATGGTCGTGCACGAGCTGGAGCGCCGCCTCGACGTAGATGTCGTCGGCGTTCACGACACCGAAGGGGCCGCCGAGTTCCATCCCCGCCGAGAGCACGGCCTGCGCCGTTCCGGGGATGGGCGCCTGGCAGACGATGGCGATGGGCAGGGATTTCGGCCAGCGCCGGGCGACGTGGTGCTCCATCTGCTCGCGGATCTCCTCGCGCACGACGAGCACGATGCCGTCGAACCCGCAGGACAACGCCGCGAGCGCCGTATAGTCCATGATGGCTTCGTCGTGCGGTCCGACCGGGGCGAGCTGTTTCAGCCCTGCGAAGCGGGTACCGTGACCAGCCGCAAGGACGACGAGCTGCATTGGGGCATCCTAAGTCGCGACCACTCGGTCGTGGTGCGGGAGGCGAGACTTCGTTAGGAGAAGTGATGGCGATGGTCGATGGTGACGCCGAATTGCCGGCAACGCAGCCACCTTCTGTCGCCGCGCCGGTTCCTCCGCCGTCTGACGACCCGCGGGACGTGGCCGAGGAGGAGCTGTCGACCGAAGAGTTGGAGCGCCGCCGCGCCGCACTGACCGAGATCATGGAGCTGATGCGCGAAGCGGTCCAGTTCGATGGCGGCGACCTCGCGCTCGTAGGCGTCGATTACCACGCCGGGGTCGTCGAGGTGGAGCTGCAGGGGGCTTGTGGATCCTGCGCGATCTCGTCGATGACTCTGCGCGCTGGAGTCGAACGCATGCTGAAGGAACGTCTCGAGTGGGTGCGTGAGGTGCGCGGCGAGGTCGATGATTCCCTCGACTACCTGGAGAGCGCGGCCCTCGGACGCGGCGCCTACGTGCCCAAGTACTACTGATGGGGAAGGAGAGGGTTTCTCCACCGGGGCGACGGGTTTCCCGTCGCATCCGCACTGCACCGGGCCCGACTAGCTGATCGCAGGTCCCGCCGTCTTGCGGGCTGGCGCGACGCCAGGTCGCGGAGGAGGGCAGCTGTCGTTGTCATGCCTCTCGGTGCGAGAAGTCTGGCCATTTCGGCGCTGATTGCTCGCGGGCGACGGTCGGCTCCGGCGCGACGACGTCACCGCGCTCAGCGCATCAACTGACGGAGCGCGGAATAGCCGATCGTCTCGAGGCGGGCTGAATCGACGAGCCTCGCGAGCGGACCGTCCGGCCCAAGAAGAGCGGCATCGGCGACCCTGGACTTCCAGTCGACGGCCGAGGCGCGCAGCTCGGACGTGTCGAGGGCCGGCGCGGCGTGGACCTCCGTGACTCCTGGTGGCACGAGGTCGAGATCGGTCGCGCGGCCCCGGAACGCGGAGATCGGCAGGACGCGGTCCGGGGCGATGACGCCCCGCTCGGCGGCGAGTTGGCGGAACGGGAAGCCCACCCGACGCTCCTCTTCGTTGCCGGGCAGTCGCACGGGAAGGCGGAGCTCGGCGGCGAGCTCGAGGTAGACGTCGAAGAACTCCGGCTTCAGTTCGACGCCGCCGAGATGCGAGTCGAGATGCGTCACGTCGAAGCCCCAGAGGATCGACCGCTCGATCTGGGCGCGCCACTCGTGGCGCACCTCGTCGAGGTCGGCGTGCTCCCAGACGTCCTCGATCGTGCGGGGGAACCCACCTTCCCCGTCGAGCAGCGACGGGGAGTGTGTGATCGGCCCCCAGCGGTACAGCTCGTGCTCCGCGTTCAAGGTGAGGTGGACGCCGACGTCCTCGCCCCGATAGGCGCACACCGCACCGCGAGCCCACGGCGCGGGGACCATCAGGGAGGCGGAGGTCGCGACGCCTTGGCGCAACGAGTCGTAGACCGCGACATTCGCGGCGTGCGAGAAGCCCAGGTCGTCGCAAGAGACGATCAGCACTCGCGCCCGCGGTGCCAGACCGAGCAGCTCGGCGAGTGAGGCCATCCCCGGTCGAACTTCCGGCGGGTTCAGTCGCCGATCCGGCTTTGCAACGCGGCGTCCTTCGAACGAACGTCGTTCGCGAGCCGATCCTGGAACTCGACGACGGCCCGATGGACCCGCTCGTCGGCGACGCCGAGAATGCGTGCGGCGAGCAAACCCGCGTTGCGGGCGCCGTCGATGCCGACTGTCGCCACGGGAACGCCGTGGGGCATCTGCACCGTCGAGAGCAGCGAGTCGAGCCCCGAGAGCGCCGGCTGGGCGATCGGCACGCCGATCACGGGGAGCGTCGTGGCAGCCGCGAGAATCCCAGCAAGGTGCGCCGCGCCTCCCGCCCCCGCGATGATGACCTCGACCCCGCGGGCCCGGCAGCCACGGGCGTAGTCGAGCGCGTCGTCAGGAGTCCGGTGTGCCGAGATGACGCGCATCTCCCACGGGATGTCGAGTTCGTCGAGCGCTTTCGCGGCAAGGCGCATCACGACCTCGTCGGAGTCGCTCCCCATCACGATCGCGACGCTCATCGATCGTTCACCCTACGGTGCCTCGCCGCCTGTCATCGCGGGCGGCGGCACCGACCGGTCGTCGTGGGGCCGTCAACGGCATCCTCCTAGCCACGCTCGGGAAGTGGAGCGAGACGCTTCCCAATCTTGCCGAGCATTCGTCCGACGGCGAAGCCCGCGACAACATCCGAGGCGTGGTGGATGCGCACGTAGACCCGACTCGTCGCGACGACGATCGCGGTCGCGAAGTACAACGGGCTGAGCGGGTCTTCACCGTCAGAGAGCAGAGTCGCACCACAGAAGGCCGCGGTGGCGTGACCCGAGGGGAAGCTCGAGGAAAGCGGCTGGCGCAGCGGCAGGGGATGGTCGCACTCGTTCGTCGGACGATGTCGGCGCACGAACGACTTCATCACGACATTGACGAGAAACGACTCCACTCCGGTCGCGATGATCGCCCTTCGAGCCGCCTTCTCGTTGAGCCGACCTCCGCGCAGCGCGCGCAACAGCGCGAAAGCGACCCAGATCAGGCCGAACTCGCCCAGCGCGGAAGCCGTGTAAAAGACGCGATCAGCGACAGGGTTGCCCCGGACACGATCGAACAGCGCGTCGACGCGCTCGTCAAACCCGACGACGAGCCTGTGTGTCATCGCGGTCCGAGGTTAGTCGGACTGCTACGCGGTCGCCTCGTTTGTTGCCGACTTCAGGCCCGCAAACCCGGGACATAGAGACTGAAACGCGCAGGTCCTGCAGAGACCGGATGGACTCGGACGGAAGTCCTCGGCGGTGCAAGCCCTATCGATCGCGGCCCAAACCGCGAGGGCGCGCTGGCGCACGCCGCGCATTCCCTGGTCGGTTGGGGACTCGACCAAGACGATCTCGTCCCGCAGATACATCAGCCGAACCTCCTGGGGACGGGTGCCAAGCACCTCCTCACAGAGCAAGGCGTAGAAGTAGACACCGGCGAGGCTCGAGCGCGACCTGTCGGGCCGCGGAGCCCGACCGGTCTTGTAGTCAACGACGGCGAGTTCGCCGCCGCCGAGGTCGTCGAGGCGGTCGATGATTCCGCGCAGTTCGACGCCTCCGAGCGTCGCGCGCATGTCGAGCTCGAGTCCGACCTCGCGAACGGCGGTGGGGTCCTCAAGTGTGAAGTAGCGCTCGATGAGCGAGGACGCGTCGTCGAGAAGGCGGCGGGCGTCGACGTCGTCAAGCGCCAACCCGGTGAACTCCTCGGACACCGAGAGCTCGTCCCATGCCGTCGCGAGAGACTTTCGGGCGCGGGCACGGGTGCGATCAGCGCCCTGTGCCGATCGGAACAGCAATTCGAGAGCCCGGTGAACGAGCGTGCCGCGCAGTTGCTGGACGGAAGAGGGCTCGGGGAGCCGGTCGATGTACGCTTAGCGGAAGGCGAGGGGGCACTGCACGAATCGGGCGAGTTTCGACGGGGAAAGGGTGCTCGGCAACGAAAGGGACATCGCGATCCCGAGGCTACGCCCCGGATGTGTCGGCGGCACGAATCAGCGCACCTGCCACCGACGACGGGTCGGTGTACGGGCCGAAATGGTCGAGGCCGCTGAACTCCTCGAGAAACGCGTTCGCCAGCGGCGCGACGATGGCGCTGGCCCCTGCGGCCGAGAGCACGCGGCTCGCCGCGCCGCGGGTGATCGTGACGGGGCACGTCACGGCCCGGAGTCGTTCGTCGCTTCGGAAGAGCCTCGCGGCCTCGTAGATGTGCGCCTCGTATTCCGGCGCGCCGGCAGGCTCGACAGAGCCGTCGGGCGGTCGATGAATCCTCCCTCCAGTAGCCGTCGAACGCCTCAGGGTCCCAGTTCACGAAGGGCTGCGATTCCCGGGATCGATTGGCGACAGCTCGGCGAGACGGGTATCCCGATTTCCTGCGGCGTGTGACCTTCACGATTCCACTGTCGGGTGCGTCCGGCAGGAAAGGTGCGGAGACGATCGGTTCGTAACCGCACGGGCTGGCAAATGTTGCCGGGTTCGCCGCTTCACAGGCAAGGATCGCCGACGCGCCAAGCGAGTGGCTGAGCGCCACGGCGCGACGCCGTCCGAGTCGGCCCACCGAGGCACTCCCGTCGTCGACAAGACCTTCCCAGGACGACGTGGCGGGAGTCGGCGACAAGCTGCGGACCCGCAGATCGGGCGCCCAGCACGAGAACCGCCAGCTGAGGTGCCCCGCCAGGGGCCGGAGGCCGCGGCCGTTGAGGCCGGCGCCGGGCACCAACAAGGCGGGTTGTCCGTCGTCGCCGAGATCGTGGGCGGTGAGTTCGACGCCGGCGGTGCTCGCGAAGACGGCAGGCGGCGCCCCGACACGTTACCGACTGTGGCTATCCGATCGGGCAATTGAACGGAGAAGGAGTCACGACCGACTACAAATAGGAGCCGTGCAACACCTGCTTACCGAGTCGGGCTACGCCGCGCTCGTCCTTTTCGCCTTCGCCGAGGCCTGTTGCGTGCCGATCCCGTCCGAGGTCACCTTCGGTTTCGCCGGTGTGCTCGCCGCGTCGGGGCGACTGAATCTCGCCCTCGTGATCGCCATCGGCGTGTCTGCGGAGCTCTTGGGGTCGTCGACCGCCTACGCCGTCGGGCGGATCGGTGGGCGGCCGCTCGTCGACCGGCTCGGCCGATACGTCCTACTCACGTCAAAGGATCTCGACCGCGCCGAGCGCTGGTTATCGGGCAAGGGCGAGTTCGCCGTGACGCTCGGCCGCGCCATGCCGGTCGTGCGCGCGTTCACCGCGATCGTCGCGGGAACAGCGGACATGCCGCTTGCGCGGTTCGAGATCTTCAATTGCGTCGGGACCGTCATCTATACGAGCAGCTTCGCGGCGGTCGGCTACGGAGTCGGATACGAGTGGAAACGGATCGCGCACGACGTCTCCATAGCCGGTTACGCGCTCGTGGTGCTTGTCGTTGTCGTCGTCGCGGCATTCATCGTCCACCGGCTGCGGGTACTCCATGGCGAGCGCCGGCCCGGGACCGCGGCTCGCCCGGCGGCGAGCCGGGGAAAGGACTCCTCCGGCCGTTAGCCGGCTTGCCCAGCCGAACCGAATGCCACCGCATGGCTGCGCCGAGAGCCGGCGACCGGATCTGTGGCGCGATGGGACCGTTTCGACGAATCAGATGGGACTACTCAGTGACGAGCGGGACCTCGAAGCGCGTTTCGGTTCCCGATTCAGGTCCGGGCGCGATCGCGAACGAGCCACCGAGGAGCTTGGCGCGCTCGGCCATGTTTGTGAGACCCCTGCTGGCGGGTCCCGAACCCACCGGCAGGCCCACGCCGTCATCGGTGACTGCCAGTCGGAGGCGGTGCTCAGCGACCACAAGGTTGACGTGGACCCGGCTGGCGTGGGCGTGACGGGCGACGTTCGTCAGAGCCTCACGCAGCACCGCGAGCATGTGGCCGGCGACGTGCTCACTCACCTCGGTGTCGATTGGCCCCGCGACCGAAACCGAAGGCTCGAAGCCCAGACTGCGGACTGATTCAGCACACAATTCGAGCACGCGTGTCCGCGGGCTCCGTCGACCAGTAGGCAGGGGCTCGAGGGCGAAGATCGAGGTGCGGATCTGGCGGATCGTGTCGTCGAGGTCGTCGATGGCCGTGTGGAGCACCCGGAGAGCCTCCGGAGCCTGCACCTGCCGGAGGGTGCTCTGTAGTGACAGACCCGTCGCGAAGAGTCGCTGGATCACCGTGTCGTGCAGATCGTGGGCGATCCGGGCACGCTCCGCGGCGACGCCGAGCTCGCCCACCTTGGCGTGCATCCTCGCGTTGTCAACGACGATCCCCGCTGCCAGGGCGAGCGCCTGCAGGATGTGGCCGTCCTCCTCGGAGAACTCGTCAGCGTCGATCTTCTCGGTGAGATAGAGGTTGCCGAACACCTCCCCGTGGACGAGCACCGGCACCCCAACAAAGGACCGCATCGCCGGGTGGTTGGCTGGGAATCCGGCTGACGCGGGATGTTGGGTGAGATCGGCGAGGCGCAGGGGATGCTCGTCGTCGAAGAGCATGCCGAGGATGCCTTCGCCGCGCGGCAGGTGATCGATGCAGTCGACCTGTTCGGGAGTGAACCCGACGTTCACGAACTGAGCCAGGCGTCCCGAATCCGGTTCGATGACGGCGAGCGCCCCGTAGCGGGCGTTCACGAGCTGACGCGCTTGTTCGACGATGTGGCGGAGCGCGGCATCGAGATCAAGATCGGCCTCGAGAAGGAGGACCGCCTCGAGCAGCTGCTGGAGACGCTCCGGATCGGTCACCCTCCGGTAGGGCATCGTCCAAGCGTGCCACGCCGACCACGTCGTCACGACGCGACGGGACCTCGCGGCGCCTCGGTGGGACCTTTGACTCTGAACAGGTGGTCGAGGCCGGGCGCACAGTGAGCAGATGGGCATCCGGATCGTTGTCGTCGACGGCAATACCGCGGTCCGGCAGAGCATCCGGGAGCTCCTTGAGGCCGAGGAGGATTTTGAGTTCGTCGGCGAAGCGGCGACGTCCGAGGACACGGAGCTTCTTGTCGAGCACTCACGTCCTGATGTCGTCGTCCTGGACGTCCGCCTGCCCGACGGCGATGGGATCGATCTGTGCAGAACGATCAGGTCGCTTTACCCCCGGATCGCCTGCGTCGTGCTCACGGCCTACGCCGACGGCGAGGCCGTCCTCGCGTCGCTCCTCGCAGGTGCTGCCGGTTACTTCCTGAAACAGATCCGCGGGGGCGACCTCGTCTCGTGTATCAGGACCGTCTCCGCTGGCGGCCAGTTCCTCGACAATTCGCTCATGGGGCATTCGCTTGCCACCCTCGGCACCGGGTCGAAGTACGGTCTCGATGCGACCGAGGTGGCCCTCGTGCGCGGCATCCTCGAAGGGATGTCGAAACAGGAAATCGCGGCAGAACTGTCGATCCCCGAAGACAGGGTCGAGGAGCTCCGTTCGGTTTGCTACGAGAAGGTGCGCCCGAACCGCACCCCCTGACCTGGCGGCGATCTCCCTTCCGAGTTCAGCTGGTCGTGGAGAGCGATCAGGCCCGGTCAGGGTCCTTTTCGGCGCGTGAACGCGCGGGCACTGATCATCGCTGCTCACCTGGGGATGTCTCATCGTCGTCCTTCCTCCCGCGCCGGACTCGCCGCCGGGTCGAGCCGAGGGCCGTGCCGGCGAGTCGCCGCGCCGAGGCGGCCCCGGGCGCGAGCGCCAGGGCGAGGAGGGCGGCGAGCGCGAGGGCGATCC
>Ga0187771_10000805_pt1 | contig 19909 bp, 19 predicted proteins | sample 0116_SJ02_MP15_1_FD_133139 | JGI IMG/M metagenome (GOLD analysis project Ga0187771, IMG submission 133139) | Tropical peat soil microbial communities from peatlands in Department of Meta, Colombia - 0116_SJ02_MP15_10_MG | ecosystem: Environmental > Terrestrial > Soil > Wetlands > Peat | place...
GAACACGATGGTGGTCGCCTCCACCGCCTCCACCGCGCAGGCGAGGAACACGGCGGCGAGCAGCCCCACGGTCCCGCCGGTCATCGCAGCGTCACCCGCGGCTTCATCGTCCCGTCAGCCGGCGGTCCCAGCCACACCATCGCATCAGCATGCCGCCTGGGAGCCCGAGCCGTCTCGGGGCTATGCGGCCGCCTCCCGATCCACATTCGCCACCGCTGGCGCCGGAGTGTAGACGACGTACAGCACGCCGTTGTCGTACCTCTCGCACTCCGTCAGCGCCCACCGCCGCGCCGGCGCATCCGGAGAGAACAGCCGCGGGCCGGCGCCCAGCGTCACCGGATACACGAAGAGATGCAACTCGTCGGCGAGCCCGTCGGCGACCAGAGCCCGGACCAATGTCCCGCTGCCGCTGACGTAGATGCCGCCGTCCACCTCGTCCCTGAGCCGGCGTATCCGGTCGGCGTCGTAGGGCCCCTCGACCCTCGAATTGGCCCAGGTGGTGGTCCGGAGCCTGCCGGAGACGACGTGCTTCATGGTGTTGTTCATGAAGGGAGCCCCGGGGTCCTGCTCGGCGGTTCGGTGCGACCAGGCCGGCTCGAACATCTCATAGGTCCGTCGCCCCAGCAGGATGGCCCGGCAGCCGCCCATCAGCCGGCCGATGGCCTCCCCCATCCTCGGGTCGTAGCCCATGCCGAAGGTCCATGTGGGGTTGTCGATCACCCCGTCGAGGGTCGTGAACTCGTGCACCCGGATCGTTCCCACCGTCATCCCTCCTTGGCGAAGCCCTAATCATCGACAGAGGACTGCGGTCAGCGCCTCGAGTCATCGGTGGCTGCCGCCGGCGCCGGGTTGACCGCCCGGGCCGGGAGCGCCCACCCGCCCCCCTTTCTGGCATCATGAAGATCGTTTGGATGATGTTAAGATGCTTGAATGAGAACCACCGTGACGCTGGACGCGGACGTGGCCGCGAGCCTTCAGGAGGAGATGCGGCGCCACGGCATCAGCTTCAAGCAGGCCCTGAACAGCGCGGTGCGCTCGGGCCTCAGCGGGCAGCCCACCCGGCGCCGTCCTTACCGGACCCCGTCACGGCCGCTCGGCTTGCGCCCCGGCATCAACCTGGACCGCGCCCTGCGCCTCGCCGGTGAGCTCGAGGACGCCGAGATCCTCCACAAGCTCGAGCTCCGCAAGTGAGGCTCCCCGACGCCAACCTCCTGATCTACGCCCTGGACAGCACCTCACCGCGACATGAGCGAGCCCGGGCCTGGCTGGACGCCGCGCTCTCCGGCACGGAGCCGGTTGCGTTTGCCTGGGTCGTCCTCCTGGCGGTGCTGCGGCTGACCACCAGCTCCGCCGTCTTTGCCCGACCGCTGCGGGCCGAGGAGGCTCTCGATGTCATCGATGGATGGCTGGCCCAGCCATGCGCCACGGTGGTGCACCCCACCCGGCGGCACCCATCGATCCTGCGCACCCTGCTTGCCCCCCTGGGCACAGGAGGCAACCTGACTGCTGACGCCCACCTGGCCGCTCTCGGCATCGAGCACCAGGCGGTGGTCTGCTCAGGCGACGCCGACTTCTCGCGCTTCCCCGGTCTCGACTGGATCGACCCGATCCGCCCCTGATCGCGGGGCAGGCTTGTCCGCCGCCGATGCTGGCGCTGGGGCCCGAGCCTCGACCTGAGCGTCACCCCAGCTGGCCGGTATGGCTCGGGGTCTTCCCCGGGAGTTCTGGGGCCAGCCGCTGCTGCGGCTCAGCCCAGCCGGTTGAGAAACTCCCCCACCACCTCGTTGAAGCCGACCGGGTCCTCGAGGTTGCCGAGGTGCCCGGACCCGGGCAGGACTGCCAGCTGACCCCGGGGCAGGGCGTCCGCGATCCCCCTGGCCTCCTCGAGGCTGACGATCCCGTCATCGTCCCCGGCCACCACCAGCGCCGGGACCTCGACCGCGGCCAGGAGCGCGGTGCTGTCGGGCCGCCCCGCCATCGCGATCTGGGAGGCGGCGATGCCGGCGGGGCGGCAGCGCCGGATGCGCCCCACCACCGGGTCGAGCACGTGGGGGTCGCCGCGTGCCCGGGAGGCGAGCAGGCGGTTGACCATGGAGACCGCGGTCTCGCTGCCGTCGCGAAGCGCCAGCTCCGCCATGCGGCGCCGGTTGGCGGCCTGCTCCGGGGTGTCCGCGATCGCCCGTGAGGAGGCCAGCACCAGCGCGCGGATCCGGGATGGAGCCCGGCGCAGCAACGCTAAGCAGGCATAGCCGCCCATCGACGAGCCGACCGCCACCACCTCAGCCACCCCGCTGCCGTCGAGCCACTTAAGCAGGCTCTCGGCGTAGCCATCGAGGCTCGCCTCCATCGGTGCGGGCAGCTCAGGCGAAACCCCGCAACCCCACATGTCCGGCCGCACGCACCGCCAATGGCCCGAGAAGGCGGCCACCTGGTTGTCCCACTGGGAGGCGTCGAGCGGGAAGGCGTGGAGCATCAGGAGGACCGGACCCCGGCCCGTGTCGTGGAAGACCAGAGCCGGTGGAGCGGGGCTCATCGCCGGTTTCAGGCGGTGACGCGCACCGGCTGGGCCGGGAAGTCCTCGTCGAGCGAGGCCGGCTCGATGCGGGTGCGGGCGTGGCGCTCGACGTCGCGCAGCTTGAGGATCTCGGCGGGCGTGATCAGGGTGATGGCGACCCCGCTGCGCCCCGCCCGCCCGGTGCGGCCGACCCTGTGCAGGTATTCGTCAGGCGTGGCTGGAACATCGTAGTTGACGACGTGGCTGATGTCGTCGATGTCCAGGCCGCGGGCGGCCACGTTGGTGGCGATCAGCGACCGCACGTGGGCGGCGACGAAGCGCCGCATCGCCCCGTCGCGCTCCCTCTGGGTGAGATCGCCGTGGAGCACCCCGACGCTGTATCCCCGCCGCTCCAGCTGCACCGTCAGGATGTCCGCGGTGCGCTTGGTCTCCACGAAGATCAGGGCCATGGTGACGTCAGGCTGGTCGAGGATGCGGCAGAGGGTGTCGACCTTGTCGGACCAATTGGTCCTCACATAGAGCTGCCGGACCCCATCGGGGATCTCCGGCCGGGAGCTGACCTCGACGGTGATCGGATCCTGCATGTGGCGGCTGGCCAGGCGGCGCACCCAATCCGGCATGGTGGCGCTGAAGAGCATGGTCTGACGCTGTCTCGGGCACTCCCGGAGGATGGCCTCGACGTCGGGGGCGAAGCCCATGTCCAGCATCCGGTCCGCCTCGTCGAGGACGGCGATGCGCACGCCTGCGAGGCTGATGGTGCGGCGCTGCAGGTGGTCGCGGAGCCGTCCCGGGGTGGCCACCACGATCTGCGGGCCGCGGCCCAGCTCCTCGAGCTGCCGGCCCATGGAGTCGCCGCCGTAGATGGCGACGGAGCGCAGCGGGTGGCGCGCCGCCAGCCGGCTGATCTCATCGTGGACCTGCACCGCCAGCTCGCGGGTGGGGCAGAGGACCAGGGCCTGCACCGGCGCGGCCCTGCCCCCCCTCGCACCGGCTCTCGGCGTGCCGCCCTTCCTCTGGTGCTGCCCTCCCACCGTCTCGGTTGCCCCGCCGTCGACACCTCCCTCCGCCGCCACCCCCGCGTCCGGTGCCGTGGCCTCCGGAGCGAGGCGCTCCAGGATGGGGATGGCGAAGGCGGCGGTCTTGCCGCTCCCGGTGTGGGCCTGGCCGATCACGTCCCGGCCGAGCAGGGCGTGGGGGATGGCGCCGGTCTGGATCGGCGTGGTGCTCTCGAACCCCACCTCCTCGACCGTGCGCAGCATCGCCGGGCTCAGTCCGAGGCTCTCGAAGCTCTGCGGTGAGAAAGGGCTCTCACGATCCCCGTCCGCCTCGACCGGGAAGGGCCTGGGACTGGGAACCGGCGGTCGCCGCGACCGCATCGACGAATATGAACGCAAACTGGAGATTCAGTCTAGACGAAGCCGGTCGCAGCGCGACCTCCGATCCTCCGCCTGATCCTTGGACTGGCCAGCCGATCCCGGCAAGCTGGACCCGAAGCTCCGACTGCCCGATGGGCTCCGGCAGGGCCATGTCGCCGCTTAGGATGCTCGGGATGCCGGACGTCCTCTGCACCCTGGCGCTCCCCGAGCCCTTCACCCGAATGGTCTCGGCGGTGGCATCGATCCGGGTCCTGGGCCGGCTTCCCTCGGCCCTGGAGCTGCGCGACGAGCTGAGATCCCGCCCCGTCGACGTCCTCTGCCCGCAGGCCGCGGACCGGATCGACGCGGCCCTGCTGGACGCTGGCCTTCCCCGGCTCCGCGGCGTCTCCCTCTTCGGAGTCGGCTACGACAACGTCGACGTCGCCGCGGCCACCATGCGGGGCATCGCCATCGGCAACACCCCGGGGGTGCTCACCGACGCCACCGCCGACCTGACCATGGCCCTACTGCTGGCGGTCGCCCGCCGGGTGGCGGAGGGCGACCAGGTCATGCGGAGGGGCAGCTTTCCCGGGGTGCAGCCGGACTTCATGCTGGGCACGGAGCTCGGCGGGGCGGTGCTCGGCATCGTCGGCTTCGGCCGCATCGGCCAGGCGGTGGCCCGCCGGGCGCGGGGCTTCGGGATGCGCCTCGGCGTCTGGACCGTCCCCGCCGGTCCCGTGCCCGATGATCTGGCCGGTTCCATCCGGACCTTCCCGAGCCTGGCCGACCTCCTCGCCGAGGCGGACGTGGTCACGCTGCACACTCCGCTCACCGCGGAGACCCGGCACCTGATCGGGGAGGCCGAGCTCCGGCGGATGAAGCCCACCGCGATCCTGGTCAACACCTCGCGGGGCGCGGTGATCGACGAGCCCGCGCTGGTGCGGGCGCTCGAGGAAGGTTGGATCGCAGGTGCCGGGCTCGATGTCTACGAGCTGGAGCCGCGTCTCGCCCCCGGGCTCGCCGAGTGCCGCAACTCGGTGCTGACGCCCCACCTGGGCAGCGCGACCGTGGCCACCCGGGCGGCGATGGCGGAGCTGGTCGCGGTCAACGCTCTGGCCATGCTCGCGGGTGAGCTGCCGCCGCACTGCGTCAACCCGGCGGTGCGGATGAGGGCCGCCTTCCCCTCTGCCGGGCCGTCGCCGGCGGATGCCCCGGGCGGTCGCGAGGGAGCGGCCGGGTGACCGGTCCGTCGCGGCGGATCTTCCCCCCGCCGCCGCTCGCCGGGGCCAAGCTTCCTGAGCGGGTGGATCTGGTCGTTCTCGACCTCGACGGCACCTGCCTGGACCGGGACCAGCAGCTCCATCCCCGGACCGAAGCGGCGGTGCGGGAGGCGGGCGCCCGCGTGCCGGTGGTGATCGCCACCGGGCGCCCCTACCAGTCGGCCCAGCCCTGGGCCCGCCGGCTTCACGTCCGCCAGCCGCTGATCTGCTACCAGGGCGCGCTGGTCCAGGCCATGCCTGACCCCGATCCCGGCGAGGGCGTCGCCTACGGACGGCTGATCGCCATCCACATGCTCGATGCCGGTCCAGCGCGCCGGGCCATCGAGGTCGCTCGCGCCCATGGCTGGCACCGGCAGGCGTACGTCGACGACAACCTGGTCTGCGAGGAGGACCGGCCCGAGGCGCACCACTACGCCCACGTCGCCGCCCTCCAGATCCACTACGTCGACGACCTCGAAGTGGCGGTGGCGGGCGGCACGGTCAAGGTCGTCTGCGTGGTCATGGACCGGCAGGAGGCAGTGCGCTGCCGTCAGGCGCTGGTCGAGGCCCTCGGCGGGCGGGCTCGGGTCACCCCCTCACTGCCCGAGTTCATCGAGGTCGCCAGCCCCAGCGCCGGCAAGGGCCAGGCGATCCGGAGCGTCTGCGAGCACCTCGGGGTGGACCCGGCCCGGGCGGTGGCGGTCGGGGATGGGCCCAACGACGCTGACCTCCTCGACGCCGTCGGCTTCGGCGTCGCGGTCGAGGGGGCGACCGAGGAGCTGCTGCGCCACGCCGACTCCACCTGCGCCCGACCTGACGACGCGGGGGTCGCCGACGTCCTCGAGGCCCTGCGGCTGTCCGGCCTTTAGTGGCTTGGCCCCCGAGCCACGCCCGGCGGCGCCGATCCTGGCGTGGCTGATCCTCTCCTGAGCATCGGCCGCACTTCTCCAGGCCTGGTCCGCCGCCGCCGCGCTGTGCAGGCGGGGCCACATGTGCTATGAGAACCCGCCCTCCCGGGGAATGATCAGACAAGGAGGATCGGGTGTGGCCGAGTGCGAGCGGGTGCGACTCACCGGGCTCATGGACCTAGCCCTCACCCCGGACCGTGCGTTCCGGCTCTTCGGGCCCAGCGGCGACCGCGCTGCGGCCGAGGGATGGGTGCCCGTCTTCCCCACCGCGACCGCTGCTGACATCGAGCCGGGGACGGTGTTCACCGCGGCTCACGGGGAGCGGCGGACCACGTGCGTCGTGGTCCGCCACGAACCTCCCACCAGCATCGCGTACAGCATCGTCACCCCGGGCCAGTGGGCCGGTCTGATCACGGTTATCCTCCAGCCCGTGGCCCGGGGAAGCACCGCCACGGTGAGTTACGACCTGACCACGCTGACGCCGGCGGCCAACGACGAGCTCCGGCGATTCGCCGCGGGCTACCGGCGATATCTCGATCTGTGGCAGGCGTCGATCGCCCGTCGAGAGTAGGCCGGATCCGCGTGGCGGGCTCGCCCCGCCACCGGGCCGGAAGGCGGGATCACGCGCTCAGGAATGGCCGCGGCGTGGCGTCAGCCGTGCCCCAGACGGTTGTCAGGTCACCCAGGAACCCTGAGACGTCGCCGGTGACGTTGCCCGAGAACTGGCCGGTGCTGCACTCACCCTCCGTGAGGTCGGTGCGCGCCGAGCCTTTCAGCAGCGTGATCCCGTACTGGGGGCAGTCCGCCGGGACCGAGGCCGTGGGCGTAAGCACGATCCCGATGTGACGGGTCCTGACCAGGCCGTCGAACTGCTGGAGCTGGTGGGCAGACGTGAGGGTGACCTCCCACTGCCCGCCCGAGGGGCCGTATCCCGGGTAGTAGCTGATCTCCACCTGGGTCAGGCCGGCGGTATCCAAGAGGCTGCCGGCGGTGCTGCTGCCACACCCCGCGAGCAGGATGACCAGTCCCAGCAGAGCGCTCGCCGCGGCGCGCAGGCGGGCTGCAGCGACTCTACCGCTCTGTCCCCGCGGGCCGCCCACGTCTCGGTCCCATGCGGGTGGGAAAGGGATCACACCGTCGCCACCACCAGGCGCTCGATGCCGGTGAGCGGAGCGTCGGGCCAGCTCCGCAGGTAGAGGCGGCGGAGGTCGTCGTCCTCGACGAGCTCCACCTCGGAGAAGCCTGCTTCACGCAGCGTGGACACGATCTCAGGCGGCCGGAACAGGCTGAGGAAGGGCTCACCGCGTGCCGCCGCCTGCGACCTGGTCCATGCCAGGCCGGCCTGGGCGAGCTCGGAGAGCTGGTCGGGCGGCACCACGTAGGTCATGACGAGCCTGCTGGCAGATGCCAGTCCGGCGGCCCAGCGGAGTGTCCGCTCGATGGCCGGGCGGCCGAGGTACTGGCTGACCGCGATCCATGACACCCCCGTCGGCATCGTGCTGTCGAAGCCCGAGGCGACCAGGGCGCTGCCGAGGTCCTCGAACTCGAAGTCCAGGGGGATGAAGGTGAGCCGATCCGGAACCGGGATGCCGAGCTCCGCCAGCCGTCTCTTCTTCCACTCCTGAGCTGCCGCCAGGTCGACCTCGAACACGCGGAGCCGCTTCATGAGGGCGGTCCGCCTCCAGGCGAAGGTGTCCAGTCCAGCCCCGAGCACGAGGTACTGAGAGGTCCCCCGCTCGACGAGCCGTGACACCAGGTCCTCGACGTAGCGGGCCCGGATCGCGAAGGCCAGGGCCAGCCCGTCGAGAGCATCGGCCGGGGTCTGCGCTCTGAGCTGGTCCAGCAGCGTGGCGCCGGCATCACCGGCGAGGGCCAGGGCGAGCCGGTCCTCGATCAGCCGCTCGTGGGAGGTCGACATGTGCAGGGCTCGGCCCACGGCGGCGAGTGTCGCGGTGTGCCCAGGTGCTGGGGCGGACGGCTTTCCCATCTCCATCGGGCGCTCTGGGCCTCTGACGATAGGCTGGCGCGGCACTCCCCCGCCGGCCGCCCGCCCGCGCCGAGCTCGGGCATCAGACGTCCGCGGTGACCCTTTCCGGCTCCTCGGCGTGACGCGCCTCTCCGCCGGACGCCACCGCGCGCCGCCGCGCCGCCCGGCTCTCCCCCGGCACCAGGGACACCAGGGCCGCCACCACGCTGAGGGCCGCCCCGATCGCGAAGGCTATGCGCAGCCCGGCGATGAAGGCGGAGCTGAGCAGGGTGGGGAAGAAGGTGGTGCCGAGCAGGTGGGCCCGTGCCGCCGGTGCCAGCAGGCTGAGGGTGTGGGCCCCCACCAGCGAACCGACCGGGTTGTAGCCGAGGAAGGCGGCGAAAAGCGCCCCGGTCGGGGGCAGCGCCGCGGTGCGCTGCGCGGCGGCGGCGGGGACCCCTGCCGCGGTCAGGCCGTGGAGGAGGGTGGCGCCCAGGGTCCCGGCAAGCCCGACGATGACCATGGTGAAGAAGATCGCCATCGAGAGCAGCATCCCGGAGTTCTGGAAGGTCGCCCGGGTGCCTGAGGCGATGCCCCGGTTCTGCGCCGGCACCGAGTTCATGATCCAGGCGGTGTTCGGCGACATGAAGCCGCCCATGCCCAGGCCCATCAGCACCAGCACGGCGGCGAACTCGGGGTAGGAGAAGTTGGCGGGGAGCAGGGTGAGCAGCGAGAAGGCGGCGGCGGTGATGGCCATGGCCGCGGCGGCGAACCAGCGCTGCCCGAAGCGGTCGGAGAGGAGCCCGAAGAGCGGCCCCAGGAGGATGAAGCCGGCGAGCAGCGGGATCATGTAGATGCCGCTCCACAGCGGGGTGTCCTGGTACTGGTAGCCGTGCAGGGGCAGCCAGATCCCCTGCAGCCAGATGATGAGCATGAACTGCAGGCCGCCCCGGGCTATGGAGCCGAAGAGGGTCGCGGTATTGCCGGCGGCGAAGGGGCGGATCCTGAACAGCCGGATGTCCAGCATCGGATCGCGGACCCTGCGCTCGACCAGGACGAAGACGGCGAGCAGCAGCGGCCCTCCCACCAGCCCGGCCAGGACCCAGGGGTCCAGCCAGCCCATCGTCGAGCTGCCGTAAGGCAGCAGCCCATAGGTGATGGCGACCAGGAGGACGATCAGACCGGCGGCGAACAGGAGATTGCCGACGATGTCGACCCGCTGGCGGCGACCGGGGGTGGCGGTCTCGTGCAGGGCCACGTAGGCCCAGGCCGTCCCGAGCAGGCCGACGGGGACACTGACCACGAAGACCAGGTGCCAGTCGATGGCCGCGAGGATGCCGCCCAGCACCAGGCCGAGGAGCTGCCCGGCGCTGCCCGCGATCATGTTGAGACCGAGAGCGAAGCCGCGCTGCTGGGTGGGGAAGGCGTCGGTGAGGATCGCCGGCGCGTTGGCGAAGAGGAAGGCACCGCCGACCGCCTGGACGACCCGGAACAGGATCATCTCCAGCGCCGCCGTGTTCCCCCGGCCGGGGGTGAAGAAGAGCAGCACCGAGCCGACCGTGAAGATGGCGAAGCCCAGGTTGTACATCCGGACCCGGCCCACCATGTCCGAGATGCGGCCGGCGGTCACCACCAGGACGGCGGTCACCACCATGTAGCTGAGCAGCAGCCAGAGCAGGTAGTCGATCTCCCCTGGTGCCAGGGGATTCACCCCGATGCCGCGGAAGATCGCCGGCAGCGAGATCAGCAGGATCGAGAAGTTGATGGTGGCGAGCAGCGTGCCCAGGGTGGTGTTGGAAAGCGCCACCCACTTGTAGCCGGGATGCTCGCGGTGGATCCCCAGCCGCACCGTGCGCTGGCTCATGCCTGAGTCCCCGCGGGCTCGCGGCGCCGCCCGGTGACCGCCGCCGAAGCCTCTGCCCCCCGCTCACCGGCCGCGTCCGTCGCGGACTCGGCGTCCGTCCAGCTCTCGCGCGCCTGGACCGCGGCGGCGAGGCGGTCGAGCAGGTCGGCGAGCCGCTCGCGGTCATCGCCGGAGAGCTCCAGAACCGACGCGGTGATCACCCCCGTCTTGCGGCGGTAGGTCTCCTCGAGGAGCCGGCGGCCCGGCTCGGAGAGGCGGAGGTCGGTGACCCTGCGGTCACCGTCGCGGGTGATGCGCTCCACCAGTCCTCGCCGGACCAGCCGCTCGATCAGGGCGGTGGCCGTGGAGGCGGTGATCCCCAGGTGGTCGGCGACCTGGCCGCAGCTGAACCGGCGCTCGCGGAGGAGGTGGAGGACCCGGAGCTGGCTGATCGTCAGTCCCAGGTCCCCCCATCGCCGGAACTCGACCGCTTCGACGCTGGCGAGGAGGTGCACCAGCGCCGTCAGCGCCCTCTCGGAGGCGTGCGGCGGGTCGAGGGCTTTGTGTGGGCTCTCCCTCGGCACTGCCCAGATCCTACGCTTAGAGCCAACTATTTGTCAACATCTAACGGCGTCGCCGCAGGTCGCACGCGCCGCCGATGTTGCGCCGGCCGACTGGTAGTCGAGGGTCGGGGTGGCCAGCATGATGTGGTGCCCTCGGGGGTCGCCTACCTCAGCCGCGACGCCGCTGCCACCTGGACGGAGCTGCTCCCGCCGGGATGACCCAGCGGGGGCGCCGCTCTCGCGCTCATCGACCCCGGGAGTCCGATCGCGCCGAGGCGCTCGATCACCACCTGCGGCGCACCCTCCATCATGACAACCCAGGTTTGGGCCACGCGTGGCCTAAACAGGGGTCTGACGACACAAGGGTGTCCGGCGCTCCCCTCGTCAGCCGAGCGACCGCCGCCCGGCGCGGCAAGATTCCCGGAGACCCCAGCTATGCCAGGCCCAGAACCGCCTCAGCCTCCGCGGCCACGACCGCCGCCTCCACGCCCAGCCGGCGGCGGACCTCAACGCCCCCGGCCGCCAGCGATCGGGAGCTCACCGTCACCCGGAGCGGCGCGCCGATCAGGTCGCAGTCGGCGAACTTGACCCCGGCGCTGACCTCGCGGTCGTCGACGATCACCAGGGCGCCGTGAGCCTCCAGCCCGGCGGCGAGAGCATCGACCGTCGCCTCAGCCTGGGTGGCCAGCACGACGATGTGCACGTCGGCGGGAGCGACCGCGGCGGGCAGGGCCAGCCCGCGGGGGTCGTGGTGCTTCTCGGCGAGGCAGGCGAGCAGGCGGCCGACCCCGATCCCGTACGAGCCCATCACGATGGGATGCCGGGCGCCCTGCTCGTCTGCGTAGAGCGCCCCCAGGGCCTCGCTGTATCGCGTCCCCAGCTGGAAGATGTTGCCCACCTCGATGCCTCGGAACAGCTCCAGGGAGCTCCCGCATTCCAGGCATTCCGCGCCCTCCTGGGCGGCGGCGATGTCGGTGGTGATGTCGGCCGTGAAGTCCCGGCCGGCGTTGACGTTGCGGAGGTGGACATCGGGCCGGTTGGCGCCCGACACCAGGTTGGTGGAGGCGGCCACCAGGTCGTCGACGACGACCACCGCGCGGGAGCGGTCGATGCCGATCGGCGAGGCATATCCGGGCTCGGCACCGGCGGAGCGGATCTCGTCGGCGGTGGCGGGACGCAGGCTGACCGCGCCGGCCGCGTTCGCGATCTTGGTCTCGTTGGCCTCGTGGTCGCCCCGCACCATGGCCATGACCAGCTTCTCCGAGACGGCGTCTCCGGATGGGAACCCGCCCATGAAGAAGACGGCCTTGGCGGTCTGCTCGGCGGAGACGCCGAGGAATGCCGCCAGGGCTTCGATGGTCGCCATTCCCGGGGTCGCCACCCGCTCCAGCGGGGCCGGGTCCCCGTTGTCGAGGCGGCGCTTGCGGAAGCTGGCCACCTGACGGTTGGCGGCGCGGCCGCAGCTCCGGCAGCGCACCAGCGTGTCCTCGCCGAGCGGCGACGGGTAGATGAACTCGTGTGCGGTGCGGCCACCCATCATCCCGCTGTCGCTGCGCACTGCGATCACGTCCCCGAGGCCGCACCTCTCGTAGATGCGCAGGTAGGCGCCGTGATGGGCGTCGTAGGCGCGCCTCAGCCCCTCCTCGTCGCGATCGAGACTGTACGCGTCCTTCATCAGGAACTCGCGGACCCGGATCAACCCCGCTCGCGGCCGGGGCTCGTCACGGTACTTGGTCTGGATCTGGTAGACGATCTGGGGCAGCTGGCGCCACGACATGATCTCCCCCGAGGCCAGGGTGGCCACCACCTCCTCGTGGGTGGGGCCGAGCACCATCTCCCGGCCAGCTCGGTCGAGGAACCTGACGATGACGTCGACCGTGGACAGCCGGCCGGAGCGATGCCACAGGTCGGCGGGCTGGACCACCGGCATGGAGATCTCCTGCCCACCGATGGCGTTCATCTCCTCGCGGATGATCGCCATGATCCGCTGCATGCTGCTCCAGCCAAGCGGGAGCGCCGAGAAGATGCCGGCGCTGAGCTGTCGAACCAATCCTGCCCGCAGCAGCAGGCTGTGCCCCTCCGATTCGGCCTCCACCGGGGACTCCCTGAGGGTCCGGCCGAAGACCTGCCCCAGGTGTCTGGTCCAGCCGCTCATGCCGGGCTCAGCCGCGCCCCGAGAAGGTCGGCGCCCGCGCCCAGCCGTCCCCAGAGCAGGATTCGCTTGAAGGTGTAGAGATAGGGTTGCTCGTCGTCGAGCGCGTGGATGAGCCGTCTCCGGTACTCCTCGACGAAGCGGCTGTACTCCTGTGAGCCCATCGAGGCCTTGAAACGGTTGAGAGAGGTCCCCCTCATCCACTCCACGACCTCTTGTGCCGAGGCGAGCCGGTGCGGGTACACCTGCAGCCTGACCACCTGCCGATCGAACCCCAGCTGGTCCAGCAGGCCGGAGTACTCCTCCGGGCGCAGCACGTTAGTGGCGACCGGGTCCGGCGGCGCGGCGGGGCCGATCCAGTCGGCGGCCAGCTCGACCAGGACGGTGTGCGACGGATGGTCGGCGTTGGCGGGCATCTGCACCGCCAGCTGACCGCCATCCGCCAGGGAGCCGCGCCAGCGCTCCAGCACCGCGCGGTGATCGGGGGCCCACTGCAGCGCGGCGTTGCTGAACACGACGTCGTAGCCGGACCCGCTCCAGGCTCCGATGTCGCCATGGCTGAAGCGGAGGTTGGGCTCGGCGCGCGCGCTGGCGGCCGCCAGCATGGTCTCGGAGAGGTCGATGCCGTCGGTGCGTCGCGCGGCGAGGTCGCGGTGCAGCGCCGCGGTCAGCCGGCCGTCGCCGCAGCCGAGATCGGCGACCAGGGGGGCCGCCACGGGTTCCAGCAGGGAGCGGAGGTCCCAGAACGGCTGCTGCCGCTCGGCCGCGAAGCGGTTGTACTGCGCCGGGTCCCAGGCGGAGGCAACGGAGCGCTGATAGCGGCTGCTCATGGGGCGCCGAGCGTAGCAGCCTGAGACGGGGGTGCTCCGGAGCCTGGCGCTCCGGCTCCCCGCGTGCCCCGCCCCGGGTCGGTTGCCGGTGGCGCGTCCGCTTTACTCGGGCACCGTCCCCCCCGGGCTGGCCTCCGGGGGCCGAGCGGCCGCTTCTATACGGCGGCCACCACCTCGGTGGTCTCGCTGTCCGCGGTGTCGTGCCGCTCCCTCTGAGCGCCGCCGGCCCGGCGGGCCGAACCGCGCAGCGGGATCTCGCGGATCGCCAGCGTCGCCAGCAGGCCCAGCACGGCGGTGACCAGGGCCACCCAGAAGACATCAGCGAGGGCGAACGCCATCGCGTTGTGCAGGGCGTCGACGATCTGGCCGATGAAGGGCCTGACCGTGGGCACGATGCGTGCCGGGACCGACTGGAGGATGGTCTGGCCGAGGTTCCCCACCGCGGCGATGTTGTTCTCGCTGAAAGTGCCCGGCGACGCGATGTGGCTGGTGAGGGCGGCGGGCAGATGAGCGGTGCTGAGCTGCTGGGGCAGCTGCGACGACAGGTTCTCGCTGAACACGGTGCCGGCGACCGCCAGCCCGATGGCCCCGCCCACCTGGCGCAGGAAGGTGAGGGTGCTGGTCGCGGTGCCCAGGCGCTGGCGGGGAGCGGCGTTCTGGATCACGACGGTAAAGACGGACATGGTCGGGCCCACGCCGATGCCGGTCAGCCCGAGCCACAGCCACAGCAGAGCGGTGGGCGTGGTCGGGCTCAGGTGGGTCAGCAGCCAGCTGCCCAGGCCGAGCACGCACAGGGCGCTGACCAGCAGCACCTTGTACCGGCCGGTGCGGCTCAGGTACTGGCCGGCCCCGATGCTGGTGCCGATGAGGCCGAGGAGCAGCGGCCACATCGAGTACCCGGAGGCGGTGGCGCTCACCCCCTTGACCACCTGGTAGTAGAGAGGGATGAAGATCACCGCCGCGAACATGCTGCAGGACACCATCAGGGTGGCCACGTTGGTGGCGGCCAGCGTCCGGTCGGTGAAGAGGTCGAGGGGGATGATCGGCTGGCGGGCCCTCGCCTCATTGAGGGCGAAGACCGCGAGGATGGCGATCCCGGCGAGCAGCATCCCCCCGACCCGCCAGTCGGTCCAGCCGTACAGGCTGCCGCTGCTGTCGGTCAACCCCTTGAAGGTGAGCCCGATCAGGATCGGGATCACCGCCACCGTGAAGATGGCGATGCCCAGGTAATCGAGGTCGCGCAGCCGGGCCGCGGTGGCCTTGAAGTTGGGCAGCCGGGTGAAGATGGCGGCCAGCGCGACGATGCCCACCGGCACGTTGACGTAGAAGATCCAGTGCCAGCTGATGTCGTCGGTGATCACGCCGCCGAGGAAGGGCCCGACGATGAAGCTGACCCCGAACACCGCCCCGAAGAGCCCCTGGTAGCGACCCCGCTCCCGCGGGGTGAAGAGGTCGCCGATCACCGCCAGGGAGATGGGGAAGAGCGATCCGGCACCGCAGCCCTGCAGGGCTCGGAAGGCGATCAGCTCGCCCATGTTCTGGGAGAGGCCGGACAGTGCGGAACCGGCGAGGAAGAGGAGGATGCCGACGATCAGCATCCGCTGCCGGCCGAAGACGTCGCCCAGCTTGCCGTAGATCGGCACCGTGATGGTGCTGGTGAGCAGGTAGGCGGTGACCACCCACGTGTACAGGTCGCTGCCGTGGAGCTGGCTCACGATGCTGGGCAGGGCCACCCCGACGATGGTCTGGTCGAGGGCGCTCAGGAAGAGGCCGAGCATCACGGCCACCATGACGATGAGCTTCTCCCGGGTGGGGAGCTCGAGCGAGGGATGCTCGATGTGGGCCAGCTCGGGGGTGGGGCGCGCGACTCCGGCCGGGTCGACCGGGCGATTGCCGTCGTGGGCGGGAAGGTGGACCGGGGCAGGCTCAGCCACGGGTTGGGCCTCCTGGATGTCAGGGTCTCGGCTCGGGTGCCGGGGTGGGCTCTCCCGAACTGTAACGATATATCGCGATACGGCTTTGACGCAACGTATGAGTTTTCCTCAGCTGGTGCGAGGGGGGCTCTCCCCGCTGCCCTGCGGCCGCGGGATTAGTGTGCGCTGGGACGGGTCGAGGACGCGCAGACGAGGCGCGGCGACCTAGTCGAGCCGACCGCGTCGGGCGGGGCGGGAACGAGCCGCCCGCCGCGCCACCCCTTCGGACCGAACCGCTTTCTCGCGCCCGGCTGGTTGTTGCGGAGGGGAGCAGATGCGGTTAAGTCGCATCTGTTGTAGGCTGGTCCCGAGGACGCGGACGGGCAGCGGGGCGGTTCGAGGGCTCCCGGCCGGGTCCCGGCAGAAGGAAGGAGATGCCCATGGCCTGGATTGCCGGAGGGGGGCGCGGCCATCGCCAGGGCCGCCGGCTCCCCTTCCACGGGACCCTGCAGCGGGCCGACTGGATCCGGCTCGGCGCCTTCGGCGGCACCGTCCTCGGCATCAACGCTCTGGGCTGGGGCCTGCTGATCGCCGGCACCGTGGCCAGCGGCTCCAGGATCCTCATCGGTCTGGGGCTGACCGCCTGGATGTTCGGGCTTCGTCACGCCTTCGACGCCGACCACATCTCGGCGATCGACAACACCACCCGCAAGCTGCTCGCCGATGGCAAGCGCCCCCTCGGGGTCGGCTTCTTCTTCTCCCTAGGCCACTCCACGATCGTGTTCGGGCTGGCTGCGGCGATCGCGGTCGCGGCCCAGGCCGTGGCCGGCCAGGTCCACGGCTCGGGCGGCACCCTTCAGAGCCTGGGAGGCGTCATCGGCACGGCGGTGTCGGCGGGCTTCCTCCTCCTCATCGCGCTCATCAACCTGGCCATCCTGCGCGGCATCTGGCGGATCTCGCGGGAGATGCGGCGGGGCAACTACGACGAGCCGGCCCTGGAACGGAAGCTTCGCGAGCGGGGCCTGCTCAACCGGCTCCTCGGGCCGATCGCCAGGTCGATCCGCGAGAGCTGGCAGATGTACCCGATCGGCGTCCTTTTCGGCCTCGGCTTCGACACCGCCACCGAGGTCGCCCTGCTGGCCATCGCCGGGAACGCCGCCGCTCAGGGGCTTCCCTGGTTCGCCACCCTCAGCCTTCCCCTCCTCTTCGCCGGCGGCATGTCGCTGATGGACACGGCCGACGGCGCCTTCATGAACGTCGCCTACGGGTGGGCATTCTCCAGCCCGGCGCGCAAGGTCTTCTACAACCTCACCATCACCGCCCTCTCGGTGGCGGTGGCGCTTCTGGTCGGCGCCGTGGAGGTCCTCCAGGTCCTCACCCCGGCTCGCCCCAGCGGGCCCTTCTGGGGCGTGGTCGGGCGGCTCGACCTCAACACCGTGGGGTACGTGATCGTGGCCATGTTCGTGGTTGCCTGGGTGGCCGCGATCGCCGTCTGGAAGCTGGCCGGCATCGAGCGGCGGTGGAGCCCGCGGGCGGCGCCGGCTCCGGCAGAGGCGGCCCTGGATGCCGAGGTCGAGGTTGCCGGGGTGCCCGGAATGCCGTGGCCCGCGGCCGCCGCTCCTCATCGCCCCGTCAGCGCCAGCGCCTCCCACCAGGTGCGACGGAGTGAGGTGGAGGGGCCGTGGTCTTCCACACCGAGCCGCGCAGCCCCCGGTACGCGCAGCGAATACACTCGCCGGCATGTCGCGGAGGACCGTGAAGGCGCCGCCTAGCGGAGATCAGGGAGCCCGCGACCGGATCCGCGCCGCCGGTCTCCGGGTCACCCCTCAGCGGCTCGCCGTCCTCACCGTGCTGCGGAGCGCCAACGGCGCTCACATGAGCGCCGAGGACGTCTGGCTGCGGCTGCGCCGGGCCGGGGCCGCGATGGATCGCTCCACCGTGTACCGGGTGCTCGCCGACCTGACCGAGGCGGCGCTGCTGGAGCAGGTCCGGCTGGGCGACGGGGTGGCCCGCTTCGAGATCCAGGAGGTGGCTCACCACCACGCCGTCTGCACCCGGTGCGGCGCCACCACCGATGTCAGCATCGAGGCGGTCCGTGCCCTGGCCACCCGGCTGCACCGCGACACCGGCTTCACGCTCGGCCACCACCCGCTGCTCCTCCCCGGGCTCTGCGCCGCCTGCGCGGCCCAGCTCGCCACCCGAGCCCCTCACGCCGCTGGCGCCTGATTCGCGGCGGCGCATCCCCACCGCCCGCCCGGTACGCGGGTGGGGGGCCAGCAGGGTGCGCCCGCATCGCGGGAACCCAATCGGCGGATGGCCCCCGGGGTCCCGGCCCGTATGCGACGCGGGCGCGCCTAGGTGCGTCCGGTTTGTCACTGCCTGGTCGCCGGGCTGGAACGGGGCCGGACCTATGGTCATCGATGTGACAGCTCGCCCGGCCCCGGCGCATCGGGGGCGGGCTGCCGGAGGGTGACGATGGGCATCGGCGACGTGGTTTCGTCGATGTCGCGCTTCGACCGCGGCAGGAAGTGGCGGCGGGACGCGGCCACGGCCGCGCTGGGCGCACGCCCCGATGTTCGGGCGGTGCCGCCGCCCGGTCCGGTGAATCTCAGCGTCATGAGCAACGAGGAGCTGGAGCGGCACCTGGTCGCCTTCTTCGGCCGGCGGGGGTACACGGTGTGGCCCACCCCGGCGCGGGGGAGCGCGGGGGCCGCCATCCTTCTCTGCCGCGACGAGCAGGGGGTGGTGGTCCAGGTCAAGCGCTGGAACGCGGCCCTCGGCCCGGAGGCGGTCAACGCCCTCCTGGAAGCGGTCAAGCAGCATGCCGACACCCTCAAGCGGCTCGGCTGCTCCCGGATCGGCGGGCTGGTGGTGAGCACCGCTTCGTTCAAGCCTGAGGCGCAGCAGCTGGCTCAGAGCTCCGGGGTGCTGCTCTGGGACCGCCAGGCCCTGGAGACCCAGCTCAAGGCCGAAGCCGAGGCGCGGGCAGAGGGACCCGGCCGCTAGTTCGCTTCTGCGCCAGCCGGCGGCTGGTCCCGGCATCCCGTGTTTGTGACAGCCAGTTCCACAACTGGCTGCGGGAGGAATGGTCCGCCGCCGCGCGGCGACCCCACAGATTGACGGTTCGCTACTCCATGCGCCGCCGGAAGAGGAAGCCGGCGAGCAGGATCGAGCCGGCGGATATCCCCAGGCTCCAGAGCACCGCGTGCCAGGCGCTGGCGCCCACCGGCATGCCGCCGAGGAGGGCGCGGATGGTGTCGACCAGCGGCGTGATCGGCTGAGCCTCGGCGACCCCGCGCAGCCAGGAGGGCATCGTCTGCACCGGCACCAGGGCGCTGCTCGGATAGGCGAGGAAGGCGATGAAGAAGGCGATGCCGCTGGCCGCCTCCGCGGAGCGCGCGGCCACCCCGATCGCCGCCGACAGCCAGGAGAGGGCGAGGAGGAAGAGCGCCAGGATGGCTGCGGCGGCCAGCCACGCCAATGGTCCGGCCGGGCTGCGGAAGCCGATCGCCACGGCCACGCCGAGCACCAGCGCGCAGGAGACCAGGTTGCGCGCCACGCTGGCGACGACGTGGCTGTTGATGAGCGCCTCGCCGGGGACGTCCATGGCCCGGAACCTCTCGATGATCCCGGTGGTCAGGTCCTGGGCCACGCTCACCGCGGTATTCCCGGCCCCGAAACCGACGCACACCGCGAGCACTCCCGGCATCACGTAGTCGACGTAGTTCCCGCCGGTGCGGATCGCGCCCCCGAAGATGTAGACGAGCATCACCATGAGGATCACGGGGAGGGCCAGCGAGGTGGTGAGAGCGTCGACGCGGCGCAGCGAGAGCCGCCAGGAGCGCCGCACCAGGGTCAGGGCCTGCGTCCCGACTGCGGCGCCGACGTTCCCGCCCAGCGACGGGAGTGGCATAACGGTGGCGCGATCAGACATTGAGGCTCTCCGCTGCGATGCCGTCCCGGCCGGGTCGGGCGAAGGCGAGGTGGCCCGCTGATCCGGGCTCCACCGGCGCCGGCTGTGGCAAGCCGGTCAGCGCCTCGAAGACGTCGTCCAGGCTGGCGCTGCGGGTTTCGAACCTGGTGACGTGGCTGCGCTCGGGGTCCACCTCGTCGAGCAGGCTCCGCAGCCCGGCTGCATCGCTGTCGACCGCGACCCCGACCGTCAGCGCTGAGCGGTCCGCATGAACCGCCCGCTCGCCGAGCCGGCTGGCGACCACCTCGAAGGCGGCGGGATCGGCCAGCTCGAGGTCGAGGCGGTGCTCCCCGACCCTGGCCTTCAGCTCCTTCGAGGTCCCGGTGGCCACGATCCGGCCGTGATCCATCACCGCGACCCGGTCCGCCAGCTCGTCGGCCTCCTCCAGGTTCTGGGTGGTGAGGAGGATGGTGACCCCCGCTTTCGCCAGGTCCCGCACCACCGCCCACATGGCCCGGCGGCTGGTGGGATCGAGGCCGGTGGTCGGCTCGTCGAGGAACAGCACCTCGGGGCGGCTGATCAGCGCGGCGGCGAGGTCCAGGCGCCGCCGCATCCCCCCCGAGTAGCCGCTGACCCGGCGGTGCGCCGCGTCGGTCAGGCCGAATCCCTCCAGCAGCTCCGCGGCCCGGCTC
>Ga0187771_10000806_pt1 | contig 19899 bp, 22 predicted proteins | sample 0116_SJ02_MP15_1_FD_133139 | JGI IMG/M metagenome (GOLD analysis project Ga0187771, IMG submission 133139) | Tropical peat soil microbial communities from peatlands in Department of Meta, Colombia - 0116_SJ02_MP15_10_MG | ecosystem: Environmental > Terrestrial > Soil > Wetlands > Peat | place...
GCTGGATTTCTTGAGATTTTTGTTTATATTTTTGGCTCTATCCATCCCTCTCAGAGAATACTGTATCTACAAAAATCTCTCCCTTCTCCTCTTACGAAGGCTATTTTGCGTAGAGTTCCTTCTCTCTTGAAACCAGCCTTTCCTATGACATTTTGAGAGGCTGTATTTCCCACGTCAGTATGGGCTTGAATACGAACCACGTCCTCTGAAAGAAACAAACAATCAACCATAATATTTGGCACCCGTGCTTGTTCCGAGATTCTTCCTTTCCTTTTGGGTTGCTGTTTGGCTTCGTTCTCGGATAGCTGAGGGTGCCTATAGCATGAGCACATCATAGGCACCTGCCATGTAGCCAGTGCCTATTTTGGACTTATGTATGTATTTCGCGGGGTCGTGTTCAACTCTTGTTTGAAGCTGTGTATGTTGCTCTGGAATTTTTCATGTTGGGCTGACCTCGTAGTATAAGTGCTCACGCTCCACGAAGAATAAGTGCCTTTGTCCTGAAAATGCTTGTCTGCCAGGCTGCGCCGGCTGATCAGGGCTCATCTCAGCCTGCACTGGATAAGCCCTTCAGACGCTCCGTGCCTTTGGATGGTTTCGGCCAATTCAGGAACAAACACGCACGGGCGCGAGAAAACAGGAACTCGCTTTTGCCAGAGCGATTCGCGTCTAACATGGTCAAAGCTTGTCAGGGCAGTGAATAGAATTGCGAGCTACTTAAAACGGTCAATAATAGGATTCGATGTTTTCCACTTCTCAAGGCACGCTCTATGCGTATCTGTGAGCGCACTCTTCTCAGCGAGTTAAATTTGTTCAGGGCCTTAAGTAGATACGTATGAATACTTCCCAGGGTAATGACTTGGCCGCTGAGAATTCTAAGCGAATTTCTTGAGACTGGACTTCGTAGTTTTTCTGGAAGATGCCTGATAGAACAAAAGAATCGTAGATCACGGGTGGGTATAGCCCATCATCAATGAGCACTTGACAACTTGCGTTCGATGTCATCTGTATGTAAATCTGACTGTATCCTTCCGTCAAATAAGGTCCAAAAGTCATGTCTGTTGCCGTTGCAGTATCATGTATCATTCCTAATTGTTGGTAATTCAATGCTTGGTCGGAGGGTGTGCCCTGGTTTTGTGATAGATACACGTAGATCTTGCATATGGCAGTTGCGCTTTCGTTGGCGTGCGGACTGAACTGGTTACTATAACCGCAGTCATAAACGTTGACCAATGTGGGCGTCAATGTGACATAAGGAGCTTTGATTGAGTAAACTCCGACGTTCGAGGTGCCTTTTCCAGGGCTTACTGTGTCAAGAGTGTAAGGCAGGTAGTCAAAGGCTACTAGTGTTTCGTTGGTATTATCAAGATACCAGAATGCGAAGGCACTCCACATGGCATTCCATTCTTCGTCCTTTGCGCTTACGTTTTCAAATTGAAGCGAAACCGACATGCTTGAGTAGTTGGCGACAGGAAGTTTTCCTCCGCCGCTGATCAGGTCATCGGGGAGAGCAAAGTCATCTCCCCAACTCAAGTTGTAGGTGGCGTACAGGATGGTTGACGACACACTTTTCGTTAACAAGACAATATTGGGATTGTAAGACTTGACTTGGTCTTGAAGACTTGTGATGTTGGAGTTCAACTGAGAAATTTGAGAGCTCAATGAGCTTATGGTTTTGTATTGATCTGAAATTTGAGTGTTCAACGAAGATATATGAGAGTTCAATGAAGAAATCCTGTTGTTCTGATCGTTCATGTAATATGCAAATACGCCAACCAGACCAGCTAATAAGATAATGCAGATTATTCCGATTGCCAGGAAAACACTTCTAGCCATTTTCTTTTCACTCATTTGCAAACCTCTAACTTGTGTGGACTTCTTGTCGTTGTGCGATTTAAGCCTTTTAGGCGAACCTTTAAGGAACGTTAGACTAGTGATCTGTGATGTCGGACTCGCATGAACTACGAACGCAAGGAGACAAACACGAATAGACGCGCGCTCTCTGCCCTACTCTACTCGTACACCCACTACTCTTCGTTTGCGTGTTTTCGAGTTGAATGACTCTATTGTCTGCATTTCTTCTACGCGTGAAAGCTAGGTCCTAACATAGCGACTCGACCATTGGCCATGTGAAGAAAGCTTATGATTAACAGCTTCACTAGAGATTTGGATTTCAAGCGAGCGATTAGGATTTGGATAAAGCGATCGAGTTTAAGGTTCGGAATTTCCGGAAGGGGGATGAGGTTCGTCTCGCGAAGTTGTTCAGCGAGTGTTTTGCGCCAATGACTCCGCGTCAGGTCAGCGAATGGCTTAAGAAATCTGAAGTGGCCGCTGAGGATATCTTCGTTGGGTTGGTTGATGGTAAACTCGTCAGCCATGTAGATGTCGAGTTTAAGCGGCTGGATCATGGTGAGGGAGTTCACTTGAAAACCGCTGGAATCGCGGGTGTCTGCACTGACTCTGAATATCGGAGGAAGGGCATCGTGACCAACCTCATGAAACGCGCTCTGGAAAATTCGCGACGGAAAGGGGTTTCCAATGCTTCGCTTTTTACAGGGCTCGATTTTCCAGCGGTCAGGATCTATCGGCGGCTCGGGTTTGTTGATGTCGTTACTTGGCGTACGTACATAAAGTACGTCGATTACCCGGCTGTTTTCGCCGAGTGGCTCCGTAGCCTCAACCGTTCCTTAAAGTGCTCGAAAGTAATGGCTAGAAAGCTTGAGGGTTGGGACAAATCGGTTGTCGTCAGGTTGAAGGAAGTTGGCCCATTATCCTTCAGGTTTCGCAGAAGGCGTTTTCACAAGTTGAGGGAGCCGCCGAAGTATCCTGATGTCGACTTCTATTCGGATATGGAGACGTACGCGAGAATCGTCCACGGCGCAGTTAAATGGGAAAACGCGGTTGAGGAAGAAAAGTTGACGATCAACCATGGTGAACCAGCAGACGTCGAGATGTTCAAGCGCATCCTACTGTGGAGGTGGGACGAGTGACTAGCGAAGTCACTGTGAGGCCTGCCTGCAAAGGAGACGCGTCAGGGATGCTGAGGGTTTACGATAACTTCACAAGACAATTCGTCGGTTCAACCGCAAGGACCGTCAAGTCCTTCCAGCGCATGCTGAGCGGAAAAGAGAAGGTGAACTGGGTAGCGCTTGACAACCGAGGCCGCATCATCGGCTACGTCTACGCGCGTTTGGACAGAAAGATGAACCGAGGAGAGTTCAGGGAAGCAGCCGTTGACCTCGACCACGATTTTGTGCGGGTTGCGAGGCCGTTGGTAGAAAAAGCCCAATCCATGTTCATGGAGAAAAGGGTTTCAACGTTGCAGACAACTTCGATTCGAAATCCTTGGTTTGAAAAGCTGTTTCCAGAATTAGGGTTCTTCGCGTCTGACACGCTGGGCGTCTTCATGTATGCAGTGCTGGACCCGCGGAAACTTCTGGAGGAGATCTCGCCGATCTTCATCACACGCTTGAAAAAGCTTGAAAACTGGAACGGACTCGTGCAGATAGAATGCGAAGGACACAGTATACTCTTACACAAAACCGATGGGGAGACCAGACAAATCACATGGGCCGATCAGCGCATCAATATGAAAGTCAAACTAAACGAGGCCCTTCTCACTCGTCTGATCTTCGGCATCGCAGATTTCGTCCAGGCTATGCAAAGTGGTGAACTGAAGATAGAGACGCGACTCAACGAAGAGACCTCAACAAGATTGTTGAGGCAGCTCTTCCCGCAGAAACAATTCCTCATAATGGACTACTGGTGAAGCACGCGCTATTCGATTTACGGCGGGTAACCTATAACGGGCGGTTCGACACCCATTTGCCAGAACAAGGCGATTAATTCGCCTCGATGATGAACCTCTTCCTCGAAGACATGAACCAGGATGTCTTCTGCGGTTACGATTTCAAGTTCGTTATTTCTTCTGCCCTTATACTTTTTCTTCAGGTCCTCTGGAGACAGTGACTTAACGTACGTGTTCATGCGATTCTCAACTTGTTGCATGTAGTCTCCTATTTCTTTCAAGGTCTTGTACTCCTCGTATTTTTTCTTCGAGCGTCGGTTTTCCTCTTGAAGAAAATCCAGCCAGTAATCTGTTGCATTCAAGGTGTGGATGAATATGTTTCTAATCGAATCGAAGCTTGCTCCTCTGTTCTTTGTGAAGTCATCCCAAGATAGTTTGGCGAACGCTTTGAAGAAGGCGCGTCTCTCGGCATCGTTGTACGCAAGTAGGTCTTTGATGTCGACCATTATTGACACCCATGAATTGCTAATCAATGTAGTCTCCTGTTTTAGCTATAACTTTTCCGCAAACCTCAAGGAGGACAGAAATCTTAAATCAAGCAAAACAAAGGTTAGGAATGACGCAAAAAGTTCAATTAATATCCACAAAACATTCCCTACGCTCTGGGAAGAGGACATTAAGGAAGGTGCACGATGGTTAGAAGTATTCTCTTCGATTTGGGCAACACCGTTGTTCTTTTTCCAGCGCTGGGCGTGGAGACAGCGGAAATGTCGTCAGAGCGCAAATCCATGCTCGAATCACTAGTTAGGACAATGTATGATTCTTTGACGGTCAGTGGTCTTCAGGTTGAGTGGTCTTCTTTCTTCGAAGCCTACAATGTTGTTCGTTCTGAACAGTTGGCTCGACAGAAGCAGACTTTGAAGGAGTATGACATCAAGGAAAGGTTGGCGAAGGTTCTGGAATCCTTAGGTTTCAACGCTTCTGCCTCGTCAGAAATCATTCGTCAAGCCTTGGATTCCTATTTTAAGGACTATGTTAGAAGGGTTGACATGGAGGAGGAAATCGTCCCAACTCTCAGAAGTCTTCTTGCGAGATATAGATTGGGTGTAATCACTAACTTTGCTTATCCTCCGGCCGTCTACGCGATTCTTGGGAAATTCAGCCTTGAAGAAATCTTTGACCCCATCGTCATTTCAGGAGAAGTGGGGTGGGTAAAACCAAGTCCCATCATCTTTCAAGTCGCCCTCTCTAGACTTGGGCTGAGTGCTGACCAAGTGGTGTTTGTCGGAGATGATCCGGAAGCTGACATTAAGGGAGCTAAAAACGTTGGGATGAAAACGGTGTTTCTAGCCAGAGAATCAGCCCGTTGCGATGCGGACATCACCATACCGCGCTTGTCCAGCCTTACCACTGCAATTGACGAATTAGAATCGCGCGAACGATAGAACTTCATGCTTTAGCTTCTCCGACTCCTGTTCCTTCATTCATTATAGAAATGTGGTTTTGATCATGCAAAAGATTCGAAGAAGAGAAAAGCCGCTCTTAACCCGTGCGAAGAAAATCTTTCAGAACACTTATATCCTTTATGATGAAGTCTGGTTTCTCCTGTTCCATTTCCTCATGTGTAAAAAGTCCTGTGAGAACAGCGATGGTTCTTGCCCCAGCGGATTTACCTGCCTGAATGTCCATTATAGCATCGCCTATTACAGCACAGTCACAAATAGGCACACCGAGTTGTTCTGCAGCTTTTGCAAAAGCCTGGGGAGAAGGCTTAGGCTCTTCAACATCCTGCGAAGTCAAAATTAGGCTGAAATATCCATCCAGACGTAGTCTTTCAAGTTCTTGGATAATTAGTTTCTTTGGCATGTTTCTGCGAGTTACGAGGGCCATCTGAAAATCCTCTGAAAGTTTTTGAAGGGTTGTGCGGACCATCGGCAAAGAGGTTGTTTTCCTCGGTGCAATACTGTACCACGCATTTAGAAAGGCTTGAAGAAACTCTTTTCCTGATTCTTCATCGATGCCAAACTTCGGGAATACTTCTTCTAGAGGAAGGTTTGATTGTAGTTTTTTTGCAATCTCCAAACCTATTCTTGGCTCGATATTTCGAAGTCGAAGAACATATGATGCTTCTCTAGCGGCTTCTATGCAGGGTTCAGCTATGTCGACTATGGTCCCGTCTAAATCGATGATTAGAGCTTTAACTCTCAGACTTCTATGCTTAGCCATCATGTTTCCTCATCAGTACTTTCAAATGCCTCGCCAGAGAGATTTCGCGCTGAGAAGGTTGATTGATGCTTCCAAGGACAAGGCACCGTTTGTCGAATTTCAACTCTGCCCTCATTTTCAGAAAGCTAATTTCCTTTTTGGCTATAACTTTTCCGCAAAACCAAAAACTGCCTTTTCTCTTGTTTTTGTTAGTATTTTTTCGGTTCTTTCCATTCTTCTCTGAGAAGGCTATACATGTATTCATTTCTATACTGTCCTCTGTTGAAGGCTCGTTTTCTCAATTCACCTTCTCGCTTGAACCCATTCTTCTCTAACACTCTTTGGGATCGTATGTTCTCTACGTCAGTTACTGCTTCGATTCTTTCGATTCCCTTTTTTGTTGAAAATAAGTAGTCCACGAGAAGCCGTACGGCTTCGGTGGTATAGCCCTTGTTTCTCTCGCTTGGCTTTATGCGGTATCCAATCTCGAATAGATTGAGGTAGTCTGACCGAACTAGGAAGTAATCGATGAAACCGATTTCCCTGTGTTCAAGACGACTTTCGATTATGAAGAACCATGCTCCTTTCACAAGTTCTTCCACTTCAATCCTGCTCCTTGGATAGTCACCAATATACTCCCCTGCGAACTGTGGATCATTCCACCAGCCGTAGAGATCATCCATGTCGGACTCTTCGAATGGCCTCAGTTTGATTTTCTCGCCAACAAGCTCCATGAGATCATTTCCTCGTTCACTACGTCAGCATACTCAAATCTCACAAATCATTAAAATGAATTCGGCTATTAGTTTTGGGCAACTTCAAATCCTTTCTTTTTGCACTTCAGAATTTCCGTTTCAAGAGAATCCATTAGGATCAGGTTAAGACGTATGTCCTTTTGCTATATGGGAATTAGAATGATTTCTAAAAATTCTGTTGACTTCCTTTATTGCAAGGTAGAAAAATCGCCTCTGACTTCTCCGTATTTGCGCGTCGCGAAGAAGAAGGAAATTCGAGAAAAGGCAAACTGGGCTAGAGAAGAAACTCTGATAACCTTGAGCACTTCTCCCATTTCTTCCGCAAGACCATGAGCTGGCTTTTCAAAAAAGACAAGTTTAGCGTTCGGTATGGCTTTGCCTAAGATTGGACAGTTCTCTGAAGGGTTTAGGATATCACGTTGATTAGTGAAGAGGCTCTACTGTTCGCTCAATATCTGAGAGAAGAAAGGAAAGAATGGAGACCTAGAATAGCTCGCGCGCCAAACTAGTCTGTGTAGTATTAGCTATTCTTTGGTCTTAGGAGAAGGTTTCCGCATGGAACCCAAATACAGCCCTATGAAGCCAAACACCAATGTATAAACAGCATACAGAGATGACACCATCATCAGTACTGCCATTTCATACCAGAACCACTGAGCGTTTGACCACGAACTGGTGGTAGTTTTGCCGTACATGTTAGTTAGATTTTCATCAGCCCAAGCATTATAATGCCCAATAGGTCCACTCGAAACCGCAACCAGGAGCATCATCGCAACCGCAAACAAAACAACCACTTTGCCAATCGAAACCCATCTGGATTCTTCTCGAAACTTGCCAGCGAAGACATAACCAACGACCAAACCCGAGATAAGAACCGACAGAATGGCAGCAACATCACCTCCGTAAGAGGCACTTGCTGGAATCAGCACAAAATTCAAGAGCGTGTCAATAAACCAAACAACCAACAACAGAGAAGCCACAGCAACAATGATATCTCCAAACTTCAACCTATCACCTCCCCGATAAATTAAACACTCAGATGTGTTCTCGGTTCAGTTATAACTATTCCGCAAAACACTGTTCTGTTCGTCTGTCTCTGTCTGTTTGTTTGTCTATCTGTGCCTCTCTATCTGTTTTGTTGGGCTTTTTGGGAAAAAAGATAAAACTTTACCCAAAAACCGTAGAATCTACGAATCTTCGATGTAGGAAAGCTTCGGTGTCGAGTCGTTTTGAATTTCGGATTATTTTAAATACGACCTGTAGCGTAACTTCAATTCTCTAAGGGGGAGAGGAGGTGAGAAGCATTGGAAGAAGCAGCTAAGAGTTTCGGACCTATGATGACTTTGATGTACAAGACGATTGGCGATCTGAGCAGCGCGTTCTACAAGAAATATGGGAAGGCTGCCTTGCCCATAATATCTACAGTATCGGCCAAGTTCGGTGAGGAGTCTGCTAAACTCGTGAAGAAGATGATGCCGGTGAAGAACATGAAGGACTACGCTGAAATGTATAAAATGATGATGTCGATGATAGGAGAAAAACTGGAAGTAGTAGAAGTATCAGACAACGTTTTTCACTTCAAGGGGTCACATTGTCCGATGGGTGTAGAGGGCACAAGTCAGGAGCTGTGTGAAGCCCTCATGGCTGGTGACAACAAGATGCTGAGCACTCTCCTCGGTCAACGGGTTGAGACTAAACTGGTGAAATCTTTACCAGCTGGAGACAAGTGCTGCGAGGCCATCTATTCAAGAAAGTAAACTAGGAGAGCCAATTTTCGCACACTTTAACTCTCCAAACCCCTTTTTTCGCTGACCTGTGAGTTGACGGCTGATAAGAATTCTCAGCTTAGGGCAGTAAGAAAAGGTTGCAGACTCAGTTCTAAACAGTTCAACAGCGCCCTCTGTTTTCCTCCCCCTTAACGGCCAAAACCCATTTCACCTGCGTTCCCTCGGGCGGCGCCTAGTGATCGACCTAAGGTACGCCTCCATCCAGAATTTTCTTGAGAGTCGAAGGGTCGATGTTTCCCCCAGACATTACGCAGACCATAGGTCCTCTTCCTGCTTTGCCTGTGAGCGCAGCAGCCAAGGAGCTTGCTCCAGAGCCTTCTGCGACTACCCTGTGTCGTTCGAACAAGATTCGGACCGCCGATGCCACTTCTCCCAAGCTAATAACCAAAGATCCGGCAGCGAGAGGTTTCACGAGGTCCCACATCTCGGGGAGAACGTCACTCTCGCCGGTGCCTTCGAGGAAGCTCGGAGTGCGGTCGACATGTTGTGGAAATCCTGCGGCCAGAGAAGCGGCTAATGCGCACGCTGTGTCCGGTTCACATCCATACATTCTGACCTGAGGCTTCCGAGATTTCACTGCAATGGCGATGCCCGCGAACAGTCCGCCACCACCGAATGGAACTATTATGGATTCAACGTCTGGCAAATCCTCCAGGATCTCCAAGCCTATCGTGCCATTGCCCGCAACCATGTGAGCGTTACTGAATGGATGAGCAAAGACACGATCCTTAAGCGGCGGATATACGTGGTCCGTGGCAACCTTCCAGACTTCTTCGAAGGGTAATTGAACGATGTCCGCGCCGTACCTTCTGATGCCTTCGAGCTTCGTCTCGGCGGTTCTTTCTGGGACTATCGCTGTGCAGGGCATGTGATGTCGGTGGGCATGCCATGCAAGTGCTTGGGCCATGTTTCCGCCGCTGCATGTGTACACGCCTTTGGCTCTCTGTTCAGGGGAGAGAAGTTCGACGAGGTTGCCTGCCCCTCTTGCCTTGAATGAGCCTGTTGGCTGTAGATTTTCCAGTTTGAGGTAGATTTGGGCTGGACAGTTCTCGAGGTTGAGCGGGATTAGAGGGGTTCTAATGACCAGCCCCTTTAACCTCTTCCTCGCTTCGTCGATATCCTGAGCGGATACCTTTAAGACGCGATGGATGACTGCATATCCCCACGTTCAGTAGAAAGCTAGGTCCGAATATTAGTTTTGTGCAGGCACTGTGTGTGCATAGAACTTCATCCTCAAACCCAGACCCAGAAAACCATCGTACCCGATCCGGGTCAGACTTGGTTGTGATTTAAGGGTTTCGAATTGGCTCATCGAGAACTTGTGCAGAGAATAGTCGAATACAACAAAAGAGAAGCAGAGGACGAGTATTATAGGTAGGTCAGAACTGATTTTTATGGCAAGGTTACTTGGGACAACGTTGAACGAAGCCTTAGCTTGGTGCGCTCGTATAATTTGGTGGCTATGAACTTTTCTTAGTTCTTTTGGCCAGATTCGTATGGCGTCCAGGTTCTTCTGGTTTGACGCCCTTGGTGGCAACTGCTCAGCTAGGTTGGAACAGTGAGTCTGCGAGTGAAGGATTCACGCTTATGCTGTAGACTCTGATGCTGTATCCGGTGGTTGGATCGGTGTATGTGTAGTCTCCGGAGCCGGACCAATGGCTAAGATTGTTCTTGTATTGAGTGAGTCCCGAGTTCCACTCAGTCCAGTAGGTGTTGTACAAGTATGTGAAATTGTTCCATGCTCCATTTTCGTATGCCCACGCCTGTTTTTGTGCTCCGTTCACGATGAAAATGAAACTGCCTTGACTGCCTGTCTGTTCTATGCGTAGCATAGCGTTGGATGTTCCAATGTTTTTTGCACTGTACGTGTACGTCGTTTTGTTTCCACCCTGAGTGACGTCTGCCTTGAACTGGAGACTACTCGCATCTGCAATGCTAGCACCTGTCACGCCACCGCGCGTAGCCAAAATAACTCCTACTATTACCGCAACAACGATGATGACAATGGCGCCTAAAGCAATCATGGTTTTCCGATTGATTTTTGAAGTTGGCGCTGGCGTTGAAGTTGTGGGAGGTGAAGGAGGAGGCGGAGGAGGCGAAGGAGGAACGGTCATTATTTTTTTCTGCATCTTTATCCCCGTCGTTATTGAAGCCAAGTTCAATTAAGGTTTTCGGAGAGGGGTATGCTGTTGAGTCGCCTTGAGGACATAGGACGGATGGTTCAGCAGATACCGCACGAAGCTGAGCGGGACTGACATTCCTTTTTATCCATCGACTTCCAACCGCGACATTCAGGAGTGAGCCGTTTTTCTAAAGATGGCCGGCATGTCTGTTCCTAGATTTCTTTTTGCTCAAGGGAGGAACGGTCGGGTTTGATGTTGCTTCGACGTTGAGGTCCGGGTGTTTGTGTGCGCACAGCCTACCCCCCGGGTATAATATATGATCCGAATGTGCTTGAAGAGCGGAAAGAGTGCGCGAGCCACTTCTCAAACGAGCGAATCTGGGGACATGCTGGCGTGCATAATACACGAGCAGAGAGAGAAGCCTGGATCTAAGCTGGATCCAAGTTGGAGTAGTGATTATTTGAATGGCCTAGATAACGTTTGAGTTGTTGTTCTTTTGCCCGGGTTCAGATGGCGTAGCAGTCTGTGGCATCTGAAGAGGTGAGTGCCTTCAAACAAGAAGACAAATGAAAAGGGTACTACTAAATAGGAGCAAATGTGCAATGCTTTATGCAAAGAGTGGGCATGTTGAGCGATTACGTTTATGAGAGGCTCGCTGAGGCTTTGGACAGGCTTCCTAACGGTTTTCCGCGAACTCCTTCAAGAGTGGAGATAAGCATTCTCAAGAAGATATTTTCTCCTGAAGAAGCTTCCATGGCAAGCCACTTGACTGGCTCTGTGGAGTCAGTTGCAGAAATCGCTAAGCGTGTTGGGCTTTCGGTTGAAGAGGCGGGGGCGCGGTTGTCTGATTTGGCGAAGAGGGGTCTTTCTTGGACCTGCACAAAAGGAGATGAGCAGTTCTTCAGGCTGGCGCCTTTTGTGGTGGGCATTTATGAGTCGCAACGTGAAAGGATGGATCACGAGCTGGCTCATTTGGTCGAAGATTATATGGCCAATGGCGGAGCTGTTGGAATCATGAAGCCGCAGCCGGCTCTCCACCGGGTCGTTCCTGCCCAGAGGGCGGTTAAGACCGAGTGGATTCTTCCTTATGATGACGTGAAAGCTATTCTTTTGAAGGCGAAGACGTTTCGCTTGAACGATTGCATCTGCAGAGTGCAACAAGATCATATTGGTCGCAGGTGCAGTTTTCCGTTGAGGACTTGTCTCGGCTTTTCTTCAGTTGAAAGTCCGCCGAGTGAAGACAGTGTATCGAGGGAAGAAGCCTTGGCTTTTCTTGACAAGGCGGAGGAAATAGGGCTTGTGCACACGGTCAGCAACGTCATGAAGGGTGTTGGCTACGTCTGCAACTGTTGCGGGTGCTGCTGCGGCATTCTCAGAGGAATAACTGATTGGGGCATTGAGAATTCGGTGGCTTACGCTAACTTCTACTCCGTCATTAATGCTGATGAATGCGTAGGATGCGGAACCTGCAGAACCAGATGCCAAGTGCATGCCATCTTCGAAAAGGATGGAATATCAGTCGTGGATCGCAAAAAATGCATAGGCTGCGGGCTCTGCGTGACAGGATGCCCAAATGGTGCAGCGAAACTGGAGAAGAAGCCTGAAAGCGAAATCGTCAATCCTCCAGCAGACTTCCAAACCTGGGAACACGAACGTCTCCACAATCGTGGACTTGACAAGTGATCAACGCGCTCTCCTTGTCGGTCTTTTTCTCCTCTTTTGTGCCTGTTCAGAGAGAGAAAAGATAAAACTTTATCCAACTAACCACAGAGGGATGGCTAGACGAGGGTGTTCGTTCTATGATTAAGGACTTGCTGGAGAGGAGTATAAGGAATAGTCGCGGTTACGTGGAGATGCGTTATCACAAGCGAGATACGTTTTCAGTGTCCGTTAAGGACGGAGAGATCGACGCGCTCAACAGTGGAAGCGTTGCGGGCGTCTGCAGTCGAGTCCTGTTGGAGGGAAGCTTCGGGTTCTCGTCAACAACCGTAGTCGAGAAAGAAAACGTGGACAGAATGTTGAAGGATGCTTATTCCTTGGCTAGGGCTTCGAGGGCGAAGAAAAAACGTAGGGTCAGGTTGGCGAACGTGGAGCCGGCCAGGGACGAGTTCGAGACTTTGGTGAAGGTTGACCCTCGAAAGGCTGACAGGCTGGAGCTGGTTCGCATGGTCATCGACACGAATAGGGAGATTCGAGCTTCTTCGAAGAGCATAGTGTCGGACACTGTTCGTTTGGGCGTTGTTGACGATGAGCTCTTGTTCGTAAGCTCGGAGGGCGCTGAGATCGGTCAGAGGATCGTCCGCTGCTTGGGAGTCGTTACAGCGATCGCTCGTGAGGGGGGCAACATCGCTTCAGCCGTGGATTACGTCGGCGAGGAAGGCGGGCTTGAAGCGTTCAAGAAGACCCCGCTGATCGAAGCTGGAAAGACTGCTGCGGAGCGTGCAGCGAAGTTAGTCAAGGTTGAGACGGCGCCGGGTGGAACCTACTCGGTGGTCTTGGAGGACAAGATTGTCGGTCTGCTGGCACACGAAGCCGTGGGCCACTGTTCTGAGGCCGATTCGGTCTACGGGGGCAGTTTCTTGGCGGACAAGATCGGCAAGAGAGTGGCTTCGGAAAAGGTCACTTTGGTTGATGATGGGCGCTTCCCAGGTGGTTTCGGCACGATGAAGTATGATGATGAGGGCACTCCGACAGGGAAGACCGCGGTCATCGAGAAGGGGGTCGCACGCAGTTTTCTGCACTCTCGTGAGACGGCTGAGCATTTTAAGGTGGTTCCGACGGGCAACGCGAGGGCTTGGGACTTCGAGTTTGACCCGATCATACGGATGAGGAACACGTACATTGAGCCTGGAAGATACACTTTGGAGGAGCTGGTTGAAGGTGTGAAGGAGGGCTTCTTGTTGAAGGGTGGACTGGCCGGACAGGCTGACTTCAATGGCGAGTTTATGTTTGGCACTCAGGAAGCTGTTAGGATAAGGAATGGCCGTCTCGGCGAGTCGCTGCGCGGGGTCACGATAAGCGGGAACGCTTTCGAGGTTCTGAAGAACACGGATGCCGTCGGCCGCGATTTCGCGATGCAAATCGGAATGTGCGGGAAGGAACAGCAAAACTATGTTGGGATGGGCGGCGGTAGCCTTAGAACGAAGCTGCTTCTGGGAGGGATGCGATGAGACTAGCCGAGCCTGCTGGATTGGCAATCAAGTATTCTGAGAAGCTGGGTGTGGACGAGGTGGAAGCCTTTGCGCAGAGCGTACGGACGAGCGAAGTTGTGATTGAGCGCGGCGAAATTCAGAACGAGCGTGTCAAGACCCAGCGTGGGATCGGCGTGCGCGTAATCAAGAAGAAGAGGCTTGGCTTCGCTTTCACGTCGGTCCTGTCGAAGGAGAGCATCGAGCAAATGTGCCGCAACGCGGACAGTCTGGCGAGTGTTTCTCCGCCGAACCCTGATTGGGTTTCGCTGCCAGCAGCGGCGAAGCTTCCGAAGACTCCTCTGGGAACTTTTGACGCTGACACTGCGGACATGAAAGCTGATGACGTTTTGAAGCTCGCGTTGAAGGGCTACGAAGGGGCGAAAGCCCTTGATAAGCGGGTGGCGATTGATGAAGGGAAGTTCTCGGTTGTCTGCGGCGAGGCTGCGGTCGCAAATTCGCACGGCGTGGAAGCAGAAGGCAGAGGTACTTTGCTGTATGGTTACATAATCTGTGCGGCGAAGGACAAGAGCGAGGTTTCGAGCATGACTTTCGAGTATGATATTACAAGGTGCTTGAAGGATTTCTCCCCTGAGCGGATTGGCAGAGTTGCCGCTGAAAGAGCCGTCGCTTCCCTCGGATCGAAGGCAGTGGCTTCGTTCACTGGAACAGCCTTATTGGACTATGATGTTGCCTCGGACATTCTCCTGCAGCCCTTGGCGGCCAGCGTCAACGCGGACAACATTCAAAGAGGAAGGAGCCTGTGGGCAGGAAAGCTAGGAGAGGAAGTCGCGTCGGAGAAGCTTACAGCGGCTGATGACGGTTTGATGCCCAAAGGCATCGGCTCTTCGAGTTTTGACGCTGAAGGCGTCCCAAGTCAGAAAACACGTGTAATCACCGATGGAGAACTCGTCGGCTTCTTGCACAACTCGTTCACTGCAAACAAGGAGAAGCGCCACTCGACGGGCAACGCGTTTCGTGAGGGCTACAATGTACCCCCTAGGATCTCCGTTTCAAACCTTGTCGTGAAGGTCGGCAAGAAGAGGCTTGACGATCTTATCGCTATGGTTGACAAGGGCATAATTGTGAAGCGGTTCAGCGGAAACGTGCATCCTGACAGCGGAGAATTCTCAGGCATAGCCAAGCAGGCAAGCTACATAGAGAAAGGCGAAGTCAAATATTCGTTGAAGGAGACCATGATTTCAGGCAACTCTTTCCAAGCACTGAAGAACATAATTGAAATCGGAAGCGAAACAAGACCAACCATGTTCCAAGCATACACTCCACCAATACTAGTGGACAAAATCAATGTCGTTTCAAAATAGCTCTCTGTCTGGGAAAGAACTGAAGCTCAAATGGCTCGCAAAGTTGCTTTTCCACTTCCAGAGATTCAATGTACTCTTATTCGGACGTAGATGACAGAGTTCCTTAAACTGTATGCGGAAGTCAAGAGATCACGCGCTTCTCTATTATCACTGTTTTTTTGTCTCTTGTGAAATCAAATTACAAGAATGGAAATCGAGTCCATGGCGCTTGATGATGTAGATTGCTTTATACTAGCTGAGATTGAGAAGGAGTTGACCATAGAACAATAATGTGATGGGAATTGCCTTGAAAATCAGATTCTATCGGAATGACCGGGAAAGGTGGTCAGAAATCGGAAAGGTGAAGAGTAACGTGGCTAGAGATCTTCAGGTTCCAAGAGGGTCACTGGTGCTTGACGTTCTCGTTGGAGAAGGAGACTTCTCAAGGGCGGTTGCAGCTTCGTCTAAAGAGACTTTTGTCGTGGCCGGGGAAATACTTTCTTCTGACTTGAAAGAGGCGAAACGCAGAGTCGAAAAAGAGAAGCTCAGAGGCAGGGTTGGACTGCTAAGAATGGACGTAACGAACATGGCGTTCCGTGATAGTTCTTTTGACTACGTGGTAAATTTCACTGGTTGGGAAGACTTTACCGCTATTTCCGGAGAAGAGCTAATCGACAAAGCCTTCAGCGAGATGACACGTGTGCTAAAGCCAAATGGACTTCTTGCCGTGACCTTCACACCGTCACTTGAGCCAAAAAATGAAATTTCCAAAAGAGACAAAGAACTTCAAGACTTCATGTACAAGAGCAGCAAGAGACCAGTCTTCTTCAAAGAAGAGTTCTTCCACCGGCAGTTTGAGAGGAACGGAATAAAAATTCTCAAAAGAAAGGTCTTTCAAACGTCCAAGGACCGACTTCAACCCTTAGACGCCAAAGAATACATCAAATGGATTTGCACTAACTACAAGGATTTCTACGCGCCTAACGTAGAAATGAGGACACATGAGGAGATTCTAACTGAATTCCGAGAGTTCATCGGAAAATACGGTATCAGGGAAATGAAGTCAACCTTCACTCTTCTAGTAGGAAAAAAGAACAGTTAAAAACGCATTGACATATGGCTTGATTCCTTTCTCTCTGCAAGCGCAGGCTCAGCCTAGCCTGCTAAAGATAAGGAGAAGAGGCTTGAGATTTTTCTCTTCTCTCGCCTCTTCTTAGTCTTTCCTCCTTTCTCCTTCAACTTTTCGGGGGACTAAGGTTAGCACTGACCGTCTAAATATCGCTTGTGGTAGACAGTTCTAGACGAATCTTCTAGTAGGTCATGTAGATCCTTGTAAATCTATGAAGCTGAAAACGTCAGCAACTTCCGGAAACCGAAATATTACAATTTTCGATATAACGGGTGCATGCGTTTCAGTTCAGGAGTAGAGACAGTTCTGTGAACATTTCTAAAACATGGAAAGCCGCTATAGATATGCCACATGTGACAATCATTGTTTTTGGGCTTCATGCAAAGCTTCAGCCACAAATCATAAGGCTTCGAGTTGAGAATACGACAGACGGTGCTGATAGTTGCTTGAGGGCAAGACCGTGAATCTAAGGATAGTTGAGAAGGACGACTTGTCGTTGCTGCATGAGTGGGAGAACGATCTGGAGAATGAGGGAGAGTTCGAGCCTATCAGGCAAAAGACGAGAATCGAATTGGAGAAAGCGTACGATAATCTCAAGGATGCTCAGTGGTTCTACGTTGAAAAGAAAGATAAAACGAGGATAGGCTTCATAGCCCACTTCTTAGTGGCAGGAGAAGTGGAGCTTGGATACTCCATCGTGCCCAACGAACGGAGAAAAGGCTACGCTACAGAAGCCATCAAGATACTGGTAGACTATCTTTTCCTTTCGAAAGACGTGGTCAGGGTTCAAGCGAGAGCTGACCCGGAAAACTTTGCTTCTTGGAAAGCTCTTGAGAAAAGTGGCTTCACGAGAGAAGGCATTCTTAGAAAAACATGTTTTTGCAGAGGAGCATGGAAAAACGACTGCATATATAGCATTCTGAGAGAAGAATGGAAAGAACCAAGAATACTTGCAAAAACCAGTGAAGATAACCATTAGACAAGCAGTTCTTGGTTTCCCAGAAAAGCTATAGCTGAACTGTCTCTATCAGCTTGAATGGTGATGCTGATTGCTTGAAGGCAAGAGTGTGAATTTGAGGGTTAGGGAAAAAGAGGACTTGGATTTCTTTGTGGAACATCATCATAATAATGTGAACTTCTATGGTGAACACGGATCTGTTATGACGCAAATGTCTAAGACGGAAGCGGAAAAGCGGTTTGAGCATCCCAGCCCAGTAACGACCGTGTGTGAAGCCGTAAGATTCGTGATTATGAGCAAGGACGGAACCAAAATCGGGTCTATTGGCCATTATTTTGTTCAACCTTCTAGATTGATGGAAATTGGCTATGACATAATCCCCAGTGAAAGAGGCAAAGGCTATGGAACTGAGGCGGTTCAAATTATGGTAGATTATCTTTTTCTCTCTAAGGATATCGTTCGAATTCAGGCGGTCACCAACGTGGATAACATACCATCCCAAGGGGTCCTTGAAAAGGCTGGTTTCGTGAGAGAGGGAACATTACGTAAAGTGAGTCACGTTAGACAAGAGTGGGACGACGTGCATGTTTATAGCATTCTCAGAGAAGAATGGAAGGAACCAAAGATCCTTACAAAAACCGCATGAATAAAGCCCGTTTTTAGTTTTACAGAAAGATTATAGCTGAACCGCAAGCAGAAAAGCATGGGTTTGATTTTGATTAGATTCGTCGTCGGCTGTGATCTTGAAGAGTTCAAGAGATACTACAAGAAGGCTGGTCTCCACGACTATTACAGGGAAGTCGGGATCACAGATGTTGTTTACGGGGAGCTCGGTCCAACTGAAGAACGTATCATCAAGAGAGACCCATCTCACCTGATTGTCTGGAAAGAAGACGACAAGATAATCGGAGACACGATCTGGCATGAAGAGAGCATTAACAGGTTTATGAAATCTCCAGAAGACAAGGAGGTGGCAAGGGTTCTCGAAAAACTCCTCGGGACAAAGCGGGAATTCATTGAGCTTCACGAGGTTTGGCTGGAGAAAGAGTATAGAGGAAAAGGTTACGGCAAAAGGTTCTTTGATTTCTTCGAGACTTTTGCAAGGAAAAGAGGTTTTGACTCGATAGTGTACTACACAGGCAATCCTGCCGCTATAGTCATTTGCAGAAAAAGAGGATACAAAGAAGAATGCCTATCCTTTCCAGAAAAAGAGAAATGGCATGTTTTCTGTCTGTCGCTAGACCAGCATACGCCTAGTGACCTGCCGTGAGCCGCATATAACAAAACAATGCGGATTGGCCCATGAACGCTTGAAGGCGAGAATGTAACCTAAGGGTTGCCAAATCCCCTAGACTACTCTAGATACGGTAGTCAAGCCGAAAATGGCACGCTTCGCAGTCCTGACATTTTAATATGTTGGGGATGTTAGAAAACCGTTGATTAGCCTGGCTGCCTTTTGTGCTCCATCAACAGGAATCGACTTCCAATCCGCCTTTTTGCCGATGTTAGCCCGTATCGTGTTGGCGAGAGATTCTGGCGTTGTCTCGAAATATCTCATCATGATTCCTGCCCCCTGCCGTGCGAGACGTTCAGCCACGTAGAGTTGCTGGTCAAATTGGTTCTCTAGCGGGAAAAAGACAAAAGGACGGCGTAGAGCGGTCAGTTCAGCAGTTGTCGTTCCGCCTCCCACAACGACTGCCATGTCGCAGGCTGCATAGTGCTCGTAAATGTCCGGCATAAAGCCGTGAAGCTCAACATCCTTCGGAAGTTCTGGTGGTTTCGTCCCGAACAGTTCCCCACAGACGCATACCATGTGAAGATCAGGCATATCCTTTTTCAGGATGGTGTAGGCTTTCCCGCATGTCTCAAGCATTTCCTTGCCAGCAAAAGTGCCTCCTGTGGCGCAGATGATCAGATGCTGTTCTCCGTATCCCAGTTTCTTCCTGATTTTGGCTTTATCGGTATACTCTTCCGGGTTGAAACGGATGACATATCCCAAGAATTGATAGTGTTGCCTAGCGAGCTCACGTCGGTTGGGCAGCAGAAAGCCGAATCCTTTGTCCGGGATGTCTTCTAGTTCTCCGACGAAGAAGTGGGTCAAACGTGAAGCGGGTATGCGCGGGACGTTCTTGGCTTGAAAACGGTTGCGCTGGTATACACCTATCTTTTCTAGGGGACTTCCAGTCATAGCCTCGTACCCGACGAAATCCTCAATCATGATCATCCTTGGTTTCAGTTGAATTTGACCCTTGCACAAGGCTTGAAAGATCTCATAGGATTCGTCTCCGATAACGAGGTCAAAATCATATCTAGCGATCACCTGTCTGAACAGGTTGATGTTTTGATTCCGAATTTTCTGTCCCAGTTTAACGTATTTCATGAGATTAAATCTGAAGTTGTCGTATGCTGAAACGCCAGCCTGGTTGTAGTCGGCACCGAGTTTGGATTCTGGCAGAAGCGTTTCTCCAGCTTGTTGGATTTGCTGGCTTGCAAGAGGGTGAGCTATCCACGATACTTTTATCTGCGGGTTTTGGCGGCGTAGTTCCTTCACGATGGCTAGATCTCTAGTGATATGACCTAAGCCGCCCTGCCAGCTCAGAAAAAGGATATCATTTCCTGTCAAAGCTAAGCACTCTAATCAGACCCTGATATTGTTAAGCATAAATACTTTTGGCGCGCGCTTTGACACCAAAGAAATCGAA
>Ga0187771_10000807_pt1 | contig 19885 bp, 15 predicted proteins | sample 0116_SJ02_MP15_1_FD_133139 | JGI IMG/M metagenome (GOLD analysis project Ga0187771, IMG submission 133139) | Tropical peat soil microbial communities from peatlands in Department of Meta, Colombia - 0116_SJ02_MP15_10_MG | ecosystem: Environmental > Terrestrial > Soil > Wetlands > Peat | place...
GACGCTGGAGTTTTGTAAGGATGGTAATATACAGCACAGCAGCAACAGGAATAACAGGATTGGGGCTTAAATATTTTATTGAAAAATACTTATTGCAGCAGTCCGCCGGTGGATCGGTAGAAGACATATTCAGTAATACCCTAATTATCGGTTCGGCTCTTGGAGCTGCTGGAATATTGATTATTGTATCTGGAATTTTAAGTCGTTATTCCGAAGGAGAAACAATTGATAAGGGTAACTGCAACAGTTATTCAGTCAGAGATTCCATTGTGATCGGCATTGTCCAGGGATTTGCTCTGCCCTTCCGCGGATTTTCACGTTCAGGCTCCACAATATCAGCATCCATTATGCTCGGAATGTCACGCACTTTTTCCGAAGAATACAGCTTTATACTGGCGTTAATTCTTACTCCTCCGGTCATTATGCGGGAATTTTTACGTCTAAAACATTTTTCTGAAGCGGGTAGGGGACTTCCCTACCTTGCTGGAATTCTGGGTATGATTTTAAGTTTTTTTGCCGGAATTGCTGCAATCAAGTGGCTTTCATCATGGCTTGAAAAGGGACGCTGGGCAATTTTCGGATTTTACTGCCTGGCGCTTGCTGCCCTGATCCTGACTTTGACAGCTATGAATTTTTTAAAATAAGAAAAGAGTAAGCATTATTCAGTAACAATTTATTAAGAAAAAATGCTTGAAAATTTACTATAAAATGAATATATTTATATAATAAATGACTTATATAATTATTAATTATCAAATCCGGAGGAAAAATGAAAAGAATAATTGTATATTTATTTCTTACGCTTTTATGGGCCGTTTGCCTTTTTGCACGTAATGTTAATATAGTGATGAATGACGGATCTGTAATAAAAGGGGGATTACTGGGTAAAACCGCTGATGATATTTTTATCGAAACAACAAACGGACAGTCTGTTACAGTTCACATAGCCGATATTAAATCAGCTTTTGACCAGGATACGGGAGAATCGCTTGACCTTACAGAAGCTAATGCCGACCAGGCATCGGGATCTACGAATACGGTGACCAGTACTGTAACCAATACTGTTACCAATACTGTGAATCCTGAACCGCAGCTTGTGGTTATTCCAGGCACTTATGTTTACTATTATGATTATGGTGGTTATGACTGCTTTTATTACGGAGGATACTGGTGGAGACCTTGGCAGGGTTATTGGTACCGCTCATACATTTATAGCGGCGGCTGGGTGACTGTAAACATCACTTACGTGCCTTATTATGTATACCACCTTCCAGTCAACTGGAGGACAAGTATAGTTTACGGTCCGAGGGTCGGATGGGCATCGGTAAGAGTTCATTGGAGCGAGTGGCAGAGAACAGGCTACTGGGCAAATCGCGGCTGGAGAGGGAATGCCTATATAAAACAGGGAAATTATGGCAATAAAGCCGTGCCCGCCAACAGGGGAGGTGGCGGTACTGTTCAGAGGAAGAGGGAACCAAATTGATAAATCCGGCCTCAGATCATCAAAGAGCTTTAAACTTTCTCAGAGGGCTGCCGGCTTTTATGTGAGCAGAAAGTCGTGCCAGTTCTGGTTTTGCATGCATAAAAAATCCTTTATACGCAGTACAGAGATAGTTAATACCGCCGATACGGTCCTTTGGGCAGCCGCCATTACAGTAGACTAAAGCCTCGCATTTTAAGCAGACTGATGACAGATTAAGACGCTTATTGCTGCCGAATCTTTTAAGATGCGGATCTTCAGAAAGAGCTTTTATACTCCTGGTTTTAATGTTTCCTAAAAGATGAGCCTCGTCAACAAAATGATCACATGCATAAAAATTACCATTATGTTCGAGTACTGCTGCACTTCCGCAGGTCTCCCGATGCACGCATAATGCATGTGGTATTCCGTAGACCGGTCTCAGGGCCTCATCAAAATTTTGAATAACTATTCTTCCCACATCATCCCTGATCCACCTGTCAAATACCGAACAAAGAAAAGTTTTTAATGCCTGAGGGCTTACAGAAAGTGAGCTGACCTTACCGTCTTCCTGAATTCGTACAAGCGGAAGGAACTGGATATATGATGCGCCGATAGTTTTAAAAAAATCATATAACCTGGCAGGTTCTCCAGCATTTCCAGAATGCAGGACACAGAGAATGTTGCAGAAAACTCCGTGATTTTTCAGCAGTCTATATGCCCTTAAGACATAAGAGTGGGTTGGTCCACCGGATGGGGTTTTTCTATACATATCATGCAGATCCTCAGGGCCGTCGAGGGATAAACCTACTGAAAATCCCGCATCAGACAGAAATTCAGCCCATTCTTCATCAATTAAGAGGCCGTTTGTCTGCAGCCCGTTTGTAATTGTCCTTCCCGGTGGTTTTTTTTCATTCTGGATCCTGGCTATCATCCGAAAATAATCCGCGCCGCAGAGAGTCGGCTCTCCCCCATGCCATTCAAAATGCGTGGAGGGTCCATTCGAAGCCGCAAGGCGCTGTGTTATATATCTTTCGATCAGCTCCAAAGGCATAACATGGATTGGTTCAGGAAATAGGGAGGCTTTTTCTAAGTAATAGCAATAAGCGCAGCGCATATTGCAGGAAGGACCGTTCGGCTTGGCCATTACGAGACATTCGGAGAAACCGGCCATAGGGGTCAGCCTAACCAGATAGTGTCCTTGATAAAAAAGCAGTCAGGCGTGCGAAGGAATCCCTCGCGGCTTTTACATCGTATGACTGAGCGCTGTCGTTGAAAAAGGCATGGTTTGCCCCTTGATAAATATAATGCTCATAGGATTTGCCGCTTTTTTTTGAACTTTCTATAAACAAAGGTATTCCTGCATTTATCCGCTGGTCATTACCGCCATAGAAGGCTATGACAGGGCAATTTAATTTTTCGATTTTATCTGCAGGAGGGGTCATTCCGTAATATACAGCCGCTCCTGATATATCATTATCCTCGCATGCGAGCAAAGCCGATAAACCTCCGCCCATACAGAATCCGACGCAGGCAACTTTCTGTTCTGCAGTCTCTTTTCTTTCATGTTTTAAGTAGCGGACTGCAACCATCAGCTTTTCTATATAAAGCGGTGTCTTTTCCGGGCCTGCGTAAAGCTGGCCGATGGTTTCTGATATTTTACTGCGCTCATTTTCAGGCAGTTTAGCAAGCTCCTCCGTTCTTTTCGCAGGATCTCCCCGGACTTCGGGGGGAAGATTGAACATGAAACCGGTGGTCATTTTTATTCTCTCGCTTGAGAGGGCTTCCGGCCTTACTCCGTTTACTGCAAAGAGATCGGGAGCCAGAGCCGCATAGCCGGCGGCAGCGATTCTTCTTGTAATATCTTCTATATTCTCATTAACACCCCCAATCTCATGGATCACAATTACACCGGGAAGAGGAAGCGCCGCATGTTCCGGATATGCAAAATATCCTCTCTGGTTTTCATATTTTATCCATTCGCCCTTAATTGACATAATTCTCCTCCCCGGATAATTTATTGTTTTCAGAGTCCAGCCATGCTGATTTTGTTTATAACGACCGGCTAGAGTATAAAATATGCTGTTGATTTAATCAAAAGCCCGAATGGTTTTCAGCGGCATTTTTATTCAGTGTTAATTATGGTAACTGAAGTCAAGTTCCGCAATGCCGAGAGTCTTATCCCTCATTGCATCGAGAAGTTCATCCAGGCTGAAGCCGTCCTTGAGGCCGGTAGGAGCCGAGAGGGCGTAAACCTTCAGCCTGTATATGTGTATAATCGGCTTCGCCGCGTCTTTAGGAAAATCCGACGGCGGTTGAGGTCCCATGTAACCAATGAAACCTGCTCCGTTTTTGCCCTGAGTAAATTCATGGGATATTGCAGAAGCATTATCTTTAAGGCCTTTTTGTGAAGCATCGATATCCGCTGCTATCCAGTGAAGAAAAGAATTACCCTTCATCCCGTTGGCTTCCATAACTTTCTTTGCATCGGGATCATCCAGGATCAGCGCAAGGTATTTTGTCCCTTCCGGGACATTTTTCCATATGAAAGGAAAAGATCTCCTGTTCGGGGACTCATTAACCCCTGCCGCATATAACGTGGAAATGCTGCCTGAGGATTTCAGGCCTGAATCGAAACCGGTCATGGGACTTCCTTTTACAGCCGGTGACCATAGTTTAAATTGGTCGGAATATGTGCTATTAAATGCCGCCAAAAACAGCATTGCTGACATAGAAACAAGCAAAGCTTTTAATTTTGACTTCATATAACCTCCATTAATTTCAGCTTTTTCACCGGCTCAGGCGGTAATAATTATCAGGATTATATATATAATAACAATCAACAGGCTCAAGCCTGGGAAGGATCTTAAAGCGTTTTCCGTCAGCATCGGTCTGCTCAGTTATTATATCTGATTTTGGATGTCCAGGAGCAGCGGCTAACGAATCCGGGTTTTTTACATAGGATTCTTCGTTGACTGTCTCGACTATCTGATCTACCCATTTCAACTTCTTAGCATTGTCGCCAAATTCTATCCAGTCTCCGGTACTGCGGTGCTTATACATTTCCTTGATAAATTCATCAAGACTTAAACCCATTTTTGAGGCGACCGGCAAGGCAAGTCTTTTCCACCATTCCTCTATGTCTTTAACGGATTCCTTTTGTTCAGTAAGGTTTCCCGTGCTGACGCTTAGTATCTGGTGATGAAGGATAATGGCATTCGGATAGGCGAAAGATTTTTTTGCCTGTGTTGTGATATTGGCAGCCATGCTTGCTGCAAATGATTTAACTACGACATAAACTGATGCCGGGCTGCCATTCATAGCCTTAAGAATCTTATAACCGGCCATAACGGATCCTCCGGGGGAACTGTCGATCACAATGAAAATGGGAAAAGAGCTGTTCTGGTTATTGAAATAATTGATCCGTTCGACCACATAATCAGCGCTTTCCATTGTAATAACATCGTTAAGAGCGATACGCCTGTCACTGATAGTCAGGATACCATCCTTAAACGGCTCCATGCTGTATTTAATATCATGTTTGACTCTGTTGTTAAGCAGATCCTGCTTCTCAAGGATTTCAAGTTCATAATTTAATGCTGCGATCCTGCCATCAAGTTCCATTTTCTGAAGTTCAAGCTCTGTCTCCCTGAATTGAAATTCGGCTTTCTTCCTGCTCAGTTCATTCATCTTGCCGGCGTTTTCAGCTTCCTCAAGATCGTTGGATAGTTTTATCTGCTCAATCCTGTACCTCGTAGCCGCAAATTCGTCATCTTCTTTTGATTTTATTTCGGCCTCTTTTAAAGCTGCTCGTTTTGTAAATAAATCAAGTTTTTTGGAAATCTCCTCGAGTTCAGCCTGAAGCGAAGAAAGTTTTTTCTGAAGTATCTGTTCCTCTATCCCGTTCTCCAGTACAAGTTTATCATGCTGTTTATGGAGCTCTGTCAATTCTTCATTAGATGCTTCCTGGTTAGTATCACCAAACGAAAGCGTTATGCCGCATGTGAAAATCAGGGCAATAGCCTGGATCAAGATGAATTTTCTCATAACATCCTCTCCGCTGATTATTTTAACAGTAATATGATAGCATTAATATAAATGCAAGTATATTTTTTGTTGAGTTATAGCTCTTTCGAAATTGTAAAATAGTTTTTGCTTGACTTATAAAAAAATTCAGTTCAGAATAATATCAGTTTGGAAAACGGGGGCAAAAATTCAGGAGTCTATAATGGAGAACAAGAGAAGTTTCGAAAGGAAAAAGATTGATATCAGTTCAACATACGAGTGGAACGGCATTAAATGCCCCTGCTTTATTACTGATATATCTTCAGGCGGTATGGGCTTGAGAGTAAAAGGAACACTTGCATTCGGAGATATCATAAGTGTGAAGTTAGGTAAAGAAAATATAAAAGCAACCGTTGTGCGTGTCGATGGGGCAATTGTCGGGACCAGCTTCAAAGATTTGCCGGAAAATCAGCTGGACTATATCCTTGATTTTGAGATGGAGCTTCAGAACTCTCAATAAGTGATAATAATAGACATCAATTCCAGGTCAGAGCTTCCGGTATTAGTTATTGAATGGCTTTCTCCATTTCCTGTTATGAGAACGTCGCCGGTTTCAATTTCTTTCCTGACCCCGTTATCCACAACAGTGCCCGCACCTTTTAGAATGATAAAATACTCAGTCTCACCATTATGCTGGTGAAGGCCTATGCTGTAAGTTGGTTTAATGCTGAGTATGGCGAGTAAACGAGCGTTTTTAAGCCTTTCAGGTTCAACAAGGTGGGTTATGGAAATAGTGCCTTCGCCTCCTCTCATTTTTTCCTTAAATTCAACTCTCATCTCCGACGGATGGATAATCATAAAATATCCCCTTAGTTTTGTAATTTATTTGAGTTCCTTAATATCCCTTAAATAAGATACTATTTCTTGCGTGATGACTTCCGCACGTTCCCGGAGTTCATCAGAGAGACCTTTTCCGTACCCCATATCTTTTACCTGAATGCCTGCGACAAAAACTTTTACCTTGAGTCCAAGTCCTTTTAACAGTTGAAAAACTCCTGAAAGGGTAAGTTCATGAGTAGAAAAATTTTCACTGGAGTTCTTAATGACGGCCTCTTCAAGGCTGAAAATCCTCATAGCCGCGGGTTGAAGCCCGGCATCAACAGCATCTATAAGAAGCACTTCAGGGAATTGTTTAATTGTATTTATAAGGCCAAGTCCGGCCTCTCCGAAATTTATAAATTTGAGATTGGCGTTATCCCTGAATATCTCCTGAAGTCTTTGAATGATATTTATCCCTATCCCGTCATCTCCCCGCAGAACATTTCCTATTCCTATAACACATATCATGGCTCTATTTTATCTAACTCTACTGATTTTTACAAATGAATTAAGGGTACTTTATGTTAAAAAAAAGCTACAATTGACAAATACGTCGGTCTGGAATAAAATAATTATTGATGCAAAACAGAGACTTTTGATTCTCGGAGAACTGACATGATCGGTTCACGAAAAATCGCCGGAGTCCTCCAGGTCATTCTGGAAAATGCAATTGAATCATTACCTGCTGCCGTAGCTATTTATAATAATAATTCGGAAATGATTTATTCCAGTAAATCAGCCAGGGAATTATTCTCACAGTTAACCGGGGATGTGCAGAAGATCGTCAATAGTAAAAGGATTCATAAGGTATTGAAGGGAGAAACAATAAGTGATTTTGAACTTGCTGTAGCAGCGAAGGATGGCAGAAAGTTAAATCTATTGATAAACTGTGTCCCTATATTTGATAAAGAGAGTAAAATAAGCGGAGCTACCGCTTATTTTCTTGATATTTCCGAGTATAAAAATAAAGAGAAAGATGAGGAAAGGCTTGAGGGAATCTTGAAGGCACTCAGCAGAAGCAGTCAGGCAATGATGAGGGCTTCCAATGAAAAGGAATATTTAAACGATGTTTGCAGGATCATCGTGGAGGATTGCGGACAACCAATGGTATGGATAGGATTTCCTATGGATGATGAGGGGAAATCAGTTGTTCCTGCTGCTTTTGCTGGTATTGATGAGGGTTACCTTGAACATGCTAACATAACATGGGCTGACAATGAGAGGGGAAGAGGCCCTACGGGAACTGCCATCAGGACAGGCAAAATATCGTGGTGTACTGATATGAATGTCGATGATAATTTTAAACCATGGAGGAAAGAAGCAATAAAGCGGGGCTATGCTTCCTCCATTGCTTTTCCCATTATGAACGGTGACAGGTCATTCGGGGCATTAACAATTTATTCAGGTGCAGCTGGCTCCTTTACTGAAGATGAAAAAAATCTTTTTAAACAACTGGCGGCTGATTTATCATTTGGAATAATCTCGCTGAGGCTGAAAACCACTCATGCGGAAATCGAGAAAAAGCTGTTATTTCAGGCGAGTCTCATTGATAAAATCAATGACGCAATAATATTTATGGATAATGATCTTAATATAACATTATGGAACAGGGCTGCCGAGCAGATGTATGGATGGAAGGCCGAAGAAGTTATCGGGAAACGGCTGACAGATGTTGTTCAGACAAATTTAATCGGTGAGAAGAGGAACTTGATCCCGGGAAACACTATTGAAAGCAGATATGTTTCAGGAGAGGTTATTCACCATAAGAGGGATGGAAACGCTATCTTCGTGGAATTTAATATCAGCGTTGTCAGAGATTCCGATCAGAATATTTTAGGGTACCTGACCTTAAACAGGGATATTTCGGAAAAGAAAAAAGCAGAAGAAAAGCTGGAATATCTCGCATCATTTCCCTCTTTGAACCCTAATCCGATCTTTGAGATAGACCTTGAAGGAAATATTCTCTATAAAAATGCTGCGGCAAACCGGCTTTCAATTGTAAAGATTCCCGGGGTCGACAGGTCCCTTATTGAAACTGTGGTAACAAATAATATTATAAGGCGTGAAGCCGAGATTAAAGGACAATGGTACCGTCAGATATTGCACAGCATTGCAGAGATGAGCAAGATAAGGATTTACATGGTCGAAATCACCGACAGGATAAATGCTGAAATTGAATTGGAAAAGGCGAAAAGCGCAGCGGAAAACGCAAACAAAGCAAAGAGCCTTTTTATTGCAAATATGAGTCATGAATTGAGGACCCCTCTTAATGCAATTATGGGATATTCAAGAAAACTCAGCCAGTCCGGAAACTATGAAGAATCGCAGGAGGAAGCAGTTAATATCATTATAAGGAGTGGAGAACATCTGCTCAGGATGATCAATAATCTTCTTGATTTTTCGAAGATTGAAGCAGGCAAAATTGTGCTTCAAAGGCAGACATTTAACCTTCCGGAGCTGCTCTTTTCAATTATCGATATGGTAAAAATTCAGGCAAGGGAAAAACCGCTTGATTTTGTTACGAGGATAGATCATGAACTCCAGGAACTGGTCTATGGCGATGAGGGGTGCCTGGAAGAGGTCCTTCTCAATCTGATGAATAACGCTGTGAAGTTTACTGAGAAGGGCAGCATTACACTTTGCGCGGAGAAAAAGGGACAGGCGACACTTTTCAAAGTAGAGGATACAGGAATAGGAATACCATCTGACAAAATTGATGCCATTTTCGAACCGTTCGGAGTGCTCCTTGATAGTGCTAAAAAAAGCAGGGGTACCGGCCTGGGGTTGTCAATAAGCCGCAATCTCGTTCGCATGATGGGCGGGAACCTTGAAGTTCAGAGCAAAACCGGGAAAGGCAGTATTTTCAGCTTCGAACTTGTATTTGAAAATGCTGAAAAGTCAATCAATGAAGAAAAAATCAGGCGAAGAACAGACATAATGGAAAAGGCTGGGAAAAATGAAATTGCCACCGCCGGTATTGTTCCACCGCCGAGGGCCGAACTTGAAAAACTGGCAGAATTCGCAAGACAGGGTGATATCATAAGTATAAGGAGATGGCTGGAAAATGATAAAAATTCTTCAGACAGAAGATATGACGCTTTCTCGAAAGAAGTTAATAAGCTCACAAAGAACATTAAGATCGCAGAAATAAAAATTTTTTTGGAGCGATTAATCAGAGAGGTAAATGATGAGCATGGATGAACAAAAGGATGACTGTATTATGATAGTTGATGATGATGTTGATAATTTAAATCTCTTTATCGATTACCTTGATAAGGCAGGTTTTAGAACAATGGTATCGACGGATGGCGCATCAGCTATCGAACTGGCGGACCGTGCAATGCCTGATCTGATACTTCTTGACGTCATGATGCCCGGGCTCGATGGTTTTGAAACCTGCAGGCTCCTTAAAAAAAACGACAATATAAGGGATATACCGGTAATATTCATGACTGCACTTTCTGAAACTGTCAACAAGGTAAAAGGTTTTGATGCAGGAGGAGTTGATTATATTACCAAGCCATGCGATGCCGAGGAGGTACTGGTAAGGATCAGGACCCACCTGTCAATCAGGAAACTTCAGAGGCAGGTACTTGAAAAAAACCTTGAATTGAGAGAACTTAACGCCAGCAAGGACAAATTTTTCTCAATCCTGGCACATGATCTAAGAACACCTATGTCAGTATTCCTCTCATTCTCAAATCTGTTGAACAAGATTGACAAGATGAATAAAAAGGAACTGAGCGAATATATTAAAAATATCCAGGAAAGCGCTTCCAATCTTTTTTCCCTTCTTGATAATCTCCTGACTTGGTCGAGACTTCAGAGAAATCTTATCGAATTCTCACCAAAAGCATTAAAAATTTTCACTATAGTGAACTGGAATATTAAGCTGCTTGAGACTTATATATGGCAGAAAAAGATCATAATAAAAAACCTCGTTGATGAGAATCTTTTCATATACGGGGATGAGAATATGATCGCTTCGATATTTCGCAACCTCATCACCAATGCTGTGAAATACAGCAACATAGGGGGTACGATCGAGATCAGCTCGGAAAAGGAAGATGAAATGGTCCACATTACAGTCTCGGATACCGGTATAGGAATATCAAAGGAAAATATTCCCAATCTTTTCAGAATAGACTCAAGGGTAAAAAAGCCTGGTACAATGGATGAAATGGGAACAGGACTTGGCCTTGTTCTTTGCAGTGATTTTACAAAGAAGAACGGCGGTCTTATCTGGATTGAAAGCGCGGAGGGGGAAGGCACAAAGGCACATGTAACTCTGCCGCTAAGTAAATAATGCAGGGGAAAGAGGGTTTGATGCTTCAGGATAATGAGAATAAAATTTTCGTTCTGGACACGAATGTTCCATTGTACGATTATAACTGTATTTATAATTTCCAGGAACATAATGTCGTACTGCCTATCACCCTCCTGGAGGAAATAGACAAATTCAAAAAGGGAAATGAAACGATCAATTTTCATGCCAGGGAATTTTCCCGTGAACTGGATAACCTTATCGGCGACGGTGAACTCAATGATGGCGTAAAGCTGTCAAGAGGGGGCGAACTTCGCATTGAAACCGATACACGGTATGATGCGGCTATAAAAGACATATTCTGGGTAGACAGCCCGGATCACAGGATCCTTTCGATAGCCTATAATTTATCAAAGAAATTCGGTCATGAAAGAGTCATTCTCGTCTCGAAAGACATCAATCTTCGAATGAAAGCCAAAAGTGTCGGGATTCTTGCAGAGGATTATAAAACCGGTCAGGTTAAGAACCTGGATGAACTCTATACAGGGAAGAATATTTTTGACAAAGCTGATGACAGTGTTATAGATACAATATACAGGGACGGAGCTCTTCCTTTCATAAAAGCCGGACTTGACCATAAACCTGTACCGAATGAATTCTTCATTCTGAGGAATGATCATAAAAGTCTCCTTGCAAGGTATATAAATGATAAAAAGGAGCTGAGATTTGTTGAAAAGAGGAGGGCTTACGGTATTAAACCCCGAAACGCCGAGCAGATATTTTCGCTGGAGGCCCTTTCTGATACGGCCGTTGCGCTTGTTACACTTGCCGGGAAAGCCGGTACTGGCAAAACCCTCATGGCTCTGGCAGCGGCTCTGGAGGCCAGAAAAAATTATAAAACCATACTGCTCGCCAGGCCGATAATTCCGCTTTCAAACAGAGACATGGGATATTTACCGGGAGATATAAGCGAAAAGCTGGATCCCTATATGAAACCTCTCTTTGATAATCTCGCTGTCATCCAGAACCAGTTCGAGGAAGGATCAGCCGATTACGAAAAAATAAACGAACTTCTCCAGAGTGAAAAACTCCTCATTATGCCTCTTGCCTATATAAGGGGAAGGAGCCTTTCCAAATCATATTTTATAGTCGATGAGGCCCAGAATCTGACGCCTCATGAAGTAAAGGCAATAATTACACGGGCAGGTGAAGGTACCAAGATAGTCTTTACAGGCGATCCTTACCAGATAGATACTCCTTATCTGGACGCCAGAAGCAACGGACTGACTTTTTTAATTGACAAGATGAAAGGTCAGAATTTATACGCCCATGTAACTCTTGAAAAGGGAGAACGGTCTGAACTGGCCGAACTAGCTTCCAATATATTATAGAAGTATAGAAAAGGCAGATTAAGATGAAAGAAAAGATAAATTATAAAAAGAAATTCATGGAACTTGAAAGATCATGCAGACAACTTGAGGAGTTGTCTGTACTTGACGAACTTTCAGGGCTTTACAACCGCCGTGGTTTTATGACACTTGCGCACCAGCAGCTTGCCCTTGCAAGGCGGAGGAAAGAAAAATTTCTCCTGTTTTTCATAGATCTGGATAATTTGAAAGCTATCAATGATACATACGGTCACAAGGAAGGCGATGCAGCTCTGGTGAATACCTCCCGTATTATCAAAAAAACCTTCAGAGAAACCGATATAGCAGGCCGGTGGGGCGGGGATGAATTCGCGGTCATCGCCATAGATTCCACAATCAATGAATTTGATGAAATAATAAAAAGGCTGAAAAAGTACCTCAACGAAGTTAATGCCAAGACTAAAAAACCTTATAAACTATCGTTTTCCGTCGGGTCCGCATCATACTCCCAGGGGAGGTACCATTCCATAGAAGATATGCTTGAAATGGCTGATATTGATCTTTACAGGAAAAAGAAAAGTAAAAATGCTCAAAATACTCCCCTGAAAGACACACATCATAATTTGCTGTAAGAGGCCTTTCTTCTTATAAAAAGAATAACCTGGACAAATGACACTATAAATAGTACTGCGTAAACGAGAAAGTAAGCATATGCCCCATACATATAATTACGGCCACCGGTTATAAAGAAATTCCAGAACAATACATAAGAAGCGGGCTGCATAAAACAGACTAGGCTGTTTTCAATTATCATAAAACTTGTTTCGAGGTAATATAGAATGATGAATAAAAATACAGTTACAGGAATCATAAAAATAACAGCTACCGGCAGGAGAGACGGGGAAGGGGGCAGAATACTGTAGCAAATAAAAAGATACAGGGCATATATAACCACGATAAAAAACATAAGATATTTCTTGAGTGTCAGAGGATCTATCCTGATATATTTTCTAAACGGCAGTAAAATGATGAAAAAGAGTGGAGCCAGGTATAAACTGAAAAGGAAAATCACGCCTGCGGCAATGAGGAACATATCTTCATGTGTGAAAATATTTTTTACGACTAGCAGGGAGATCAGCACAAGATTAACAGACTGATTAAAAAGTGAAAAAAAAGGCGCTATTTTCAGAAACGGGAGAAAAAATGAAGCTATAAAAAAGAAAAATACCAGAATTTTTAAATAATCAAGGAAATTCGAATTATTTTTACGTGTCATAATATATTCCGAATTTGTTATTATTTATTTTATCCGTGAGGTTAAAAAAAATCCAGAAAAATATTTTTCTTCCTCTTTGACCTTTAATTCGGACTTGTACGCTTCATATTGACAATTACTATCTGATAATATATTATTTAAAAATTAAACATGAGGGATTTGAATTGTGATGATGAATTATAGGATAGTATTTTTCGTTATTTTATTTATTGTTCTTATTCATAAGGGGGCTTTCTATCCCATTTCGACAAGGTATATCACTGATTATAAATTCAATAATATAGAGCAGTATGAATTCAGCAACATATCTTTTGTCGAAAACGGGGGAATCGAGCTTGCACGCGATTATAAAGTTCTATATTCAGGTAAAAACGCCATATGGGTTCTCGCTGCCTGGAAAGGAGGGCTTCTGGCAGGAACAGGAGACCCCGCACATCTTGTCTATCTTAACGGCGGTGTCCAGAAGAAAGTTTTAGATCTTCCCGATCAGGTTCTTATCAGCGATATAAAACAGATAAGAGGATTATTATATGTATCCTCGCTGCCTAGGGGTCTCATCACGGTCCTTGACGATAGTTTAATATTAAAAAAATCGATAACATTCAAAAGCGAGTATATATGGAACATTGTGCCCGACTCTCGAGGTTACTTTGTTCTAACAGGTAATCCTGCCCTCCTGTATCATTTTAATTTTAGCAATGAACCTGATATTGTAATACCTGTAACCAATGAGGACAACCTGCTTAAAGGCATTTCAGATGGAGAGGACCTCTATTTTACAGCCGATGGAAATGTCCTTTATAAATTCAGCTGGCATGATAAAAAGATCAGGCCGGTTTACTCATTCGACAATCCTATCATGGATATTTATTATATTAGCGGCTTGATATATATAATCACATCGGTTGCCGAGACTAAGACGCAGGCAAGGGAAGTTTCAAGTGATACAACGCAGAGTGATGAAAACGCAACTGCTGCGAAGCAGAGTGAAAAAAAGTCAACCCATGCCGGAGTTTTCAAAAGCGGCCTTTATTCTTTTGATTTGAAGTGGTCCATTGAGAAGATCTATGAAAAGTCTAATATCAGGTTCATATCTCTTTCTTATTGGAATAACTCGATTATTATAGGAACGGATAAGAATGCAGGGTTTTATCAGATTTCGCTTAAAGGCAATGAGAGAAGATTTTCCGGGCTGGGTATTGGTAAGTTCGCCCGTCTGCTGGGAATTAATGGAGAAAATTATGCTCTGCTACTTGAGCCTTCAAGGATCATCAAATTAAATCGCGAATTCTCTGGAACGGGTTGGCTGATATCTGGATCTTTCGATACTGGCGGAATTTCCCGATGGGGGAGGCTTATTATCGACGGTACCGTTAACCAGGGAACTTCTTTGAAAGTTTTCACGCGCAGCGGAGCGATTCCGGAAGACGGGCTCTGGGATGAATGGGCGGAGTACAGCAATACTGCCGGTTCGGAACCGAACAGGTATTTTCAATATAAAGTTGAGTTTATGTCGGATGGGAATAAAACACCTGTTTTTAATGGAATTATCGTGCCGTTTGTACAAAAAAACAGCGCTCCAAGGATTGAAAAAATAACCATAAATTACAATAACAGTATCTATAAATTGAGCTGGGACGCGCAATCCGATGACAAGGATGTCCTGATCTATAATCTGTATCTGGCTCTTGAAGGAGGCAGATGGGTTAAAATCAATGATAAACCGATTGAAGAAAATAATTTCGACCTGAATCCAGCTAATTACCCTGAGGGACATTACCGTTTAAAGGTCACCGCATCAGATGAAAGGTCTAATACCCCTGAAGATTCAAAAGAGGGCTACAAAATAAGCGATCCATTCATGATTGTGAACAGCTCTCCAGTTATAGGGGATATAGCCATAAAAAAGAACGGTAAAACTGCAGAGCTTTCATGGAAGGTGACTGATGATCTTTCACCCATTCTCGAGGTTGACTACATGGTGAGCGGTTTAAAATGGCTTAAGATCCTTCCTGTAAGCGGGATTTATGATTCAACGAATCTTACTTTCGGGCTGAAGCTTAATATTGACGAACCTGAGTTTATCGTTATCAAAGCTTCCGATATTTATGGGAATTATTCGACAAAGGGTATTTTTGTAGATCAATAACTTATATAAAATATTTCACGCCTGATTCAAAGATCGGCTGGTTTTTCCGGCCGGGAATATTTATTGCGACGAAACTACCCGTTCTTTCGGAATGGGCCATTTTTCCGAATATCCTTCCATCCGGGCTGGTGATTCCTTCTATTGCAAAATCTGAACCGTTAGGGTTAAACGGCATATCCATGGATGCATTCCCGTTTTCATCTACATATCTTGTTGCAATCTGTCCATTTTTTTTGAGTGTTTCGAGAACTTCCCTGTTCACTGTAAAACGGCCTTCACCATGGGAAACAGGCATTGTATATATATCGCCAATTTTGCTTTCCAGAAGCCATGGTGACAGAGAAGATACTACTTTAGTCCTGACCATAGTGGAAACATGCCTGCCGATTTTATTATAGGTTAAAGTGGGCGAGTCAGAACTAAGGTCTCTGATTTCTCCGTATGGCACAAGGCCGAGCTTGATCAGAGCCTGGAAGCCGTTGCAAATTCCCAAAATAAGGCCGTCCCTTTCTTTGAGAAGATCCATTACGGCATCGCTGACGGCAGGGCTTCTGAAAACTGCAGCTATGAATTTGCCTGAACCTTCAGGTTCGTCTCCTGCTGAAAATCCCCCCGGTATCATAATAATCTGAGATGTCCTTATATTTTCCGCAAGACCGGCAATAGACTGTTCGATATCCTGGGGAGTTCTATTTCTGAAAATGAAAGTTTCGGTTTTTGCGCCGGCTTTTTCAAAAGCTTCGGCGGAATCATATTCGCAGTTGGTTCCCGGGAAAACAGGAATCAGCACAGCGGGTTTTACAGCCTTTGTTTTACGGATTAACGGACTCCCCCTACTGTATGAATATTCCTCCGGTTTAATCCCGGTTTCAGGCGTCTTTACAGGAAAAACTTCCGAGAGTGGTTCCATCCATTTATCAGCCATTAATGAGAGATTTATTCTTGTCTTTTCAATGCGGATCTCGCTTTCCCTGATGGTCCGGCCGAGAAGAATGTAATCGAGGCCGGATAAATCTTTATCTTCCAGGCCCTCCCCTTCGACCACGAACGAGCCGTAACCCTGACCGAAGAGTAATTCATCCGGCAATTTTTTTGTCATTTCGAAGCCGATTGAATTACCGAAAGACATCTTGCTGATCGCTTCACTTACTCCGGAGGCGCGTACCGTATGAGCGGATAATATTTTTTCAGTGCTTATAAGATCGAAAAGCCTGCTGCATAGTTTGTGGAAATAAGCCCAATCGGGTATAAAAAATTTGTCTTTTCTCAGTTGAAGAAGAAATACCATGCTTCCGGCTTTTTTAAATTCGGGAGTTATGATCTTTGAGACATCCACAGGCGAAAGAGCAAAGCTTACAAGGGTCGGAGGTACATTAAGGTCATTGAATGTCCCTGACATGCTGTCTTTCCCTCCAATGGCCGGTATCAATAGCTCCATTTGAGCCATAAATGCCCCTAAAAGAGCAGAAAAAGGCTTGCCCCATTTTTCCGGCATATCATGCAGTTTCTCAAAATATTCCTGGAATGTCAGGCGTATCCTTCTGTAATCGGCGCCTGACGCAGCTGCCTTAGCAATGGAATCGATGACCGCATAAATCGCGCCATGAAACGGGCTCCAGACTGATAAATCGGGATCAAACCCCCAGCTCATAACTGTCCCCGTAGTCGTTTCGAATCCTTTGACAGGTATTTTAGCACACATGCTCTGAATAGGCGTAAGGCCTGTCTTTCCTCCGTACGGCATTGTTACAGTGCAGGCGCCTATTGAACTGTCGAACATTTCTGCGAGTCCCTTCTGGCATGACGAATTAAGGCTTGTTATTGAACAGATCCAGGCTCTGTCCGTACCAGCATCAGTAAAGACCGATAACGACCTGACGTCCGGTGAAAGTTCAGCGGCTGGTGAAAGGATCTTAACAGACGCATGTCTTTTCGCGCCGTTAGAATTTAGAAATTCCCGGCTTATATCGACAATAATGTTTCCCCGCCAGGTCATTTTTACTCTTTTCTCTTCTATGACCTCAGCCACTACAGTTGCTTCAAGGTTTTCCTTCGAGGCTTCATCTATAAAAACCTGGGAATCATGCCTGTCCACAAGCACCGCCATCCTTTCCTGAGATTCCGAGATGGCGAGTTCAGTACCGTCCAGGCCGTCGTATTTTTTGGGGACAGCGTCAAGATTGATCAGAAGGCCGTCAGCTATTTCTCCAATGGCAACTGAGACTCCTCCAGCCCCGAAGTCGTTGCATTTTTTTATTAAAACAGAGACCTCCGGTTTTCTGAACAGCCTCTGGATTTTCCTTTCTTCCGGGGCGTTGCCCTTCTGGACTTCAGCACCGGCCTTAACTATTGATTCCTCAGTATGACTTTTTGAAGATCCGGTAGCTCCGCCGCAGCCATCCCGGCCTGTTCTTCCGCCCAGGAGGATAACAAAATCGCCTTTTACGGGGGGAGATCGGTGCACGGCGCTGCGGCTGACAGCGCCTACCAGCGCTCCGATTTCCATCCTTTTCGCAATATAGCCATTGTGGTATATTTCAGAAACCTGTCCTGTAGCCAGGCCGATCTGGTTGCCGTAGGAGCTGAATCCGCGTGCGGCCTCAACTGTTATTTTTCTCTGGGGCAGTTTACCCGGCAGGGTTTCCGATGCACCCTCACGCGGATCGCCGCTGCCAGTTACCCTCATAGCCTGGAAAACGTAAGACCTGCCTGACAGAGGATCGCGTATAGCACCGCCGATGCATGTGGCCGCTCCTCCGAAAGGTTCGATTTCCGTAGGGTGGTTGTGAGTCTCATTTTTAAACATCACAAGCCATTCTTCGGATTTGCCGTTCTTCTCAACAGGTAATACAATACTGCAGGCATTGGTCTCGTCGGATTCATCAAGATCGGGGAGATGGCCCCTAGCTTTTAACAGTTTCATCGCAGTTGTCGCAAGATCCATAAGGCAGACGCTTTTTTCACCGCCTTCATCCTGCAGAAACTTCCTGGATTCCAGGTATTTAAAATAAGCATTTTCCATTACATTTCTGTAGGGACCGTCCTCGAACTCGACTTTATCGATCTCAGTTAAAAAAGTTATATGCCGGCAGTGGTCAGACCAGTAAGTGTCTGTGATCCTTAATTCTGTCAGAGTAGGATCCCTTTTTTCTTCATTTTTAAAATATGACTGAAGAAAGATAAGGTCTTTCAAATCCATGGCAAGGCCCATATTGTTAATGAATTTATTTAACTCTGTTTTATTCATAGCTGTAAGGCCTTTTAAAACCGGTATATCGGCCGGCTCTTCACGGTTTTCAATAAGGGTCGCTGGCTTTGACAATCTAGCTTCGCGTGAGTCAACAGGATTGATAAGGAAGTCTCTGATTTTTTCGATTTCCAGGGAGGAAATTTCACCGTAAAATAACAATATTGATGCGTATCTTATTATTGGTTTTTCACCATGTGTAAGTATCTGGACAGCCTGGGCTGCTGAATCGGCCCGCTGGTCATACTGACCTGGCAGGTACTCCCTGCCGAAAATGTGTTGTTTTTTATCCTTTATTATGTCTTCGGGAAGTTCTTCATCATAAATGAAATCGACGGGTGGTTCGGCAAAAATGCTTAAACGGGATTTTTGATAATCTTCTTCGGATATACCCTGAATATCATAGCGGTGAAAAACGCGGAGCTTTTCAATCCCGCTGATTCTCAGAACGGTATTGATGTCATGAAGAATGCTTAAAGATTCATTGTCGAATTCCGGTTTTTTTTCTGTGAAGACCCGGTAAACACGTTCGTTCATCCCTTGTTATTGCTCCCTTATTCAACATATGATTATACGGGAAATCTTAAAAAAAATAAATTAATTTATGCATACCGGTAATTGAGATTTCACAAATGCTTTTGATTTCTTTTTTAATTGATTAAAAAATCATTCCAGACTAAAATAATTTATTGTTGTCATAGAATCAGGCGGAACTGATGAAAATCTGCCCTTTGATATTACATTTATTGCTTTTTTACTTAATCCTGCCAGGCGGATATATTTTTTCATTAACAGCAGAAGATTTCTTGAATTCGGATATAGCCGTTAAGAGGAGCACTCATGAGGGCAACCTGGAACTGTTGAGCGAAGTCAGCAATTCTTTGGCACAAAATTCCAACCAGTATGATGTTTTATGGGAATATGCTGCTTTATGGTATACAGAAGGCCAGCTTTATGCGGGGAGCAGGGAATTAAAGAAAAACTGCTTTGAGAACGAGAAAAAATATGCACTCATGGCGGTCAAACTTAATCACGACGGCCCTGACGGGCATTTCTGGCTTGGTGTGGGCATAGGATTGTGGGCAGAGGCTAACGGAATATTGGACAGTCTTTTTGCTGCCGGGGATATTGTAAATGAAATGACGAGTGTGATAAAGCTGAAGCCGGATTTTTTTCGTGGAGCCGCATGGATTATCCGCTCAAAGGTTTATGACTTAGCCCCTGGCTGGCCTCTTTCTC
>Ga0187771_10000808_pt1 | contig 19870 bp, 17 predicted proteins | sample 0116_SJ02_MP15_1_FD_133139 | JGI IMG/M metagenome (GOLD analysis project Ga0187771, IMG submission 133139) | Tropical peat soil microbial communities from peatlands in Department of Meta, Colombia - 0116_SJ02_MP15_10_MG | ecosystem: Environmental > Terrestrial > Soil > Wetlands > Peat | place...
ACTGATTAACATGATGGATATCACGCGCGCCAGGGAGCTCGAACATCTTATGAGAGTCGACGATAAAATGACTTCGCTCGGGCGTGCCGCCGCAGGGATCATCCATGAATTGAGAAATCCCCTTTCCGGGATCAATGTCTACTTGACCGCGTTGAAGAAGATCTATAATCAGCCAGACAAAATCGAGTCTGAGAGTTTCGAAAAAATAGACGAAGTCATCAAAAAAATGCAATCCGCCTCGAATAAGATAGAGTCCGTCATCAAGAGGGTGATGGATTTTTCCAAACCCTCCATCCCTCGCTTAGCTCCAACGAACATTAATCACTCTATCCAGGAAGCCATTGGGCTTTCTTCGGCCACCTTGCGAAAACTTGGAATCCAGATAGAAACATCCCTCCGCGACGATTTACCGCAATGCTTTACAGATTCCCATTTGATCGAGGAAGTGCTTTTGAACTTGATTATGAATGCGAGCCAAGCCATGGAAAATACCGCGGGAGAAAAGATTATTGAGATTACCTCCTCGGTGGAGGGAAGCGCTATTCTCATCGGGGTGGCCGATTCGGGTCCGGGCGTACCCCCTGTGCTTAGAAAAAAGATATTTGATCCCTTTTTTACGACGAAAAAGGATAGCTCCGGGATAGGGCTCAGCGTCTGTCACAGAATTATAGCTGACCATGGAGGATCTTTAAGTGTTTTGACGAGTAAATGGGGCGGGGCCGAGTTTAGGGTCGAAATTCCGATTGAAAAAAGGAAAGGCGTCAGATGATGTCGTACTCCATCTACTTAGTGGATGACGATCAAATGCTGAGAGAAGGGATCGTCACGGCCCTTGAACGAAGCTACCGGGTCGAAGCCTTTTCCAGAGCCGATAGTACCATTGAAGCCATCAAGCAGAGCCCCCCGGACTTGGTTCTGCTTGATATTGGCCTGCCAGGAATAAGTGGAATGGAAGCGCTTGGCAAAATCAAAAGCCTCGACCCGGCTATTTTGGTCGTCATGATCACTGCTTCTGACGATATTGACACGGTGATTTCTTGCATGAAGCTCGGGGCCTACGATTATGTGGTGAAACCCATTCACATGGATGCCTTGGAGGTAACCATTCAGAATGCCCTGGAAACGATCAAGCTGAAGAAAGAAGTGGAGGCGCTTCAGGAAAAGTACCTTAAAGAAAATCTGCCGTGCTTTATCGGTGAAAGCAATGTCATCCAGGATGTGATGGAATTTGTGGGGAGAGTGGCGAAAAGCCCGGATACCCCGATTCTCATCGTGGGGGAGACGGGCACGGGAAAAGAATTGATTGCCAGTGCCATCCATTACCGAAGCCCCAATTTTAAAGGACCTTTTATCACGGTGAACTGCGCTGCGATCCCAAAAGACCTTATCGAAAGTGAGCTGTTTGGGTATGAAAAGGGGGCGTTTACCGGAGCCCGATCTTCGGGGAAAACGGGCCTGATCGAAGAGGCTGCCAACGGAACACTGTTTCTTGACGAGGTGGGCGACCTGAACTTGGAGTCCCAGTCGAAGCTTCTTCGGTTTCTTGAGGAGGGTGAGTTTTACAAGATCGGGGGAACCAAGAAGTGTAAGATTAAGACCCGAGTGGTCTCCGCCACTAACCAAGATATCAACCGAATGGTCTCGGAGGGTCTTTTTAGAAAAGATCTTTATTTCCGACTGGGAGTGATCAAGGTTGAAATTCCTTCTTTGAATGATCGCCGCGAGGATATTCTCCCCATCGCCAAGCATTTTTTGGTGGAGTTCAGTCGAAAAATCGGCAAGAGCTTTACAAGCCTTTCTCCTGCCGCTGAAGAGGCTTTGAAAAACTTCCGTTGGCAGGGTAACATTCGCGAATTAAGGAATGTGATTGAGAGAGGGGTACTCATCAGCCATGGGCCTGAGTTGACACTCCAGGATCTCGGCGTAGACCGAGTTGAAAAAGGTAAAATGCAGGGTGAAAAAAGCAAACTTAGTTTTCCCGCTCTCCACCCCACGGGGGTTGACTTTCCCTCCTTCCAAAATTCTTTAGAAAAATATTATATTGAAGAAGCTCTTAAGCTGGCCGAGGGCAACGAAACCAAGGCAGCTAAGCTTCTGAATATAAACCACCATACCTTCCGCTACCGTAAAAGGAAACTCCAGATCTCCTAGCATGATTTGACAGCTAAAAAGATCGCCCATCCGTTCATTTCTCAATTTCTCTAAATCTGCTTCCCGTCTCTCGTCCCTTAATACCCTTTAGTGAGTCTGGGTTCGATTCCGCCCAAAATACAAAAAATTCTTGGCAGTTGCCTTAAGCAAACAGGGGTCTAAAAATTAGGGAACTTCCCTCCTATTTCCAAGTTCATTTTCCCAGTTTAGAAATTTTTCAAATTACTTCTCTCAATTTCTCTAAATAAAGACGGTAATAAAAGGGCACAATATGCCATGAGAAATGTAAGTACCTGAATTTATATCTTTTAATTTTCGAAAAATTCTTGGCATATTTTCTGCACATCCCTGGACAACAAATTTTACAAATGTGTAAAGGAAGGTGCAAAAATGGACCTCTTTCAAAAACTGAGAAATATGAAGGTAATGTTGATAGACGATGATGAATGGATAAGGGATTCTCTGGAATTATTTTTTGTGGGAGAGAAATGCAATTTGCTCACGCTTGCTACTGCCGAAGAGGGAATGAGGGCCCTCTCCAAGCAAAGATATGACATCATCATCTGCGATTACAAATTGCCCGGGATGGACGGTCTGACGTTTTTTAAGCGAATTCAAGAGTCGCACCCGGCGACGCTCAAAGTACTTATCACAGCCTACGGCAATGAAGATATGCTGAATGAGGCAACTCGAATAGGGGTCCATGATTTTATCCAAAAGCCCTTAACGACAAATGCGATTGAGAAATCCCTCGCCGGGCTGGTCCAACAGTATGAAAATGGGAACGGTGAGATTCAACCGGAGAGGCACAGATGAAAGTATTGACGATATTTAAAGTCCTTCAGAAGATGATCCTCTTATGAGGACGGATAAAAAGGTGGCTCGTTGGAAAATTCAATCAAAGCCCTTATCGTGGATGATTCCAAACTGATTCGACAGGTCATCCGCGATATCTTCGATGAAAGTAACCAAGTGGAGGTCGTGGGGGAAGCAGGCAACGGTGCGGAGGCCCTTGAAATGCTGCCCTGTCTCAATCCGGACATTGTCACCCTGGATATAAATATGCCCGTGATGGATGGGCTGACTGCCCTGAAACACATCATGATCAAACACCCCAAACCCACTGTGATGCTTAGTACCTACACCCGGGAAGGGGACCGTGTGACTTTCGATGCCCTGAAATACGGCGCAGTGGATTTCATTGAGAAACCCTCTCAGTTCCAAAAAATGGCCCTGGCGGAACAACGTAAAAAAATCATTCAAAAGGTGACGATGGCAGCCAAGGTGGAATTGGAAGCTGTTCAGTACCTCAGACCGGTTTCTAAAAAGATAGGGGCTAAAAGAATCGGAACCAGAAACTGCAACTTTCTCTTTGCGATGGGGGCCTCCATCGGCGGATACAGCGCTCTGTTGAAGATTATTCCTCACCTACGCTCCGACTTGCCCGCCGCATTCTTAGTGGTCTTGTACGTCGCCTCAGACCATCTTGATGCATTCGTCAACTATTTAGACGAAGAAAGCGACATTAAAGTAAAAAGAGCAGGAGACGGGGATCTTATCAAAAGCGGCGTCTGTTATATGGCCTCCGGGGAGGAATACATCACGGTTCATCCGTCCGATGGCCAATTCAGTTTGAAAGTGAATCCTAGTCCGTTCCCCTCCCACCAAGGGGCGATCAACATGCTCATGTTCTCTCTTTCCGATGTGATGAAGCATCGCAGCATCGGCGTCATTCTCTCAGGTTCAGGCGAGGACGGGGTGGAGGGGATCAGCGAGATCCTCAGGATGGGAGGGATCGGTATTGTTCAGGATCCGCCGAGCTGTCTCTGCCAAGAGACTCCGCGGTCCGCGCTGCGCCAGTGCAAAGTGGATCTCATTTTTTCGGACTGGCGGATCCCGTCGGAAGTCAATACGTTGCTCATCTAGCAGGAACAGATGAACATATGATGAGAGGGAATGATGCCATATTTATATAACGTCTATCCGGAAATATTTGGAATCTCCCCTCACTTCCTCCCTCTTTCCGACAGAGAGTGGGAGGACGTGGGAAAACAAAATGTCAGAGCAAAATTCAAGGACTTAAATATGGAAGAATCTGAGGCAAAAGGAGGTGATAACGATGGGACAAACAGCGAGAAAACTGGAAGTGGTGCCCGAAACGAGTGAACTCATTCAGCTGGTCAGTTTCGGAATTGGCAAGGAGCAATTCGGTGTCGACATCCTCATGGTCCAGGAGATCATTCGAATGGCTCCCATTACTTCGATACCCAACTCTCCGGATTTTATCGAAGGGGTCATCAATCTTCGGGGACACATTATTCCTGTCATCGACCTTCGGACGAGACTCAAACTCAACCCTCTGGCCGAGGAGGACAAAAGCAACACAAGAATTCTGATCATTAACGTTCAAGATCGGGTAACAGGTTTCATAGTGGATGCGGTCTCGGAGGTCCTTAAAATCCCCAAGAGCTTTGTTGAGCCGCCTCCCGAAATTGTTGTGGCAGGTTTGAAGAGCCAGTATATCTACGGGGTTTGCAAACTCGAAGAAAGGCTCCTCATCTTATTGGATTTTAGCAAGATCTTGCAGATCGAAGAGATTAAGAAGCTCATGGAAGTTCAGGAGAACTAACAGCGTTCAGGAAACCAGACGATTATGAAAAAAAGGAGGACAACATGACTACCAAGACATTATTCGCAAAGAGGCACAGCCTCAGGTTCAAAATGAGTGCATACATGATCATCCCTTTGACTATCTTCCTGCTGGCGTACACCTACTACAATGTCAAAACCAACAGTAATGCCCTGGAAGAAGCCCTTCTGACAAAAGGGAACGCCTTAGCGAGAGGCGGCGCAGCCTCCATGGTTCAGGTGTTGGAAGTCGCCATCGACACTGGCAAATTCAGCAAAGAGCAGGTTTTTGACACGAACTACCAACCCTTTGATAAGCTTCTCGACAATCAAGGGAGAGAGCTCATTCTTTATCACACGGCCTATGACACCTATTTGGATAGTACCATCCAGACCGTTGAAGACGAGATCCAAAAGGACCCGGAGGTGGTATTCGCAGCACTTGTCGATAAGAACGGCTACTTGCCCACCCACAACACGAACTTCTCTCAGAAGACCAGAGACTTCCAAAAGAATCGAACCAAGAGGCTTTTCAATGATATCGTTGGCTTGAAATCCGCACAGAACACCAACCTTGAAACGCCGTTGAAGCAGGTTTACAAGCGGGATACGGGCGAAACGATGTGGGACGTCTCTTATCCTGTGTACGTCAAAGGTCAGCATTGGGGCGGTTTCCGAATCGGCTTTTCCATGGATAAAATGGATAAGAAAGTCGGTGCGGTGACGGCCAGGACCATCGTCTCCATGGGGGTCATCTTTGTTATCATTGTCGGGATCATCTTGTTCATCAGCAGCAGGATTTCCGGCCCTCTGGAGAGAGCTTCCTCGGTCATGGCAGGGGTGGCTGACCGTTTGGATCTCAGCAAGCGTTTAGAGGTTCGATCAGAAGACGAAGTTGGGAAAATGGGACGATCCTTCAACTTTTTAATGGAGACCTTTTCTAACGCATTCAAACAGATCATGAAGGCCGCGTATGATGTGGCCGAATCTGCGAAAAAAGTGGGCGATGTCACCAGTCAAGTGGTGAAGAACGCCGGGACACAAGCCGAACGTGCCCAAGATGTGTTGAAGCGAGTGGAAACGATGGGAGTGACGGCCAAAGAAGTGGCCTCCCACGCCGAAGCTTCTAAAGAGGCCACGGGGAAGACCACCAAGACCGTGGAGGAGATATCGACCGGGGTCAAGGAGGTTGCCGAAAGCGCCTCCATCCAGAACAAGCGTTCTTTGGAATCCGTGAAGACCATTCAGGAGATGGGAGAGACGGCGAAGGGGGTTCAAAATAGAGCAAAACAGCAGGTCGGAGCCGTATCCCGTACCGCCTTAGCGGTGAACCAGATGGTGTCTTCAATCAATGAGGTCACCAAAGGTACCCAAGAGGCGTCACACCAAGGAGAGACAACTGCCCAGATCGCTAAGGAAGGAAGTGGAGCCGTCGAGAAAGTGGTGGCCAGCATGCAGAGCATTGCGGAAAGCTCTGAGCACATTTATGAAATCATCGATGTGATCTCCGACATCGCCGAGCAGACGAACCTACTGGCACTGAACGCGGCCATCGAGGCGGCCAGAGCCGGAGAGCATGGCAAAGGGTTCGCCGTCGTGGCAGATGAGGTGAGAAAGTTGGCAGAGAGATCTGCAGAGTCCACCAAAGAGATTGCTGATCTTATCAAGAAGAGCACCAAAAAGGTTGAAGAGGGAAAGCAGCTTACGGATAGCAGCCGCGGAGCCCTTGATCAGATCGTTGTCGCGGTCGAAAAGACCCGAGACGTCATCAACAATATTAGCGTCACGATGACCGAGCAGGCCAGAAGCACCCAGGAGGTATCCAACATTACGAAAGAACTGGGTGAGTTAGCGAACGCGATCACCGAACTGACTGAAGAACAGGCTAAACGGAGGGAGATGGCGGAAAAAGCGCTCAACGAGCTTCTGGATCAGAGCAATAATATCGCTGCGGCTACGGAAGAGCAAGTGGCGTTCATCGGCAACATCTCCCAGCAAGTATCCGGCGTTAACAAAAGTTCGGAAGAGATCACCCAGATGACTGTTAAACAGACCCAGCGCAGTGCTGAACTCGTAGCCATCATGCAAACGATGGCGGAGGTAGCCAGCCAGAACGCCACGGGGGCTCTAGGCGCCTCCAAATCAGCGGAGCAACTGGCTCAAGTTGCGAACGAGATGAATAAGCTGGTCAGCCAATTCAAAACGGAGTAACAGATCCGCCGGCCTGGAAGGAGACGAAATCGCATTTTCATCCCACTCCTTGCCAGTCTCGGCGAAGAGGAGAAAGTCCATGGGTAAACGCATTCTGATTGCCGATGATTCCTCGATGATGAGGAGGATAGTCAGTGATGTCTTGGAAGCCCAGGGACACCAGATCGCTGGGAGTGCCAAAAACGGCAGCGAAGCCGTCGACCTTTACAAGTCCTTGAAGCCTGAGGTCGTGATTATGGATATCACTATGCGAGGCATGGACGGCATCACAGCTGCCAAGGAAATTCTACATTATGATCCCGAGGCTCAGATCATCTTCCTTTCTAATCTGAATGATACGAAATACCGCGAAGATGCCCTGCGCCTCGGGGTGAAGGGTTTTGTGAATAAGAATGAACCGGTAAAAATCTTTAGGTTCATCGAGAACTCATAGTCGGGGAGCGCTTTTTTCCAGCGCACGAGACAGATCACCCCCGGAAACAACGATAAGGAGAATGTTACGATGGACTCAACCACATTGCTCCAAGATTTTATCGCCGAAACAGAAGAACATCTCGAAGAAATGGAAAATAATCTGCTCCGGTTGGAGGGCGACCCTCATAACCGGGAAATCCTCAACGAGATCTTCAGATCGGTTCATACCATCAAAGGCTCTGCCGAATACCTGGGGGTAGAAAAAATTGCAGAGCTTTCCCATAGGTTGGAAAATCTACTGGAGCTGATACGGCATGGAAAACGCCCCCTGAACAAAGAGATCATCGAGGCGTTGATGGGGGCGCGAGATCGTATTTCGAAGCTCATAAAGGATCTGGAAGGCGGGCGGGGGGAGGAGACAGAAATCGAGGATCTTGTGAAGCGCCTGATCCAATTCAATCCTGAAGATAAGGATCTCGCGGAAAGACAAACCCCCGTGGGTGTCTCCGAAGTTCAACCGGACAACGCCAGGGACATTTCGGAACGCTCCGATGACCTTGAAAGCATTTTTAACGAAGAAGCACAAAAAAATTTCCTAATCCTTGTAAGAGCCCTCTCTGAGATGACGCAAGGGAAAATTGGCCGAGAGAGCAGAGAGCACCTTCTGAAGGGCTTTGACGAGTTCATCCGCATCTCCCGATACATTGAGCATGACGATCTGATACCCAATCTGGAGAAGCTGAGAAAGCGAGGAGAGAGGATCGTTTCCCCCAGGGAGGCGGCCGAATTGCTGGCTGATCTGCAACGTTTCAAAGACCTCCTGCCCTGTTTAAAGGCGGCAGCGTCAACGGACGAGATACCGCCAAAGGCATCTGATGCTTCAGCCGCGCCCGGCGCCGCAGGTCCGTCGAGTCCTCCCATCCGCCGAAGAATGAATGATCCGGCTCAAGACTTTTTCCCACAGGTCGAACAGGATGAGATCTCTGAAGAAGAGCACGACCAAGAGCTCTTTGGCATCTTCATTCAACACCTGAAAGATCAGATTTCGCTTTTAAAGGTTCAAACGGAAAAACTGGGGGAATCAGACAGCAACGCAGAATCACTGAGAGAATGCCTCGAATGTATCAAACGCCTTAAATCTTCGGCCAATTATATGGACTATAAGAAGCTCGTCCTGCTTTATGAAAAGTGGGCCGCTGAGATCAAACAGATTCAAGACCGGCTATCCCGGGACGAAGAGGTTTCCTTCAAGTTTATGGACGCCTATTTTGAGGGAATACACAAATTGTTTCCGCAATGTGCGAAGTCGGGAAAAGAAACGGGCAATGTTGGGCCAGCCAGAAGCCAAATTGAAGTGCCGATAGCCGAGGACGCCCCGTCGGTAGAACAGGAACTGGTAGCGGATCCGCGAACGTTGGCCCCCGACAGCACGCCCGTCGAGCGGGACCTCCTGAAAGAGCTGGAGTGTATGCTCGCCCCTCGACAAGAGGGAGCAAAAGCCGTTGAGTCTGAATCAGGCACTAGGAAAACGGATACCTCTCCGCTCGCTCAAAGTGAGGCCCAGTTATCGAAACCTTCTTTTCGCCCGGGCGGTGGAAAGGAACCAACCGGCGTACAAGACGGGCAAGATTATTCGGAGGGTCTCAGAAGCGAAGAAAAGCCAGGGTTGCAACGGGAATTGCCGATGGAGTCGGTGTCGGATGAGCCGATTGAAAAAGTGATCAAACACAACCTGCGAGTGGACACCAAGAAAATTGATGCCTTGATGAATCAGGTTGGCGAGTTGGTGGTGAATCGCGCGTGGTTTTCCCAGTTAGCCACAGACGTGAGAGAACTGCAGCGGCAATTACAGGAGAGCAAGAAACTGGATCAGAAGGAGGCGAAACAACTGAAGGGTTTCAGCTTCAAGATCAATGAGGCGGCTCTTGCGCTGGGGAGGGTGGTCAATGACCTGCAGGAAGGGGTCATGAAAGTAAGGATGCTCCCCATCGCCCAACTCTTCGGACGCTATCCGAGACTGGTGCGCAAACTGACCGAGGGGACTGAAAAGCGGGTCCGCCTCGTCATTTCGGGCGAAGAGACGGAACTTGACAAAATGGTGATTGAGGAGGTCTCCGATCCTCTCGTCCATATTATCCGAAACGCCGTGGATCACGGGATCGAACCCGCGGAGGAACGGCGGCGGCTGGAAAAGGCAGAAGAGGGACAGATTCGGCTCTCCGCCTACCATGAAAGTAATCATGTGGTCATCGAGGTTGAGGACGATGGCAGAGGAATTGATCCAAAGCTCCTCAGGGAAACAGCGATCGCCAAGAGTCTTTTCACCGAAAACGAGATGAATCGAATGACGCCTAAAGAATGGCTGGGTCTCATCATGAAACCGGGGTTCTCTACCGTCACCCAGGTCACCAAAACATCGGGGCGGGGCGTGGGCATGGACGTGGTGAAAAAGAACATTGAGAAATTGAACGGCACGATCGAAATCGACTCAACCGTAGGTGTCGGAACGCGGATCCGAATCAAAATCCCGTTAACGTTAGCGATTATCCAAGCGCTGCTTGTTCGGGTCGGACCCGAGACATTCACCATCCCACTCACCTCTGTGGTGGAGACACTAAGGTTTTTTAAAGAAGAAATCGAGACCATCGAAGGGGTTGAAGTGATCCATCTCCGCAATATAACCATTCCATTGCTCCGGTTGTCAGAAATATTCAGACTTCCTGCTGCGGTCCAGGATTCCGGGAAAGCATTTGTGGTCATCATTAACACGGGTCTGAACCAGGTGGGCCTCGTAGTGGACAGCCTGGTAGGGGAACAGGAGGTGGTCATCAAGCCCTTGGTGGACTATTTACAGGAGAACAGCGGGTTCTCGGGGGCCACCATTCTGGGAGATGGCCGTATTTCCCTCATCTTGGACGTCTACGAGCTCCAGAAATTGGCCATCAGTAAACAGGCAAAGAAGAAGAGCCGCAACAAATCGTTGTTTATCCCCGCAGACAACCTCCAGGCAGAAAACGAGTTGTCTGGGATCAGGCAGTGAGGCTGGGATGGTGAAGCCTTTGAGTGTTCTGATTGTCGATGATTCCGCCTTGATCAGAAGAACCTTGACCCATATCCTTGACGCGGATGGTCAGATCGAGGTGGTGGGTACTGCTTCGGACGGCTTCATCGCCCTTGAAAAGATACAGGAGCTGAGCCCGGACGTGGTGATTCTTGACGTTCACATGCCACGGATGGATGGGCTGCAAACCCTGGGATGCGTGATGAGGCATCATCCCCTCCCCGTGATCATGTTCAGCAGCGTTACCACTGCCCAAGCAGAAGTAACCCTTCAGGCCCTTCGCCTGGGTGCAGTCGACTTTGTGGCAAAGCCTACAGGGAGCCTTTCCGACAACTTAAGATTCCTCGCCGCTGAATTGGTGAGAAAAGTCAAGGCGGCCCAAGAGGCAAGGCTTCAGCCTGTCCAAAATCATCGTGGAATACATAATGTTGAAACGATTCCAGAGAAGAAAGCGATTCCTAAATCGCCTCAAAGCGAGAGCTTCGCCGTATCGGATGATACGGCTCTGATCGTCATTGGTTGTTCTACAGGCGGTCCCGCCGCCTTGGAGAAAATCATCCCTGCCCTACCGAAGGATTTCCCCGGGGCCATTGGAATTGTACAACATATGCCTGAGCCATTCTCCCGGATTTTCGCCAGAGAATTAGCTGAAATGAGTGCCGTGAGGGTGAAGGTTGCCGAAAACGGTGAGCCCTTTCGAATCGGTCAGGTCCTGATGGCGCCAGGGGATGCCAATCTTCGCGTCGTTAAAGAAGGAAGCCAGATTGTAGCTTACCTGGAGCAACCAAACGAGAATCGGCCCGGGTGGATGTCATCGATTGATCTTTTTTTCTGCTCGGCTGCACGGGCGATGAAAAATAGGACGTTGGGCATTTTGCTTACGGGTATGGGCCGGGATGGGGCAAAGGGGATGGCAGCCATTAAGATTGTGGGAGGGACAACCATCGCTGAAGATGAGTCTTCCGCTGTGGTCTTTGGTATGCCCAAGGCTGCAATTGACAGCGGTGCAGCGGACAGCGTCGTTCCCTTGTGGAAGATTTCCACCCTCATCTTGGAGAAACAGGTGGAAAGAAAATCTTAGCGCGACACGACCGCGACGGAGAAAGTCCTTCTGGCTAAGGATGAGTCGTTTCTCGAATCAGGTACCGGGGATTCAAGCTTGGGTAGCGAACTTTTCGATGCAAACTTCCTTTGAATAGGAGCACCTAAGACAGATGACCTTAGAGAAGATGATCAGTCAGGGAGTGGGGTTCGAGGGCACTCTGAAGAACTTTCGATTGACCGACCTCATTCAGATGTGCTGTATGTCTGGTGCCACCATCGCCATTCGAGTGACACAGGACTCGCAGCAAGGAATTGTCATGATTAAGGATGGGAATATTGTCCAAGCGGTCTGCAACGAGACGACGGGCGAAGAAGCCTTTTACCAGATCATGTCTTGGAAAAGAGGGCGTTTCGAAACAATGGATTTCAGCCCCATTCTAGAGAGGATGATTGATAAAGACTGGGAGTTTCTGCTCATGGAAGGGAGCCGGATGGGCGACGAACTGTCTATCGCTGGAAGCGACTCTGACGTGACGGCCGAAAATTTACCCACATCGCCTTCTCAAGACAGTGTGCGCTTACTCATTGTGGACGACTCTCCCTTGATGTGCAGAATCTTGCAAGAAATTCTCACGGTCGACGAAGAGATTACGGTCGTCGGAATCGCTCACAACGGTGAGGAGGCCCTCAAAAAGATCGACGAGCTTAACCCCAATCTGATCACGCTCGACGTAAACATGCCGGTGATGGACGGCGGCACAGCCCTGAAGCACATCATGATTAAGAAACCCTGTCCCGTTGTCATCATCAGCAAATTGGGGAGCAAATCCCCGGAAAACATATTTGACTTCCTGTGTCTTGGAGCTGTGGATTTCATACTAAAGCCCAAGAAAAGCGAAGACATGGCCTGCCATCATCAGCAGCTGATCGAAAGGATTAAGCTGGCAGCCAGGGTAGAGATCGGGAATTTCAAGAGAGTAAGGCTGCCAGGGATTTGTCTCAAACCCAAGGATCCCTCCAGCGGTGAATACCCATGCGAGCTCGTTGTCGTTGTCAGCTCCGGGATGGGTGGGCACGCAGAGTTGATCAAACTCTTATCCGTCCTCCCCGGAAACCTCAATGCCTGTCTGATCGTACTCCAAACCATGCCCCCAGAATTCCAAATCCCATTCTCTGAATACCTCAATTCAACCAGCGGACTTAGCGTTCTACCCCTCCAGAGCAATTCACCTCTCCAGGGAGGGCGATGTTACATAGGGATCAAGGATGTCTCTGTAGAAATGACTTCGGAAGACGGCAGACATTCTCTAAAGTTTGGAAACGGCAGTTCAAACCTCCCACAGAAACCCCTCGACGATTTTCTGGGATCGATTGCCGATACCTTTCCGGGACGCCTCCTTGTGGTCCTATTGTCAGGAGCAGATGTCGGTGAATTGGAGGGATTGCGGGCAATCAAACAGAGAAACGGACGGATCATTGCCCAGAAAGTGGACTCCTGCTTAGTGCCCCGTTCGTTGCAAAACGCCATTCAGGCCAATCTGGTCGATCTTGAAGGAGACTATTTAGGAATGGCCACGCAAATTTTCAAAGGTCCATGAAGCTGATCCTGGAAAAGCGTGAAGATCGCTCCGGGAGATCATACAAGTAAACGCTCAACAGGTATTTCCTAGGCTCTTGACGGAGGGGATATGAGCGAGAAACTGAGAGTCTTGATCGTGGATGACGCTACGTTCATGCGGAAGGCGATTACACAGATCCTGGAGGATTCAGAAATTGAAGTGGTAGATTCGGCCCAAAATGGGTTAGAGGCCCTGCATAAGATTAAAACTGCGTCTCCTGATATCATTACGTTGGACATCGATATGCCGGTGATGGACGGCCTCTCAGCCATCCGACACATCATGATTGAGACGCCCATGCCCATTGTGGTATTAAGCTCCCTCATTCATGACGGAGCGATCACCTTTGAGGCACTTCGTCTGGGGGTGGTCGATTTCATCCCGAAGCCTTCTGGTTCCATCTCCCCTAATGTGGGCAGAATGAGGCAACAGATTATCGACCGGATCAAGGTCGCATACCGGGTGAATCTCGAAAATCTCCGCCGGGTGCGTCTCGCGAAACGAAGCAAGAACAAAAAGGAAGCAAGCCGTGCCGCGAGACCCCAGCCGCCTGAATATATCGTCGTTCTCGGCACGACCCTGACTGGCCCCAATACCATCATCCGTCTCCTGTCCCAGCTCTCGTCTGTCGTCCCGGCCTCTGTTGTCGTGGTTCAGGAAATCTCTCCCAAGATCCTCCCGTCTTTTGCAGAACGCTTTGGTCAATATGTCCCCTGGGAGGTTGAAGTTGCTCAACATGGAGTGGCGCTGAAGCAAGGCACTTGTTACATCAGTTCGAACGAATATTCTCTTGCCATTCAGGCCGACGAGAAGGACAAAGCATGCTTCTGGCTCGGTGACGGGATCGGTCAGCCCTTAAATCTCCTCTTTTCATCCGCGGCAGAAGTGTTTCACGGTAAGACGGTCGGGGTGTTGCTGACAGGAATCGGAGAGGATGGGGCAGAAGGTTTTGCAAAGATCCAAGAGGAAAGAGGGGTGACGATGGTGGAAGACACCCAATGCTGCGTCTACCCCAACTTGGTGGACAATGCGATCCGAAGGGGAGTGGTCGATCGGATGATCGCCGAAAACAGCCTCCCCGCAGCCATCGAATCCGTCATGTCCCCTCCGTCCGGACCCATCTGCCAGACGGGTCATCCTCCAAGAGGGATCGAAGAAAGAGCTCCATCCAATCTCAGGAGTGATGCGATTCCCTGAAGGAGTGACGGGGTATCCCTACCCCGGCGGAAAGGTTGTTCCGATGAATGAGCCGTTCTCTCTTACTTTGGCAGGTTGGTGAATCGGGAAAATGGTGATGGGTGATAAGGAGAGACACCATCGTTGGGACGAACGCTTCTTCTTCCGAAGCCCAAAACAGGGAGAGAAGTACCTTATTTTTAACCTCTCCCAGAGAGGCGCTTTGTGCGCGGGTGCAGAGTCTGCTGAAGTGGGTCAAGCCGTTTCCCTTAGTATGACCTTACCCAATCGTCTGGCCGAGTTGAAACTTACCGGAACGGTCAGGTGGGTCAAGAAAGTCGGCCAAGGGGACGAGGCTCTCTGCTTAACCGGTATCCAATTTGAGGAACAAGATGAGACCACGGCCCGAATCTTGAAAGCGTATCTCCAGTTTCTTCAAAGGGACAAAATGATCCAGAAGTCAAAGTCTGTGGCGATTGAGAACTTAGAAAAATTGAATAAACGGATCACCGTGGCACTTCTTAAGAAGGAAGGGCTGCCGGAGGATTTTCAATGATCATCACGGGAGGCAACTTTGACGAATCGGACTGGACGGAGAGGGGCGGGCATTCCCGGCATGGGGGGTCTGAAATTCTCCTGAAAACATTGAGGAGCGGTAGACATGGTTGAAACCGTCATCGAAGAGAAGCTCGCAGAGGTTGAGCTGCGCGCCGAAAGGCAAAAATTTCAGGTTCTATCGGAGCATGCCCCCTTCGGAATGGTCATGATCGATCAAAAGGGGAGATTCAAATACGTCAACCCTAAATTCAAGGAATTCTTCGGTTACGACCTAAAGGATGTTCCTGATGGAAGAGAATGGTTTAGAAAAGCCTACCCGGACGCGACCTACAGGCATCATGTCATCTCGGTCTGGATCGATGATTCGAAGGCCTTCAACCCCGGAGAGAAGAGACTTAGGATTTTTACGGTGACCTGTAAAGACGGAACCCAAAAGATCATCCGGTTTATAACGATGCCCCTGGAGACGGGCGAAAGCATATTGACCTGTGAGGATATCACCGAGTCGAGACAGAAGGACCGCGACCTCGAGACGCTTATGACGATGACCACGATCCTACGCACCGCTCCCACCCTCGCGCACCTGTTGCCGACCCTTCTTAACCAGGTCCTCGATTTGTTGAGGGCCGAAGGTGCAGCTCTTGCCATACGCAATCCGGCCAACGGCGAGATCCTCGTGGAATGGGCAAACGGGGGCTGGTCAAGCTGGACCGGCAAGCGGCTGCCCTCCGGCGAGGGCATTACGGGTCACGTCATGAAGACGGGTCAATTCTACTTGAACAACCATCTGGAGAACAGCCCGCTTTTTGAATGGCATGATTTGATCGGCGATCTCCGAGCGGGTGTTTGCATTCCCCTCGTTGCACAGGAACAGCCTGTCGGGGCCCTTTGGGTAGGCCGAAAAACGAGCATCGATTACAATGAAACACGACTACTGACAGCAATCGGCGACCTTTCTGCAAATGCCCTTTGCCATGCCACATTCAATGAACAGACCCGAAGGCACTCGCAGCACCTGGCCGCCCTGCGCACGATCGACATGATCATCAGTGCCAACCTCGACCTGGGGACAATCTTCAACGTCTTCCTCGAGCAAATTACGGATAAACTCCATGTGGACGCCGCTGTTATCCTATTGCTCAATATGTCCACATGGACGCTGGAATATGCAGCCGGGAGGGGTTTTCATACCGAGGCGATTCAGGAAAAGCGATTCCGATTGGGTGAGGGCCAGGCGGGTCGCGCCGCCCTCCAATGTTGTCTGGTCAGCACCCCTGATCCGTCAGAAGATCAACATGCCTGTGACGACGTTCAACTTCCGCCAGAGGAGGCGTTCCGCTCCTGCTATGCGGCACCGGTCATCTCGAAAGGCCAGGTCAGAGGCGTCTTAGAGGTCTTTCACCGCGATATCCTCTCTCCCGATCCGGAGTGGCTCGAATTCCTTGAAACCGTGACCGGACAGTTGGCCATTGCCATCGACAATGCCGATCTCTTTAACCATCTGAGACACACCAACACCGAGCTCACCTCTGCTTACGACACGATGCTCGAAGGCTGGTCACGCGCTCTTGACCTGCGCGATGAAGAAACCGAAGGCCACACCCAGCGCGTCACCGAGATAACCCTGCAACTTGCCCGAGCGATGGGCATCCCTGAAGCCGACATGGTCCACGTACGCCGGGGGGCGCTTCTGCACGATATCGGGAAGATGGGTATCCCCGACAGTATCTTATTCAAGCCGGGCCCTCTGACCGCTAAGGAATGGGAAATCATGAGACGCCATCCGGCGATTGCCTACGAATTGCTCTTGCCCATCCCTTTTCTGCGCCCCGCCTTGGACATCCCTTATTGTCACCATGAGAAATGGAACGGGATGGGTTACCCGCGTGGTTTGAAAGGGGAAGAAATACCCTTGGCCGCACGTCTGTTCGCGGTCGTGGATATATGGGATGCGTTACGGTCTGACCGTCCCTACCGTCCTGCTTGGTCCGAGGCGAAGTCACTCAATTACCTCCGCTCCATGAGCGGTAGGCATTTCGACCCAAGGGTGGTGGAAACATTTTTAAAGACGAAAATATGGAAGACCTATCAGATCGACCCGTCGGATTTTGGGATGAAAGAGGATGAGTGGGAGGCCTCCAAAGCCTCTCCCGGCGGAGGAGAATTTTGAGAGACGGAATAAGTATTGGGTTCCATTATTCTGAGCGAGATGAGCGATGAGGGTTAATCGTCTTAGACATCTTTTCCTGCCGCTGCTTGTCTTCGTCGCCTTGGGACTGGTGTGGGAATCCTTTGCTCGCCTGAGTGGCTGGCACGCCGAGATCCTCCCCGGGCCGTTGAAGGCGGCCGCGAGCATGTGGGTGCTCATCTCAAATGGCACCCTGTTTAAACACGCCATCGCCAGCCTTTTTCGCGTAACCTTGGGCTATTACCTGTCTGTCCTGTTGGCTATTCCTTTGGGCATCATTCTGGGATGGTGGAGATTGGGACGGGTGGCTTTCAATTCCTTGATTCAATTCCTCCGGCCGATCTCCCCTTTGGCCTGGATACCCTTGACCATGCTCTGGTTCGGGATTGGCGATAAGCCGGCCATTTTCCTGATCTTCCTATCCAGTTTCTTTCCGTTGTTGGTCTCGACCATGGTCTCTGTAAGTCATATCGACACCACTTACTTCCGGGTCGCCGCCAACTTTAACCTCTCAAAGATCGAAGCGGTCACAAAAATCATCTTTCCGGCGATCCTTCCAAGCATTCTGCCGGCGCTGCGCATCAGCATGGGCATTGCCTGGCTGGTCGTCGTGGCCGCCGAGATGATCGCGGTGAAATCGGGATTGGGTTATCTCATTCTCGATTCTCGAAACGCCCTCCGCATGGACTACGTGATGGACGCGATGGTGATGATCGGGGTGATCGGAATTGGTCTTGACCGAATCATCAGTCAGCTGAGTAGAATTGAATCCGTTTCCTGGGGCGTCCATTCTGGGTAAAGTGATGGGACACATTTTGATTGATGGCCTGAGTAAGGAATATACCGAGCGGAGAGCGAACCCCCGCCGGTTTAATGGCGATGGGAACGGCGGAAGAGGCGAGCGTCTGCTTGTCCTCGACCAGATCGACCTGGAATTCAACAACGGCGAGTTGGTTTGCATCCTCGGTCCTTCCGGCTGCGGGAAATCGACCCTGGTGCGCATCCTGGCGGGGTTTGAAGAGAGCACTTCAGGAAAAGTCCTGATTGATGGGAAGGAGGTCCGCGGGCCCAGCTCGGACCATATCTTTGTATTCCAGCACAGTGGCCTGCTCCCTTGGCTCACGGTTTGGGGGAACGTCAGCCTTGGCGTGAGAAAAATGAAAGACAAGGATAAAATGGGGGACCTGGTTCAACAGAATATTGACATCGTTGGATTGACGGGCTTCGAGCACCTCTATCCGCACCAGCTCTCCGGGGGCATGCAACGCCGGGCCGAACTGGCCCGAGCCCTAGTGGTCAACCCCGATATCCTCTTCATGGATGAACCTTTTGCTGGGCTGGACTTTCTTACCCGAGTGAACTTGCGAGAAGAGATCATCAACATGCACATGCTCATCAAGAAGACGATCATCTTCATCACCCACGATATCGACGAAGCCTTGATCATGGGAGACCGCCTGGTCGTTTTCAGCGACCAACCAGCCAAGGTGAAATTGGCGTTGCCGATGAATTGTTCCCACCCCCGCGATTTCAGCAAAGATGCTCGTTTGTCCGATCTGCGCAAGGACATCTACAGTGCCCTGGGGGTCCATTATGCACTCTGATCCTTCGGTCCAAGACAGGAAACGAACCTCCCCGGCCGTATTGATCGCCATCATCGCAACGGGATGGCTCATCTTTATCTCCTGCCTGCATCTTCAGCTGAACTTCGAGCCCCGACAAAGGACGGTGGTTCGTATGGGTTACATGCCGGTGATCAGCAACTTAGCCTGTCCCCTGCTCGACTACGCCACCAAAGACGGCAATGGGATACGTTTCGAAGCTTTAAAGTTCTCTTCCTTTGCAGAGATGGGGGAGGCTTTGCGAAATGGTCACATCCAGGCGGCCTTCATCATCGCCCCCCTTGCCATCGTCTTAAGACAACAGGCAGCAGGGGCGAAGGTGGTTTATATCGGCAACCGACACGAGAGTACCCTGGTGGTCAGGAAAGATCTTGAAGTCAGGGATTTCAGAGATCTAGCCAATAAAAAGATTGCTGTGCCGATCCGTTATTCGGGCCACCATGTCGCCATTCGCCGGGTGGCTGAGCAATTTCGAATCAGCGGAGCACAGCTTGACATCGTGGAGATGAACCCTCCTGACATGCCGTCGGCCTTGGCCACAGGGTCCCTGGATGCCTATTTCGTCGGCGAGCCCTTTGCCGCCCAGACGATCCGCGCGGGGAAGTCTAAAGTTCTCTACTTTGTCGAACAGGTCTGGCCCGGCTTCATCTGCAACCTCTTATTGGTGCGACAGGATTTTATTGACGAACATCCTGACCGAGTTCGAATGCTCGTGCAAGGTGCGGCACGGTCCGGGTACTGGGCTCGTGGACACATTAGGGAGGCCGCGACGATCGCCGCCGGCTATTGGAACCAACCTACAGAGCTGATAGAATTTGCCCTCGAGACCCCGAAGAATAGGGTTGTCTTCGACCGCTTTGTTCCAAAGGAAGAAGAGCTGCAGTTTCTTGCCAACGAGATGGTGCGCTTCAAGCTTTTAGAGAAAAATGATATCTCCGGTCTTGTTGACGACAGATTTGCCCTCTGCTCAAACATCGAGGGGATTTCGGATCTGAAGAGTATACTGCATCCAAGATAGTTCTATGATGACAGAGAATTTGTTAGAAAAAAATGGGCTAAAAGATTCGCGGAAAATGTCAATGCTTCGAATCATGCTCAAGCCAATCGCAATAGTTAGTTTCATCCTCTCACTACAATTTATCGTTATCATAACCGGATGTCATAATTCCCAAGGAGTCGTTAAGAAAGAGCCTGATTC
>Ga0187771_10000809_pt1 | contig 19868 bp, 19 predicted proteins | sample 0116_SJ02_MP15_1_FD_133139 | JGI IMG/M metagenome (GOLD analysis project Ga0187771, IMG submission 133139) | Tropical peat soil microbial communities from peatlands in Department of Meta, Colombia - 0116_SJ02_MP15_10_MG | ecosystem: Environmental > Terrestrial > Soil > Wetlands > Peat | place...
GGACGCCTCGAAGGAACTTGCAAGAATGAGCGCGAAGGCCTCGATGACGAGGAAGAGAGCAGCGAAGACGAACAGGCTCGACTGGTAGAGCCCCCTCGGTGCCACCGACTTTTCCCCGCCTGAGAAGGGCTCGTACTTGACCCCCTGACCGCGGCTGCGCTTCCCAAGGCTGCCCACCAGTAGGTAAGCCACGAGGTCCACGACGATGATAATCAGAGGTCCCAGGAGGACATCGGTGAAGTCTGTCATGTTCGCTCCGCTACCCCTTCGGCAACCACAGCCACAATTTCGTTTACGGATTCCCTCACTCTCTCGCTCAGGCCAAGACCCACCTCCAGCGAAGCTGGCTGGATGCCGACAAGGAAGAAATCTCCTAGGCGCTCCCCAAGTCCTGGGACGAGCCTCAGTGGTATGTTGTGCGTGCCGAAGAAACCATACTTTGTGTCAGCCATGGGGCGGAAGACGACTTCTCCCGGCTTCGCCGAAGCCTCAACGGCATCGAAGACAACTATCCGACCTTCTCCAGAGGCCAACTTCGAGAGCAGCCTTTCCGGCATCGGGGTACATGCGTGAATTTTCACACCTGGCGCCGGGGACGTCCCCAGCCTTGTTCTAAGGGAAGACGCAATCTCTAGACCGGCAGCGTCGTCCGTTTTGAGCTCGTTTCCCACCCCGACAAGGTGGATCGGGCAACGGCTATCGGCTATCGTCTCTCGGAGCCTTTCACGCCAGTCCTCAGAGCGGGTGGACCCTGTAGCGTCCCCTCCTACTAACCCTGCATACGGTGAGTCGACCTCCGTCTCAGGGACGCGCAATTTAGGTCGATTATTCGGCCAATTCCTAATGGAGATAAAAGGATGAGACGTTTCTTACCGCTGAGAATCATAGGAGCTAGGAGGCGAGCTTCGTCAGAAACTCCTCGTGCTTCTGGACTGCCCCCTTGACCACGGCGTCCCACCCCCTGCGCTCTGCCTTCCCCTTCGAAATCAACCCCCTGATCACGGCATAAAGGTCGTCGAGGTCCGCAGCGGCTATGCCGGCCTTGTCTACGGTGGAAACGAACTCCTCGTCCTCGATGTCAACGGTGTGCCCATTCTTGGCTAGGAACGCAAGGCCGGCCACAAGCGCAGTTCTTTTGTTCCCGGCGTGGAAGTACTGTCCTCGGGCGATGTCGTACACAAGCAACGCTGCCTTCTCCGCGACAGCTTCCTCGAACTCCTGGTTGTCTGCCCTCTGCTCGACCTCCTTGACAAGGCTCCGGAGTTTCCGGCCGTCGGCAGGGGAGTACTCGTGCCTTTCTCTTGTCAAGGCGACCACCGCCATGTTGACTCCTACCAGAGTCTCGAAGTCGACGTGGTGGATGGTCTTCTTCGCCATGGGCCTCCGGCGCCAACACCTTGGATTTAACCGATTGAGAAGACTACCAGCGCGTCTTCTCATGACATTTCATCGGTCAGAGTCAGTGGAGAAATGTCCCAGTTGATTGGACACAGGAATTTCCGATAGTGATAAGGTAAGAGAAGCAGGCAAACTTCGAGCGTCCCCTGATGTCCGACAAACAATTCGATAGGCTGAAAGAGGCTAGAAAGGGCTACGCAAGGTCATGCCATCCGGCGTCAAGAAGTGGGCGACGAGGACCTGAGCCCGGAGAATGCAGACGGCAATAAGCGGCATCCTGCGTCCAGCAGTTCTTCCTCCCTGACGAAGGACCCTGAATTCATGAAGTTCTGGGTAGGGGATACCATCGCCCAATTCACTGGTCAGGTATCGGATCTGGCACTCCCGACCGTTGCTGTACTTGTGCTACAGGTCACAGGTTTTGAACTTGGGGTCCTTAACGCCCTGGCTTTCATCGCTTTCCCTCTCCTCGGGCTCTTCGTGGGTGTATGGATTGACCGCGTGAGGCGCAAGCCTGTGCTTGTCGGGATGAGTCTGATTCAGGTTGTAACACTCGCCACCATTCCAGCGGCTTTCCTGCTCGGAGTGCTTGGCCTGAACCAGCTCTACGCCGTAGCCCTAGTCATGGGCACGACCACGCTGTTCTTCGACGTCGCATACCAGTCCTACCTACCAGGACTCGTAAGCAGGGACAGAGTCGTAGAGGGAAACCAGAAGCTTCAGGTAAGCGCGTCCGCTGCACAGGTGATAGGTCCTACTGTTGCGAGCGGCCTGATGGCCTCCCTCGGAGCGCCGCCAGCTGTCGCTGCCGACGCCTTCGGAACGCTAGCCGCTGCTCTGCTGCTCCTCTCCATAAGGAGGGCAGAACCCCGGCCGGAGGGCAGTCAATCTGGAACAAGGCGTGACTTTTTCGCTGAGATGAAGGAGGGGATACACGTCATTACGTCCAACAAGTTGCTGTGGACTCAGGCGGGGTGTACCGGCACCTCTAATCTCGGCAGCAACATCTTCACAGTAGCACTCTTCCTGTACGCATATCGTGTCCTTGGGATAACCCAGGGAGAGATTGGAATCGCCTTCTCCATGGGGGCAGCAGGCTTTCTCTTCGGGGCGCTCGTCTCCCGACGCGTAACCGCAAAGATCGGTCTCGGCAATGCCATCGCGTTATCCATGGTCGCCAACCTGGGACTGCTCCTAGTCCTGCTGGCAAACGGAGGAACAGCAGTAATCGTGCTTGGTATTGCCTTCTTCATCGGTTTCATGGGTGTCCCGATTTACAACATAAATCAGGTGAGCCTCAGGCAAATCATCACTCCGAACCGGCTTCAGGGAAGGATGAACGCCACCATGCGGACCATAGTGTGGGGCACAATCCCAGTGGGTGCGTTTCTCGGGGGAGTCTTGGCCACGGGTATAGGTATAGTGCCATCTCTTATCGTTGGAATACTAATCTCAGGTGGCTCCGCCCTGTGGATCGTTCTGGGGCCGATTTTCAGGCTGAGGGTCCAGCCCAAGCCCGTGGACGACTGAATACGCCAGATGGGTAAACCTCGATGATTTCTGAGGCGCCCGCCCACCTCGTCCCACGCCCCTCGATTTCTTCATCCATTCAAGCCATCTACATGTGGGGGTCTCCCTAGCTTATGGGGGTAGGCTTTTAGCCGAGCACTGCCTAGCCCTTTATCTTGACAGGCGACGCCTGCGTAGGAAAGGCTGTCCCTCCGGAAGACACCGTTCGAAAAGTCACGGGAACCGCTCTTTACACCTTCGATTGGGAACTCCCTGGGACGCTGCATGCGAAGCTCGTAACAAGCACAGTCCCGCATGCGAAGATAATCAGCATCAGCCTCGATAGGGCAAAGGAGGTGCCCGGGGTCGTCGTCGTCCTCACGGGTAGAGACATGCCGTTCAGGGTGGGGATGTATGCTGGGGATAGGGACTTGCTCGCCGTCGAGAAGGTCAGGTGGGTAGGTCATCCGGTTGCGCTCGTGGTCGGGGAGACGCTTGAGGCGGCCGAGAGGGCATCTGAGCTTGTGGATGTGGAGTACGAGGCCCTGCCGTCGGTCTTCGACCCGGTTCAGGCGCTTGGTCCCACCGCCCCCATATTGCACGAGCATATGGAGGAGTACAAGCACGCTCCCGTCTTCTATCCCGTGCCTGGCACCAACATCGCCAACAGGTTTAGGCTTGTCCACGGAGACACGGAGAAGGGGTTCGCGGAGTCTGAAGAGTTCGTCGAGGAGGAGTTGAAGGTATCCCACGTTAGTCACGCCTATATGGAGACCCAATGCACCGTCGCCCAGGCATTCAGGGACGGCACCTATGAAATCTGGACGAGCTGCCAGTCCCCGTTTGTAGTTAGGCAAATAGTATCCGAGGCGCTGAATGTTCCGTACAACAAGGTCACGGTAAAGATGCCTTTCGTCGGGGGCGGTTTCGGGGGCAAGGCGGGACTGGGTTGGGAGGCTCTAATCGCCCTCGCATCGAAAGCGGTGGGATACAGGCCGGTCAAGCTTGTGCTCTCAAGGAAAGAGAACTTCACGTCCGGCGCGTCAAGGGAGGGAGTGGTGGCGAACGTCAAAGCGGGGTTCACCAAGGACGGCAAGTGTCTAGCGTACAAGGTGAGGTTCGTTCTGGATGCTGGCGCCTACGCTGACTACACTGTAAACGTGTCTAGGGCCATGGGATACTCAGCGGAAGGGGTCTATGAGATTCCAAACGTCTACTGCGAGTCCCTAGCAGTGTACACGAACAAGATCCCCACCACTGCAATGAGGGGCTTCGGCTACTCTGAAAGCAACTGGGTGCTCGAACAGGTCTTCGAAAGGGCTGCGAAGAAGCTAGGAATGGACTCGGCAAAGCTGAGGAGAATCAACCTACTAAGGCCCGGAGAATCCCATACCGCCACGGGCGAGAAGGTCAGGGAGGACGCGGGCGATCCAAGGAAGGTCCTTCAGACGATAACCGAGACCATTGATTGGGAAGGGAAGGTGCCGCCGGCGTCAGAGCCCTGGAAGGTAAGGACAAAGGGCTTCGCGCTCTGTGTCAAAGGCCCGTCGCAGCCACCCAACGCATCCTCCTCGGCGATTGTGAAGTTCAACGAGGACACCACCATCGACCTTGTGGTGGGCACTGGCAACTTCGGTCAGGGGACCGCCACGGCGCTTACTCAGATCGTCGCAGACCAGTTCGGAATTCCCGTCGAGAAGGTCAGGGTGGACCCCATCCGCGACACAGGTAAGTCAGCGTACACCTGGCAGACGGTAGGGAGCAGGGGGCTCTTCACCGACGGTGTGGCCACCATAAGGGCCTGCGAGGATGCAAAGAGCCAGATCCTGGATCTCGCGCGACAGGTACTGAGGCTTCCCGCTTCTGAGCTCGAGCTGACCGAAGGGGCCGTGAGGGCGAAGGGAAGACCCTGGGTCACGCTCCCGCTCAAGGACCTCGTCTTCGGGTACGTCTATCCCAACGGGAACACGATCGGAGGCCCGGTGGTAGGGAGAGGGCACTACACATCGAGCCTGAACAGCTTCCTCGACCCCCAGACCGGGCAGGGAGTACCCACCATATTCCACACGTTTGGCGGGACAGCGGTCGAGATAGAGCTGGACCTGGTTACGGGAGCAATAGAGGTATCCAGGGCGGTCCAGGTGTTCGACGTCGGAAAGGCGATCAACCCCTTGCTGCTGAAGATGCAGCTCGACGGCGGTTTCGTGATGGGCATGAGCATAGCCCTGTTCGAGAAGATAAAGTTCGACGAGCAGGGTTGGGTCACCAACCCGAATTTCACGAGCTACTACATAGCAAGGATGAAGGACACTCCAAAGGAGGTCGTGGCGAGGTTCGTCGAGACTCCTCAGTTCGACGGACCGCTCGGCGCGAGAGGCATAGGAGAGCTGAGCATGATATCGGTAGCTTCCGCCATTTCGAACGCCATATTCCGGAGCATCGGGGTCAAGCTGAACAGCCTCCCTATGAGCCCGGAGGAGGTCTGGAAGGCAATCTCGGAGCAGAGGCCGGAGCTCCTCGCCAAGGCCATGGAGAGCTACGGGAGGCTTGAGACAGAGGTGAAGGTGAGGCCATGAGCTTCGGCTCCCCCTACACGACTCTGCCTGACTTCGAGTACCACAGGCCGACCAGCCTCGAAGAAGCGCTAGGGATGCTCAGGCAGTACGGCGACGAAGCCAAGTTGATGGGAGGCGGGGTGGGGCTCATCGCTTTCATGAAGGAGCGGCTCATGTCCCCGACACACGTCATAGACCTGAAGGAAGTGAAGGAGTTCAAGCTACTCAACAACGCACCTGGAAAGGGACTCACCATCGGCGCTGCCGTGACCCTTTCAGAGCTCCTGGAAGGAGGGATGCTGAGGAAGGAGTACACGGTCTTACACGAGGCACTTGCCAAGGTCGCCGATCCTATGATAAGGCGGAGGGCGACCCTCGTAGGGAACCTCTGCGAAGCGATACCATGGGTCGACAGCCCGCCCGCTCTGATCGCCCTCGACGCTACCGTGGCCATTGCGGGACCAGATGGTAGGAGGAACGTCCCTGTCAGTGGCTTCATCCGGGGACCCGTTGACATAGACTTGGGACCCTCAGAAATAGTAACTGCCATTGATATCCCCCAGGCGAAGGGTGCACAGAGCGCCTTCGAGAAGTTCACTGGAGGGTCGGAGTTCTCGCTCGCCAGCGTGGCGGTGATGATGTCGAATGACGGGAGGAACAGGAGGGCGAGGGTGGTCTACGGCTCTGTCAACTCGACTCCCGTCCGCTCTGCGGATGTGGAGGAGACAATCGGGGATGGCATCACGCCCAGAAGCATCAGGAAGGCTGCAGACTTGGCCTCGGAGAAGGTGGAGTGCGTCGACGACGTGCTCGCGACGGCAGCCTATAGGAGACACCTGCTCAAAGTGATCACCACTAAGGTACTGAAGAGGATGATCCAATGAGGGAGATTTCCGTGACCGTGAATGGGAGGGCCAGGAAGAGGATGATAAAAGACAACGAGCTCCTCCTGGACTTCCTGAGAGAGAGGCTCGAAGTGAGGAGCGTCAAGGCCGCCTGCTGGCGGGGAGAGTGCGGTCTCTGCACAGTCATGCTAGACGGCCACCTCGTGAAGTCCTGCCTGGTGCTCGCCGTGGAGGCGGACGGTCGCGTGGTGAAGACTGTCGAGGGGATTACTGACGACGGGGAGCTGGCGCCGATCCAGAAGGCGTTCGTGACCCATGGCGCCGCTCAGTGCGGTTTCTGCACCCCTGCATGGGTGCTGGCCACCCACGAGTTGCTGAGGGTAAACCCCCACCCGTCCGACGTTGACCTGGTGGAGGCCACAAGCGGCCTTGTGTGCCGATGCGGGACCTACAACCAAATCCGGGATGCCGTAGCAGAGGTCTCAGCGGCCACTAAGGTGCGCCGCCTGCCGAGGGAAAGCCTCGCCCGGGCCTAGCGGCATCGATCCCACATATTTCGGGATAATGATTAAAACCGCGACGACGGCCGGAATTCCATGGTCAAGCCAGCGGTTCCGATTTCGTTCGACTCCTTCAACTTCTCTGTTGAGGAGATAGAGGGTTACCTCGGCGGCATCCCGGACGATCCAGCATTCCAGAAGCCGTTCGTGCCGAAGACATACACAACCAAGAGCGGCGAGCAGCTCGTCATCCGCCCGGCAGAGAAGAGCGAGGCTCCGGCCATACTGCAGTCCCTGAAGCCACTGATTGACAACAAGTATGACAAGGACTTTTACCATTTGGTTGGAGTAAGGACCTACGCGGAGATCCTCGCCTGGCAGCAGAACAGGCTGAAGGACACATACGTGATGGTGGCGACAAGGAAGGATGGAGAGCTTGTGGGGGTGGTGGACCACAGGTTCTGGGACAGAAGTGTAGCCGTCAGCCTGCACACACTGGTCCTCAAGAGGGCCGAGAGAGTAGGAGTGCTGCTTTACGTTTCAAAGATGGAGCATGCATTCGACGTCGTCGGCGTGAACGAATGGTGGGCGACCTTCGAGAGCCCCTTCGGGTTCAGGCTCGGCTTCAGGTTCAACCACGTCACTAAACCGTGGCCTGAAATGCAGCACGAGCTTGGAGGCGCTCGCATCTTCTACATCAACAGGCAGCAGTGGGAGCAGTACGTGAAACCCTTCGCTAAGGAAAAGAACTGGCTCGGGGCAAGACCCGTTCCGAAGAGTGTGCTTGCGGCGACGAAGCCGTTGAAACCCACGTCATTGATCGAAATCGAATTCTAGGAAATTTTGGCGGCCGGCGTCTATAGCAGCCTGTCCAGGGCGTCGGCCAGCTTCTTTTCCAATTTGGGCGCCTGGGTCAGGTCGACCTGGACGCACTTCACCTTCTGGCTCTCAAGAGCCTGCCTGAAGATGTCTAGGCCTAGGTTGAGCACAACGAGCTCCGAGCCTAGGAGGCTCTGGGCTTTCGTCTTCTTAGCCAAAGAGCTCACTCCATTTTTGCCTGAGGCGCGCCGAGGCGCCGTCTCCTCCGACTACCAGGGCGGCCTCTGCGGAGAGGAGGGCGTTGCTTGGGTAGAGGAGCGCCCCTGCGCTTGACAGCTTCTCGCTCTGGGCGTTAAGAGACTGCGGGTCGGTCTCTGTCCCGCAAACGTGGGCCATGACTACGGGTCCCCCCTCGCTCTTTCCTGACCCCTGCCTGGCGTCTTGGATAGCGCCAGCAAGGGCCCCTCCTGGGTCGGGGGAAGAGCCGTACCCGAGAACGACGTCAAGGAGGAGCAGGGCGACGCTGGGGTCCCTGGCTTCCTGGGTGATTCTCAGCCTCCTGAGGGTCGGGTCTATCATCGGGTGCGCCCTCCCTGCGGTGAAGAACTCGTCCCCGAGGTCGACGATTGAGTTCCCCCTGCTCACGTTCGGGTCGACGAGCTCGAATTCGCCCGAGAGAGGGGTGTTGCTGTAAGCCTCCCCGATTAATTCCCTGAATATCAGTAGGGTCTCGTGGGCCAGTGTTCCCCCACTGTAAAGGCCTCTCGCGAACTTCCTTGTGGTCCCCAGGCCGGCCCTGATGCCACCTGCGGCCCTTGACAGCTGCTCGAATCCAGCCGAGATGCTGGCGTCGAACTGCTTCTCGCTGTCCCTGCCAGACGAGCGTGCCGCCGCGTGGACGGCGGAGTGAAGCGTCTTTGCATAGGTCACCCTCGCGTCATTAGTATTGGGAGGGTCAAGCCCTAGGAAGCATGCGACGACGGGTTTTGAGGTTCTCTTCTCCGCATTCTCCATCACCTCGCGGATGACCTTCGCCTTTGGCGTCTTCGCAACAATCATGATGATCCTGGTCCCTCGGTCATTCTCCAGAAGTCGCAGGCAATCCTTCATCATCAAACCGCCCACCTGCTCGCTCACGTCCGTCCCCCCCACTCCCAGGGCGGCCGACACGCCAAGTCCTATCCTGTCCAGCATTATCGAGACCTCCTGAATCCCTGTGCCGGCCGACGCAACAATTCCGACGTCCCCCCTTCTCACGGAGTTAGCAAACCCGAGCCCCACTCCGTTGACAATCGATGTTCCCGCCCCAGGGCCCATAACCAGGAGACCCCTCGAAGTCGCATATCGCTTGAGCTTCAGCTCCTGGTCCAGCGGGACGTGGTCGCTGAACAGATGGACATTCACACTGGTTCTGAGAAGCTCCATGGCTGGCTCGAAGGCCTGCTTCCCGGGGACGGAGACGATGGCCAGGTTTGCGCCCTGGCTCGCTTCGAGTGCAGACTGCACGCTGTGGAAGATTCGTGTCCTAGCCCCTCCAGACGACAGGGGAGGAGTCATCACGAGCTGCTCTACTCTCGTCATCACATCGTCGACATCGAACCCCTTTCGGACCCGGACCGCGATTATCAGGTCGCCGTCCCCTGCGCTTTTGCTTTCGTTGCCGAGGAGTCTAAGATCCTTCAGGAGCCTCCTGTTGGTGTCGGTTCCCATGGAGACGACCGCATCGTCGACGCCTTCGAGCTTCTTCACATCCTCAGAAAGGCGCATCAGTTGAATCGAGTCGCGAAACAGGTTGCGCCTGACTACGTTGACAACCGGCAACGGAACATTAGGGGGACACCATTCGTGTTAAGCGTTTCCGTGTCGCAAACCTTTAACGTGTCAGACGGGGCGAAATTACCGTTGACTGTCTCAAAGGAAGCAGTCGAGGAAGCGAACAAGGAAGCAGTTGAAAGGATGATTGACTCGGAACCAGTGTGGGTCGACCTGGCGCCGGCCTCGAAGAAGATGGGCCTTAGGGGGAAGACCCTATTGCATGCTGGACCCCCTCTCCGTTGGAAGAGCGCCAGCGGTCCCATGAAGGGCGCAATAATCGGAGCGACGATTTACGAAGGCTGGGCTGACTCCGAGAAACAGGCGGTGCGGCTCGCGGAAGAGGGAGAGATAAAGCTGGACTGCGACCACCACCACAATGCCGCGGGACCCATGGCGGGTGTAATCTCCCCGAGCATGCCCGTCTATGAGCTCGAAGACAGGAAGTTCGGCAACAAGACGTACTCCAACATGAACGAGGGCATCGGGAAGGTGCTCAGATATGGCGCTTTCAGTCAGGAGGTGCTGGACAGACTGCACTGGATGTCAGAGACCGTCGCCCCTGTTCTGCAGGCCACGGCAAAGGGGATGATCAGGGCCGGAGCGGGTCTCGCGCTTAAGCCTATGATAGCGCAGGCCCTGACCATGGGGGACGACTGCCACAACAGATACGTGGCAACGACCTCGCTCTTCGCGAAGCAGATTGCCCCGTTCATGGTCAGGACGGGGTTCGAGCCCAAGATCCTGGCGGAGGTGAGCAAGTTCATCGACGCGAACAACTTCACCATGCTGAACATGGGGATGGCGGCGGGCAAGGCCATGACCCTGGCGGGCCACAACGTGAAGTACAGCACGATTGTGACAGTGATGTCGCGCAACGGGACAGATGCAGGCATATGGGTGAGTTCCCTCGGAAGCCGATGGTTCACGGCCGAAGCGCCTGTTCCGAAGGGCCTCTGGTTCCCGGGATTCACCGAATCAGATGCGAACCCCGATCTCGGGGACAGCTCGATCACGGAGACTGCGGGCTTTGGAGGGTTTGCGATGGCTGCGGCTCCCGCCATTGTCTCGTGGGTGGGAGGGAGCGTCCAGGGGGCACTGGAAGTCACGGAGAGGATGTACGAGATAACCCAGACTCAGCACAAGCACTTCCTGATTCCATTCCTTGACTTCAGAGGGACGCCCGTTGGCATAGATCTGAGGAAGATCTTGAAGACGGGGGTAACCCCTATGATCAACACGGGAATCGCGCACCGTAAGGCCGGAATAGGACAGGTGGGAGCCGGAACAGTAAGTTTCCCGATTCAGGTCTTCAAGGATGCCTTTGAGGCCTACGTCGACAAGTACGGAGCATGAACCCAAGGGCCTCTAACATAGGGGATCTCGCGGCAAGGATACTATCTACAGGCATATGGGGGGAAGTCACCCGGGTTTTTCCGAGGTCGGTCTACGTCAGGTCGGAGGACGACTTCATCCTTTTGCTCTGGGGAGAACTCAAGTCTCCCATGACCATCAACATTGAGGGAGGCAACAACGTGGGCGGCCGAATCAGGGTGGGGGAGAGGTGCGGGTTGCGAAGGGACGCCCTCGAGCTCGACATGGGGGAAATCGATGTACGAAATGCGGAAATGTTCCGGAGTACGCTGCTTGATTCGAGGAAGATTGTACTTCCGAATGGACCCGCCCTCGCAAAAGGTGTGGCAATGCTCAGATCTCTCTACGACGTGTCTCCTTCAGGTCCCGCTTTGATCACAGATCCGGCTCTAAAATCATTTGTCAGGGGGACGCTGTCTCCTTTCGCGTCGGGTAGGAGCACGGGCATCTATTCCCCAGCCCGCTATCTCCCCCTGATTGGGCGCGGAGGGGGTTTCACTCCAGCAGGAGACGACTTTGTATGCGGGGTAGTTGGGACTTTCAACTACGTTGCCAGATGCAGGAAGTTCCGGCAGGTCATAATTCCCCCGGCACTCCTCCAAAGCAGAACTATTCCGGAAAGCGCGACAATTCTGAGATATTCTGCCAAGGGGTACTTCGATGAGGGGATGGAGAAACTAATTCTTGGGACCCTCGATGGGAGCGGGAGGTTCTATAACGAACTCATGTCGGTGGCCCACCGAGGCCACACCTCGGGAATCGATATGTCCCTTGGCGTCCTTCTCGGCGAGGCAGCGATGGCGCAATCCAGTGGTGAAGGAAGTGCGCTGAAGGAGTGCATTGACGTGTTGTGGAATCTATGAGGGAGAACGCTTTATACGGTCGTGGACACTCTTGAAGAGGAGTCTGAGAGTGCATGCCTGAGGAGACAATAGTCCTCCAGACGAAGGGCCTCACGAAGCGCTTCGGTAGCCTGGTAGCTGTGAATGAGGTGGACTTCGTCCTCCGTAAAGGAGAGATTCATGCCCTTCTTGGGGAGAATGGAGCCGGCAAGTCGACACTCTGTAACGTAGTCTACGGGTACTATAGGCCCGACGGCGGCGAAATAATAGTGAAGGGCAAGGTGGCAAGAATCAACTCGCCCAAAGAGGGCATGCGCTCGGGAATCGGGATGGTTCACCAGGAGCTCATGCTAATACCAAACATGAGCGTTCTGCAGAATCTCAGTCTGACGACCGACCTTAAGCTGAGCAGGCCGGTCTTGGAGCTTGGGGACATTAAGAGCAAACTGCTTACGATGGAGGAAACCTACGGGCTCGGAGTAGACCCCGAAGCCCAGGTGGAGGACCTATCGGTGGGCGAGAGGCAGAGGGTGGAAATACTGAAGTGTCTCTTCATCGGTGCGGACATCCTCCTTTTCGACGAGCCAACAAGCTTCTTGAGCGATATAGAGACCGAGAAGCTATTCGTTAGCCTCAGGCGAATGGCGTCGGAAGGCCGGTCGATAGTGTTCGTCACCCACCACATAGACGAAGTGATGGCCATAGCGGACAGAATTACAGTAATGAAACTCGGCAAGGTGGTCGCGACAAGAATGAGGAGTGAAGTTACCCAAGATCAGCTCGCTATGCTCATTGTGGGACGCGAGGTCATGTACAACGTGAAAAAGCTCCCGAACGAAATTGGCAAGACAGTCCTAAAACTTGATGGGGTTTCTGCGGACAACGACCTAGGTACTCCGGCTGTTAGAGACGCGTCCTTTGAATTGAGGGCCGGCGAGATCCTGGGGGTAGCAGGCGTTTCGGGGAATGGTCAGAGGGAGCTCGACGAGATAATCACAGGAATGAGGAAGCCGAAATCCGGGAAGGTGTTTCTGGACGGCAAGGATGTTACCCGAGAGCCGCCCGATGAGGTCCGCAGCGAAGGGGTCGCCCATATCTGCGAGGAGCACAAGACAGGTTTCATCTACGACTTTTCTTTGAAGGACAACCTCGTACTTGCCCCCTTTCTGGCAGGGAAGTTCAAGAGCGGTATGTTCCTGGACGATGCCAAACTGAGGGAGAGAACACGCCGTCTGCTTGAGGAATACAACGTCATGGCTCCGTCGGAAGACGTACCCCTGAGGACGCTGAGCGGTGGGAATAAGCAGAAGTTCCTCTTGGCCCGAGAGCTTTTCTGGGGGCCGAGGGTAATCGTCGCCAACAACCCAACGAAGGGGCTAGACGTGGGCTCAGCCGAATACATCAGGAATGCCTTGATGAAACAAAAGGCTGAGGGGAAGGCGATACTGATGATTTCGGCTGACCTGGACGAGATCCTCGACATGAGCGACAGGATTGCGGTGATGAATCAAGGGCGTATCGCCAAGATAGTCGAAGCAAGAGGTGCAGACATTCACGAACTTGCCGTGCTGATGACGACGTCCAGCACGAAGTCGTAGTTCGCGCTAGCCTTTGCGGTACGGCCTCAACAAGAACTTGGGCGCCCTCGCCTTTCTTCCGAAGATTGGAATAAGGGCGAGGAGGAAGACATATGGCAGCATGTTGAACAGAGTGGAGAGAGACGCTACTCCGGATCCTGACAGTGCGACATATTCGCTCTGGGCCGCGTAGACTATGTTGAAAGACAACGCTGCAAAAAGCGTCCTATAGGGCTTCCAATTGGCAAAGTAGATCATAGCGAGGACGATGAATCCTCTCCCCGCGATTATGTCGGTCTGGAAACCTGGGACAAAGTTGCCCGCGAAGTAGAATCCCGAGAGCCCGAACATCAGGGCGCCGAAGAGTGTCGCGAGAAACCTCACCTTAGCGACGTTTACACCCATGTTGTCCGCCGCCTTGGGGTTCTCTCCGACCGCTCTCACCCTCAGGCCCAAGGAAGTACGGCTAAGGAAGAATGCTGTCGCCACTACGAAAGCCAAGGATACATAGGCCATAACGTTCTGCTTGAGGAAAATGGTTCCCACATAGGGAACCGTGTTCCAGTTCGAGATGAGAGGGGGGAGACCAATGTAGTTGGGCGTAAGGCCTGTGGGGTAGGTGGTGTTGAAGATGACAAAAGAGATGCCAAGGCCGAACAGATAAATGGCGAGGCCCGAAGCTATCTGGTCGACCCGCATGCGGATCGCAGTGAACGCGAAGAAGGCTCCAATCAGCCCCGCGACCCCGAGCGCCGCGAGCAGGGCGACCCAGGGATTCCCCGTGACGTAGTCAGTGATGAAGGTCGTGACCAGCGATATCAGCATGATTCCTTCCAATCCCATGTTCGCCACCCCGGATTGCTCGGAAACTATCTCGCCCATTCCCGCGAACACGTAGAACGGCGAAAGCTGGATGGTAGTGGACAGTATTCCCGTTATGATATCGGACAGTGCGAATGTCATATCGCGAACTTCCTCTCGGTAAGGTAGCTACCCAGAAGTATACCAAGCATCATTATACCCTCCATGGCGAACACGACGTACGTCGTCACATTAGCCGACAACGCCATGGACTCCGCCCCTACGGTCATGTAGGCAAAAAAGAAGGAAGCAAACCCGATGCCTAGCATATGTTTCTTGCCCACGAGGGCACATATGATGGCCACCAGGCCGTAGTTGGTGGAGAACGAGCCAATGTCGAGTTCATAACGGAAGCCCATCAGATATGTTGCCCCAGCGAGCCCAGCTAGCGCCCCTGCCGCGAGCATGGTTATGGCCATCACACGGGGAATGCTTATGCCAGCGTACTTTGCGGTCTCCTGGTTCTCTCCGACTGTGTTCGCTTTGATCCTGAAGGAGGTGCGTTCCACCAACAGGTAAAGAATGATGCCTATGGCGACCGTGGCAGGCACGGCGTAGGTGATTGGTACACCGCCGACTATGTTTGGAATTTGGAATCGTGCCGGGAGTTCGACGGTGATTGGGAAGCCGAGGGCTGTTCCTGCGCTCTTTATGGGTCCGCTGAGCATGTAGAAACCAAAATTGATTGCAACGACATTCAGTAGTATGGTGACAACGATCTCGTTTGCTCCGAACTTCACCCTCAGAATGGTGGGGACCGAGATCCAGAGTAGTCCGCCCACCGCCGCGCCAAATATCATCGCAGCGTAGAGGACGGGCCAGGGGAGGAACCCCAAGAAGGTGTACACCACGAATACCATCACCATGCCAACCAACCACTGACCCTGGGCACCGATGTTCCACAAGCCCGCCTTGAGTGCGAGGCCCACTCCCAGCGCCATGGTGTAGAAAAGAACGAAACGGACGAAAATCTGCTGAATGCCGCCTGCTAGCGTTATGGGATTCAAAAAAAGGGAGGACAGGGCGACTTCGATGTTGCCGCCGGCGTACACCACCACCAGGAGCCCGGCAAGAATGCCGAGCCCGATGGCGAGGACGTTGTACGCCGTCGTCGTTAGCCATCGAAGGCCCTGCGTATCCGTTCGCACCCTTTATGGTAGACTCGAAGCTGGAGGCAGATAGTTGAACTGTGCCGCCATGTTCCCGGTCGGTTGTCCTCCGCCGGAGGGCACCGTCAAGGTTGCGTCCCCGCAGGCAGTAGGACTACCTGCTTTGACTGCATTGGCGTAGCAGTACGGAGCTCCGCTAGATGCTGAGGCGAATGTTATCTGGATTTGCCCTTCTACGATCTCGCTCTGGAGCAGGAGGCCCGCAGCCCTCACAGTGGCTGGAAGGCTGGGTCCCGGCTGCACCGCAATCAGGCCCGAGGCCATGTCAACCTTGGTATAGCCCCAGTGCCAGTTGTTGTTGACGAACTGTTCGAGCGCCTTGAAGAATGGGGTGTAGTAGTCTACAACTATCGAGCCAAGCAGGATCTTGTTGTCCGCTGGCAGGATGGCTGTGAGGTTTGTGTAGACGTTGGACGCCCACACCTGAGGAGTTGAAGGCTGGGCAAGAGCTGCGCCTAGAACACCAACGTCAACCCCGTCTCCTGACGAGAATACGACGTCGGCGCCGTTCGTGTAGTCATTGGTCGCGGTCGTCTTTGCTCCCGAAACGTCGGCCCATGCGAATGCTTCGAAGGTGTTAGTGAAACATGTCCCAGCGCAGGCAGGGTACGTATACGTCAGTCCTGCGATGAACCCTTCGTGGCCTTCCCAGATCGATGGGATGTCGCCGCCGCCGACCAGTCCGAACTTGTGCGACTGGCTGACCATCCCCGCCATGGCGCCGAGGACGAAGCCTCCGCCACTGAGGTCAAGCCAAATCCTGTACACGTTCGAGAAGTTGGCGACGGTGCAATCAACGCAGACCGACATTATGTTGGAGTGCTGTCCAGCGAAGGTGTTCGCTTCAGCCTGATACTGACCGCCCATGAATATCACGACATTGTATCCCTGGGCTGCCCACTGTTGGGCAGGAATGTCAGCGTCACTTCCGGTTGTCTTGCTCTCTGCGGGGGTAAGCGTGAAGCCGAATTCTTGCTGTAGCTTCGTGATAGCGTCGTTCGCATTGTAGTTCCACGATTGGTCTGCCGGTGTCAGCGGCAGGACGATGCCCACTTTGAGTTTCCCTATGGCGCTCGCAACCCCCGTGCCCGTTGCCGTGGCGGTTGTAGTGACCGTCGTTGTCCCACCAGTGACCGTAGCGGTCGTGGTGGTGACCGAACTGGGCGGGTATGCGAATGCGTATGCTGCGACACCGATGAGGATGACGACGATGACGATGAGTGCACCTACGAGTGCTGTGATTCCGTATCTTTTCGTTCCTTTCATCGGGCTGGAAAACGGCTTCGGTCGTTATTTAAGGGCGATTGCTTAATGGTTAGGCAAGAGAGAACTCAGCTGAGTTTTGCTTTTACACAATCAAAGAGCTGAGTTACTATTTTCTTGATGTTCCCTTCGACCAATGGCTTGGCGAGGCTCCCCAGAGGGCCATTGATGTTCACGTTTGCATCCCAGTTCACGTCAGACTCCGATCCGACAGCGGCGACGCCGATGTTGACTAAGGCGTTGAACCCGCTTCCCGCGCCCGAGCCAGAAAGCTCCAAGACGGCCGTGTGGGTGTCGCGATCTTCCTTTACGACCCTTGTCTGGGTCTGAAAGGTCCCTCGTATGAAGCCAATGGAGACTTTGACTGCCGCCGTGATTCGTTTGTTCTCTCCGATGGTATAGGACTGCAGACCAGGAACGCACTGTATCACTTTCGGCAGGTCCGATGTGAAATCCCAAACCTTGTCGACACTGCTCGGGATGTGGAACTTCCCTTGGAAATCCATGAGACTTCGTCCACTTCAGGCGACTTAAGGTTTCGTCGATGGTCGCCTTTTGGGCCAAAGACGTTAGGGACAGGGGATATAGCGAGTCTTCGGCGGCTCCGCTGCATGAAAGCGAACCCTCTGGCAGGCTTCCTGGAGTCCGTGGAGGTCCGGATGATCCGCCCTCCAAGGGTGGTGCTGAGGACGGACAGCGGCCCCATCAAGGGGCTCATGCAATCGATACAGGACAAGGGACTGCTCGAGCCGATCATAGTGAGACCTGCGGAGGACGGATTCGAGGTTGTAGCCGGCATGAGGAGATTTGAGGCTTGCAGGAGGCTTGGATGGCGCAGACTTCCGGCCCACGTGGTGGAGTTAGACGACAGGGAGGCTTTCGAGGTCTCCCTCCTGGAGAACATCCAACGCGAGACGCTGAACCCCATTGAGGAGGCCAGGGCATTTAGGAACTACGTCGAGGAATTCGGATATGGAGGGGAGACGGAGCTAGCCCGAAGGATAGGGAAGAGCCAGGAGTACGTCAGCAGGAGGATAGGACTCCTTTCGTTGCCGGAGGGAGTCCAGGACCAGATTATGCGGCGCCGAATAGCTCCAAGCGTGGCTCAGGAACTAACCATGCTGAACGATGACGACGCCGAGGAAATGGCAGAGGAGATAGGCGCTGACGGGCTTTCTCTGAGGGAGGTCAGGAGAATCATCCGCAGGAGGCAAGCGAGGGAAAGAAATGAATCCGAGCATTCTCTCTTTGTGACCGACCCCGATGCCACCGAACGGCGAGTCCGGAGAATCTCCAGGGAGCTGAACATCGCCGTGGCGTCCCTCGGAGGAGCGGTGGTCAGGCTAGGAGAGGTCGCAGAAGGGCTCGAAGACGAGTGGCTGGTGAAAGATTCAATATTCGTCTGCCGAGACAACATCAGGGAGCAGATAGACAATCTGACAAAGCTTAGGCGGAAGATAGAGCGCGCCCAGGAAACGAATCCGAGTCGGCTCGCTCTAATCGGCTGACACTGCTTCCTGATGGTTCCGACCGATGGACGCGGGGTGAGGTTCTGAGACTGCGACAGCCTTATAGCGATTCGAGAGGCGTAGCAGGCCATGTCATCAGAATGGTCACCGCCAGAAAAAGTAACCCTTCGCGAAGTCAAAATCAACGTTGAAGACATCGAACCGATCCTCAGAGGATTCGAGTCCCCTCTGCTGAAGGTAGAGTACCCCGCTGGGTACGTCAACCTCCCAACCGGCGAGAAGATGGTGATTCGCCGCGCCAAGAAGGAAGAGGCCCCGGTGGTCATGCAGACAGCCATGAAACTGTTCGATCACGACACCGACTTCTTCGACCTTGTTTCGTCCAGGGTCTATTCCGAGTTCTTGGGGTGGTACAGGAGCAGGATGAAGGACCACGTCTCTCTCCTAGGCATCATCAACGGTGAACTCGCTGCCATCGGGAACTTCAGGCTCTGGGACAATGACATCGCCATCAGCCTCCACACGCTGACCTTCAAGAGGAGGGCGGGAATCGGCGCCACCATGTATGCTGCCAAGGCGGAGTACGCCTTCGACCTGATGAACATGAAGGAGTGGTGGGCAACCTACGAAAGCTACACTGGATTCAGGTATTGGGGCATAAAGTACGCTCAATACCAGAAGCCATACCCACAGATGCAGCACGAACTCGGAGGGTCCAGGATCTTCTTCACGACGAAGGAGGACTGGGACAGGTTCGTGAAGCCGATGCTGAGGGACAGGCTCCCCATAAGGCCGGCACCGCCGGACCTCTTGCGTACGGCAGAGAAGGTCGTTCCTCCAAAGGAAGTAGAAGTGTAGGGGCGGTCTCGGGGAAAACCCCTGACCGCGCAGTCAGATAGCGGCTCTGCCTAGAACGGGTGCGGGAGTGCCGATGTTTTTTATACCGCAGGAGGCCGCGCCGAAACCATGAAGCTGTATGATCTGTCGCAGCCACTGAACCAAGAGACGCCATTTTGGCCTCTGTATCCTCCGTTCGAGGTCAAATTCATCAAGAGAAAACCAGAGCAGGGCGTGAACGCCCAGTACATCATGACTTCGAACCACATGGGGACGCACCTAGACGCGCCACTCCACTTCGTGACCAACGGCAAGACCATCGACCAAATCCCACTGACTTGGCTCTACGGTCCGGGCATAATCGTGGACGTTAGCGAGGTCGGAGACCTCGGAATCTACACAAAGGAGATTGTGGAAAGGAACGCCAAGGAGGCAGGGGGGGTCAGGGACGGGGACCTGCTGATTCTCTACACCGGGTGGAGCAAGTACGCCTGGTACCAGCCACCCAAGCCAAACGGGACGGCAGACGAGGAGAGATACATCCACATGCATCCGGGCCCGACGAGAGCCTTTTGCGACTACCTTCTAGAGAAGAAGATCCACATCTGGGGAGTGGACGCTGTCTCCACCGACCACCCCATGAACCTCCCCATCGGAAGGTTCCTGCCGAGGGTCAGCACCAAGGTGAGAGCAGCGGCGGATAAGAAGTTCGGGAAGGAGAACGTGGACAAACTCTTCCCAGAAGAGGACTACCAGGTTACCCACAACATCCTGTTCCCCCTTGACTGCATCCACATCGAGAACATCGGCGGACAGATCGAGGAAGTCCTCGGCAGGCGCAAGGCGTTTAGGACCACCATAGGCTGCTTCCCGTGGCTCTTCAAGGGCGGAGAGGCGGCCTTTGCAAGAGTGGTAGCCTTCGTGGAGTAGCTCAGGGCAGGAGACGGACGTTCGGGAATGGAAACCCCCTCGGTAGGTTGGCTACTGGGCATTGCCGACGATGGGAAGCTGACTGACGTCGAAGGCGCCGAAATCGAC